>Ga0208904_1001072_pt1 | contig 19576 bp, 21 predicted proteins | sample AntAceMetag02UKB_FD_184774 | JGI IMG/M metagenome (GOLD analysis project Ga0208904, IMG submission 184774) | Saline lake microbial communities from Ace Lake, Antarctica - Antarctic Ace Lake Metagenome 02UKB (SPAdes) (version 2) | ecosystem: Environmental > Aquatic > Non-marine Saline and...
AAGCCGACCCCGTTGCCGCCCTCATCGCCGTTTGGGACATGAGCGAATTTCAGAAGCAGATCAACAACGGCTTTTTTGGTTGAGCGTTAGGGTGACGTTGTATATAGGTCCCCAAAGAATGAAGGGTGCGGATATTGTCATAGCAAGGAAGTCAACGATAACGCTCCAACTGAGCCAGACCGATTGGGCATTCTTGCTGGCAGAGCTTTCCAAGCTGATATTGCCTGAAGATGATGGCGGGATGGGCCTGCGGGAAGAATTGCCGGAACTCGCCAAGCTGTATGACGAGATGGAAGAATACGCTCACTGAAGACGGATGCAGGGGCGATGATGTGGCGGCAGAATAACGAGACGGACTAAGGAGAGTGCATGATGGATGACAGAGACCGGGGACGTATAGTTCATCCGTTTTCATTTGTGGGCGGCTTCTGGATTACTGCTCCCGAAGGTCATTGGGCGAGAATGCAGCGTTGGCTGCGATTTAGTGCTACTTGCTCAGTATTGCGGAGAAACAAGCAGGCGCCAATGAGAGAGCCAACACGGAGGCCTCATGCGACAGAAGAGTGAGTTCCAACGCTTTGTTCAAGGCATGGATAGCTTCGATAACGCGGCACCAGCCGATGATACCGACGCCGATCCCGTAGCCTGGATTCGGAAAGTGAAAGGCCAGATTGAGACCAAGACCAGAGGCCTTGCCCCTTTCGACCCCTACCCGTTTCAGGAACAGATTATGCGGGCAGTCGCCTCGGGCAAGGCTTACGTGATTCCCAAGAGCCGGCAGCTTGGCGTCTCAACGGCAGTCGTCGCTGCCTTCGCATGGGGCATCCTTCACCGTCACTCCACTACCGGCATACCGATGCACTGCCACATCGTCGCCAACACTGAGACGGTGGCGGTCGAGCGGTTGCTCAAAATCGCCAAGACGGTCCTCAGCACCGCAAACCTTCCCGACTGGCAACGGGCGAACCTCAAAGGCATCGACCCCGAGACAAACAACCAGGAGATTCGGTACTACACGAGTGGGGCGCAGAACTACATCCGCGCCCACTCCAGCAGCCCGAATGTCGCACGTAGTTTCGACGGTAACGCGGCATTGCTCGAAGAGATGGCCGCGATGGCCTACGCGGACGACATCTGGAAAGCCATTGCCACTATGCTTGACGATGTGCCGAACGCCCCCATCTTCATCGTCAGTACGTTTGGTGGCGATGGGGACCTCTTTTGCGACCTTGTAGACAATGCCAAGGACTTTGGCCTGACGTCGATGCCGCTGAACTGGAAGGCGCACCCGCATCGAGACGCGGCATGGAAGAAGCGGTCGCTCAAGAAGTTCTTCGGGCGCGAAAGCGAGTGGGAAGAGGAACATGAACTGAAGCGGCTGAGGAGCGGGCAGCGCGTCGTGGACATTGGCCTGGTCGAGAAGTGGGCTGCTTCGGCTAAGTACCTTGGCCCCGAACCTATCATCGGCCACAAGTACGCGAAGGGTGTGGACATCGCCGGTGGCGGTCGCGACAACACCGTGCATATCGTCGTGGACCTCAATGCGAATCCCCCACAGGTCATCTATAGTGCGTGCTACGAGCAGCAGGATTCGGCTGCAACGATCTGGGCGATAGAGGAATTGGACAGGCGGTATCCTGGGCCGCTTTTCATTGACGGCACAATGGACACGGCAATAGCAAACCTGGTCGTGGCGAAGAACAAGACGGCGGTGCGCTTCACCGGCGGCAGTGAAATCAATGAAAAAGTCAACAAGGTGCAACGGATGAAATGGCAGAACGTACCCCGCGAGGTGATCCTGAGTTGGACTTCCGCCGACCTCGAACAGGGTCGGATCATTGTGCATCCTGAGCATTTCCCGGACCTTTTTATAGGCCTCAAAACAGCGCAGTCAGGTGCAGGCACGAAGCGCAAGGGCAAGAAAGTTGACGACCTCGACGCGCTATTGTTGAGTGACCTTGGCTTGACACGCGGACCAGAGCGGAATACAATGCCTGCTAAGGCGACGGGTATACCGTCCGACAGCAGACTGCACGACCTTCGCAACATGAAGTGGTGAAGCGTCGAAGGGGATTGAGATGCCAAAACCGTGGCGATACACTATAGGCAACTTCCTCGGCAAACACTTTCCAATGGCGCCTGAAGTATCTGATAAGGCCGCCAGCGAAGGCCCCCCGAATATGACGTGGACCGAGTATCAGGCGACACTCCGCAACAGGAGCAGAGTCAGCAGGTCTGGTGCCACCGACAGGCACGATCTCCCCCGCGTAGTAGTCCATCCCGACGACGTACCGATGCTTGCCGCCGCCGCCGACATTGGCGATGCGGGTGCGCAGAATCTACTGGGCGAGATGGGCGTCAGCGGCCTTGAAGTGCGCGGCGGTCGTATCACCCAGGAGTACAACGCGAAGTTGCAGAACCTCCAGACGCGCATGATTGCTTTTGAGGAAATGCGTCGTTCGGATAGTGCGCCGGCGGCAATGGAGCAGTTGATTACGCTTCCGATCCGGCAGGCGAATTGGGGTCTGGAAGACGGCGATGACAAGGAGCTTTCCGAGAATATCCGCTGGAATCTGTTTGATCCTGCGGGGATGACACATTCTTTCGACGACGTGTTGCGGAAGGCGGTGCTGGCCGTACTCTACGGCTTCACCGTTCACGAGAAGGTGTTCGAGTTCAAGCCGCAGCGCGGTGGGTTCCTGGGCTGGAAGAAGTTCGCGGAGCGGGAGCGTTCGACGGTTCAGAAGTGGCAGTTCGACAGCACCGGTGGTTTACGCGGTCTCGAACAGCGCGGCCGGAATCCCGAAACCGAACAGCCGATAGATGTGAAGATTCCGATAGACCGATTGATGGTCTGGACGTGGCGTGACGAGGCCGGGAACCCCGAGGGCCTTGGTGCGTTCCGGCAGGCGTACAAGCACTTCTATGCCAAGGGCGTGTTCGAGACGTTTGCGGCAATTCGCATCGAGCGGCAGGCGTGTGGAATACCGTTTGCTACCGCACCGGAAATAGGCGCCGATGAGGACGAGTACGACGAAGTTCTGGCGATGCTGAAGCGCATTCGCACGGGCGAGGATGCTGGGATGTTGGCTCCCGCCGGATGGACTGTCGGCTTGCTGACGCTGGGGCCTGCGGATGTGCCGTTCGAGAGCCATATCGAGCGCCAGCACCAGAGCATGCTGCAGACAGTGCTGGGGCAGTTTGTGGGCCTCGCACAGGGTGGCGACGGTGGCGCATGGGCACTGAGCCGCGACAGCAGTTCATTCTTCCTGATGAGCCTGGAGGGAATCGCGGACTGGATTTGCGAGTATTTCAATCGCTATGCGATACGACAGTTGTGCCAGTTCAACACGCCTGAGACGGGGCAGAAGTTGCCGCGACTGGTGCACGGGAAGATCGGGGTACGCGACCTCGACGCACTGGTACGGGCATTGGCTCGCATCTTCGACGACGGCACGAACATGCCGCTTGAAATCGTGAACGCGATGCTCGCGGAGTTTGACTTCGCGCCACTGGATGAGTTGCCGAAGCCGTTGGTAAAGCCGGGGGCGGCACCAGTGGTTGAACGACCTACTGAGACCGACAACGAGGACGGTGACTGAGCATGGTATTCGAGATTTCGATGTTCTGGATTGGTGTGATTTCCGGCGTAGTTGGGCTATTCATTTTATTCTTTGTCCTCCAGAAGCTGGGCTGGCTCGAGGGCAGCGATAAGGACGATGCCTGATGGCGCAGACTGCGGCAACAGATACAGCGATACAGGCGCAGGTCGATGAGGTGTGTCCCGGTGAGTGGCGGGTGCGGTGCGGCAATCCGCAATGTGCTGCGCGAAAGTTTGGTTCTCCCCTTTCCAAGCCGCGTACTATTTGCCGACTTGCTTGCACAGGGCCAGTCAGGATCAGGCTTTTGTGCCCGCGCTGCCACTCCTATAACGTTACCGCAATCGGGTGATTCGGCCTGCGCCTCAGAAATTATGCTTGACATTAGATACAGAGTGGTATATTGTTCTTAGTCGTATAGCCTCCTAAAGGCAAATCAGTAACGACAACTGAATAACAACTGCTTGAATAGCGCATAAAGCCCGGCAGTGTTTTGCCCCCCTCCCGCAAGGGATTGGGACAGAGCATTGGCGGGTTTTTTGTATGCGTGAGAGGTGTTGGCTGAGATGAGCAAAGACACGGCGCAGGCCAGCATAATCTACAGAGCCGATGGTGTGGCGCAGAGTTTCGCGGCAGCGGTTATTGCCGCCGAGGGCGCCGACGTCGCAGAACTGGTTTGGAACCCACTCATCCCGCTCGGCAAGTTCTACCACCCCGCGTTCGGAGATTTCGAGACTACAGAGGCTGACGCGCTGGAGATGATTGCCAATCTGCAAGATGGTCTGCCTGGCGAGCTTGGCATCCCTATTGCCCAAGGCCCAGGCCACCTCGCCCGAAGCGAAGGGGCTTACGGGTGGATCAAAGACATGGATATTCGCGACGGTGTGCTTTGTGCTCAGATCGACTGGAACGCCGACGGTGTTGAGGCCATAGAGAGCAGGCGACTGCCCTACATCTCAGCCAACTGGGCGACACGTGCCGGCGAACATGCGACCTACAAGAAACGCAACCTCGTTTTCAACGCCGCACTCTGCACCGACCCATTCTTCTTCGACCAGCCGGAGTTGCAGGTGGCAGCATCCGAGTACCTCGCCGGCGACGCGGCGATAGCAGCAGCGAAACAATCTCGTGCCGAGAAGGCGCAGGCCAGCCAACTCACACTAGGAGGCGACATGATGGCAAACGAAGAGCTTGTCAAGGAAGCTCGGATCAAGTATGTGGCAGTGAACGGCGAAGTTACCGACGAGGCGTGGGCGGAGTTGACGAAGGACTTCGCTGACGACGCGGCCTGGACGAAGTTCGTGGCCGAAATCAAGGAGCCGGAGGGGAAGCCAGCGGCTGACCCCGAAAAGCCGGTGACGCCCGAGGACGAGCTCGCGAAGCTCCGCAAGGAGAATGAAGCTGCCGCCAAGGCGCTGGCCGCGAGTGAAGATAAGGCCAAGGCGCTCGACGCCGAACTCGTTGATGCGAAGAATGTCGCCGAGAGTCTCGAAGGGCGTCTCGCGACACTCGAAGGCGACAAGGCCGAGGCAGATGTCAAGCAGGAGCTTGCGGCCTCCGTGGTTGACGGGCAGAGGTATACGCCCGCCGCGATTGAGGTTCTGGCCGCCGCCCGCCTCCACCCCAGCGCCGAAACCGCCATCGCTGTCGAGAAGCACATGGCGGCAAACGCTGGGGGCATGGCGATGGTCGCTTTGGCACAAGCCCCCGGTATCACCGCGACGGCTTCGACCGGCGAACTGACCGGCGAGGCATGGCTGGAGGCCAAGGAGATCCCCGAGAAGGACAAGAAGGCCGTCCGCGTCCTCGCTGCATCTCAGAGCATCGAGCTGGAGGCCGCTTACGCCAAGTACCTGGAACCGAAGCCGCGATAGCTACAGCAGCATTCAGTAGCATTCCAGAGCAAGAGAGGTGAGTCGAATGGCAGAGAGTTATGTGAATGAGTTTCCCAATTTCCGGGCAATCTCCGGAGAAGACATCGCGAAGGGTGAGCTTGTGTCCATCTCGAACAGTGACGGGCTGATGTATCTGGCCTGTGCCGCTACCGGCATTGAGGAACTACCCGCTATGGGGGTAGCCGAGGCCGGCACATCGACTGGCGACATGGCGCACGCAAAGCGGCTGGGGCAGATGGATGGCTACAGCAGCTTGGATGCTGGCGCCCCGGTGTACGTCTCCAACACGCCGGGCAACATCAGTGTGACTGCAGGCGACACGAGCCAGATTGCGGGGGTCGCCGTGAGTGACACGCAGTGGATCATCGACCCCGAGATCATCGCGCAGCAGACCCAGCACTAATGAAGCTGAGATTATCGCACACAGATAGAAGGAGGTGGCTGTAATGGCTGGGACGCCTGGCGCATTTACATCCGACAATGTACCGACCAGTCAACTGTACACGATCTTCAAGGATCGCGTCGAGCAGCATAACGAAGCGGATCAGAACTTCCGCGAGCTACTCTGCGACCCCGACTACACCAAACTGACCACGGTGGAAATGTCGTACAGGGGTAAGCAGTTCAAGAAGCTGGGTAACGATACCGACCGTCCCGACATGCAACACACGCCGTACCGTCAGAAGACGCTGGCGGACCCGGTGCGTTGGGGCATCAACGGTAGCATTACACAGCTCGCCTGGACGAAGGGCCTATCCTCGACGAAGATCACTCGCGACCACGAGGAGTCGCTACGGGCCGACTTCGACCTCATCACCCAGGCTTGCCTGCAGCCGTGCCTGACCGACGGCGGATGGTACGATACGACGCTGACGCCGCCACCGTACCAGATGAACACCTTCCTCAGCACGCATGACCACTATGTGGCAAGTGCGGCTGCGGGTGTTCTGTCTCTGTCGATGTTCGCCGCTGACAAGCGGCACATCCAGGAACACGGCTATAAGACCGGCAACATCGTGAGCTTCATTCACGGTGAGCAGGCGACGAACCTCGAAGGTATCGCCGACTGGAACTCCAATGCCTTCGTCTCGACACCGGTGATGGACAAGCTGCAGCAACTCGGCTTCACCACTGAGTTCCGCGCGGCAGGCATCCCGGTAGTCAGTTGTGACTGGATACCGGAGAACTACATGCTGACGGTGGACCTTGCCGCGATGCCGCTGATGTGGCGCATCCCGGAGGGGCCGGAACCCACCCAGGACCTGATCATCTGGGACTCCGAGGTCACGACCCCGAACATCCAGTATCACTGGATCGAGGAATATGAGCGTTGGACTTCGGCCACGATCATCGCGCCGGGTGCAGGTGTCGCTCGTTACCTCAACGGAGGCGCTTGGGTAGATTCGAGTGGCTGGATAACTCCGTAAGAGCAGTAACTGGAGGTGAGCAGCCATGCCGGAGAGTCAGACCTATGGAATTTGCACCGCCGCAGTGATAGCCGCTGATAGTGTAGCGGATGTATTCCCTATCACTTCCAGCCAAAAGCTGTATCGGCTGGATGGGTGGTCGCAGATTACCTTTCTGGTGGACGCAGACGTCGGTGCGGGCGTTGAGTCCGTGGTGTTCGATGTCGAGGTGGCTATTGATAGAGACGGGGACTGGTTTTCCGTTCCCGTCCACGACCTGACCAGCGCCGCTGCCAAGGACGTTCAGGCAGCGAGCGTGACTATCACTGCCGATGCACAGGCGGCGCTGTTTGCGCTGCTGGATTCGGTGCCATTTGTGAGGGTCAATGTCACCAACAACGGAGCAAATCCGGCGACCGTCACCGTATGGGCGGTCGTCGTTTGACGTATACTGAGTCAAAACTGAGGAGGCGTGCATAATGGATGTAGCAAATGTGAGAACTGCAATAATGCCATCTGGTGAAGAGACGCCGGAGCCGGATGTCTATGAAGCGATAGTGCAGGGGCACAATGTGAGCAAGGCGGATGCGCTGAACCATCTGAAGGCGCTGGAGAAGCGGAAGAATCGGCGCGTCGCGGCGACGAAAGACCCCGAGGAGCAGCGGAGTGCGCGGATCACCGCCGAGGCGTGCAGTTCGCTGGTCAGCAGCATCAGCGCCCGGAAGGACCTGGAGAGCAAGCCCGTGGACGTAGACGTGGAACTGGCCGCACTCATTGACGATGGGCACGCGAAGCAGGCGGCACTGCTGGACTCATAGGTGGAATAGCCGATGGCATACATAGACTGGAGCGAAGCCAAGGAGTACCTTGACGAGGACGCCGTGGAATTGTCGGGCGGCGAAATTGACTTTGTGCGCATGACTGAGTTCATCTCGCGGGTCGAGGCGCAACTTGACAATCGGCTGAAGCGGTACATGACGGTGCCGGTGGATGAAACGCTGTCGCCGGATGTGTTTGCGCAGGTGAAGGACGTGTGCGCGATGCAGTCGGCGGCGATGTACCTGCGCTGGGCATATTCGGCGGAGGGGAATGACGAAAGTACGTGGTGGGCCAGCGAACTCGACCGGATGGCGGAGACGCAGATAACGGCGCTGACGACGGGCCGCAGTGCGCCGACGGATGCTGAGGATGCCGCAAGCCCGTTGCAGTACGTGCCGACGGATGGCAAGGCGCAGAGTTCTACGGCGCCGGATGCTCTCTTCACTCGGAGCCAGGTGCCAGGCGGAAGCGAGGCGTGGTGATGATGCGCGGGCGACTGAGAATACCGAGGGCGGCAATAGCACAGCGGGCATTTGCGCAGTACGCGCAACAGCTAAATGCGCGGCTGGCTGACTTGCGCCCGGCATGGGATGCGGTGCGGGCAATCATCTTCGCTTCGACTGCCGACCGCTTCGAGAAGGAAGGGCGCAGAGGCGGCTTCCGCAAGTGGCGGGCGCTGTCAAATACGCCCAACCAATGGTGTGATTGGATGGGCTACAAGGACTGGAAGATGTTGCACTTCCCCGGCAAGCCGATACTGCAACTGACGGGGAGGCTGCGCGACCAACTGACGGGGATTTCGGGCGACCACTTCGAGTGGCGCGAACGCAGCTTTATGATGATCGGCTCCAACTACCCGGTGGACAGCGGTGAGGGCCACGACCTGGGCGGAATACATGCGGTAGGACGCAGGTTCCCGCCGATGCCAGCACGTTCACCCTTTGGCATCACAATAACCGACGAGAAGAACATTGTTGACGCGATTGTTGACTACGTGACGGGGACTTCGACGAGTGGCGCAACGCAGTACCCGATGCCTGAATTGCCGTCCGGCTCAGTCTGGTCTGGGGACTAATCATGTCAGTCAGCAACACCATAGCGGATGCGCTGAAGGACACCCTCGATACGGAGTGGAAGAATTACTCCGACGAGGAGCGGCCACGCTTCTACTCGTCGCCGGAGGAGATCGGTAGCCCGCAATGCCCTGCGCTGCTCATCTTCGACAGCGGCTCCACCACTGAGTTTGAGACCATGCGGGGCACGAACGATGCGGGAGAGCCGCTTGCAGGATGGGTCTCCGAGGATTACGCCTTTGACATGATGGTCTATATCAAGGGACGCAAGAAAGCCGACACGCTGACGAATATGAATGACTACCGGGGGGCTATCAAGGCCCTCTTTCAGGACAAGTTTGACCTCGGGGGGATAGCGGTGAGTGTGAAAGTGCGGAGTGATGAGCCGTCTATGCCCTGGGGCAGTGACTCGGCGATGATGCGGGCGGGTATCGTGCGCATCACGGTCAACGCCTACTCGCTGCAGGGCACGGCAACATTGATTGGAACCGGATAGGAGTGAAGTGAGATGGCTAAACGCTCAGGACATTTGCGATACTTGAACGATCCTGCGGACACATCGAAGCCAGCAGCAAGGTCGTCGGAGGGTGCTGCTGCAATCGCAGCGAAGGCAGCGAAAGCGGCGAATGTAGCCAAGGCCGCGAAGGTGACCGCAGCATCTAAGGCAGCCGAGGAAGCCAATGCCGCAGAACCCGCGAAGAAAGACGGTGAGTAACGATGGCCCAGATTGACGACTACACCGCAATGTATAGCTGGGACCTCATGGCGGGGGTGTTGCAGGCGTGCGTTGACGATGGCGCCAAGTTCAGCACGACCGCTGACTGGAGTACGCAGATCATGCGGTCGGCGGATACCACGCTTGCCGCAGAGGGCTCGCTGACACGGCTCACGGATATGCAGAGCGCGCTGAAGCATACCTCGTCGGCGGCGATCAACAACGCCTTCTTCACCGAGTTCGCCGGCCTGATGTCCAGTATCCAGAAATGGTATATCAGTGGCACGGGCACGGGGCAGGGGTCATTCGCCAGCATGAGCGCGATGTTCGCCGACCGGCACTACCGCGTCCCATTCAACCTGAGTGACGCCTGGCTGCGGGCGCAGGGCACGAGCCTGAGCAGCACGTATCTGTCTTGTGTGGCGGAGGTGATCCTGTGTACGGCGACAATGGCGGGTGCGCCGACTTACGTGTACACCGCCGTGCTCGACACGGATATGAGCTTCGCGCCGCTGGTGGTAGAGGCCGGCTCTCTGATTGGTGTCGCCGACCTGAATCTGGCGTACACCGCGACCTACTCGGATGATACGACGGGTTCCGAGACGGAAGTGATACCCAGCGGCACCGCCGACGAAGCGCAGATACTGATTGCCAGTAACGACGTGACCGGTGACGGGGTAACGAGTGGGAATGACACGGTGCCGATGGGTGCGACGGCGGGGATGGTAGCCGGGCAGCACGTGCTGATACAAGACCGCACGTGGCCGGTGGCGATGACTGCGGACTGCGATGGGGCAGCCTCATTCACCGCAGAGGACACGCTCCCGTTCATACCTGGCGATATAGTCTATTTGCACGACGATGACACCGCCAATGAAGAGGCGACCATCGAGAATATCAACCACGAGAGCAAGACGATCACGTTGACGGCGGCGTGCGCGGGGACGTTCACGACGGCACAGAACGCCTTCATGCGGCTCAAGACAGCCGACGGGTATGGCTGGGCGGAGATTCTGGCAATCGGGACGGTCAACGCGAACGTGAGCCTCGTGTTGGATGATGACCTGAACCATACCTACAGCGACCAGGCGTTTGTGCAGCGGGTCATCAAGAGCGTTGCCAGCGTCGTGCTGACGAATGGCACGAATGGAGACATCGCGAAAATCACGGCGATACCAGACCGCCCAGGCTATGCCACACTGAATGCCTGAGCATTTTGACAGGAGGGGCTTCACATGGCGGACGCATTCATTCCGCACAAGTATTGTAACGTCACCGTGGCGCTGCAAAGCGTGAAGGACACAGACGATGGCACCGCGTACAAGCTGCCGCTGCCTGAGGGCACGGACCTGACGAACAACAAGAATTACACGTTCTTCCAGTACAGCGGCGGTCACTACGGGTTGACGCACTACGAGACCGGCGGCGAGTACATGGAGGGGACGCTGCGGATTCCTTGCATTCCGGGCTATGTCGCGGTGAGCGACTTCAACACCTGGATATGGGGCCGCACCGGCGACTACCACGAGAGCCGCTGGGCGACGATCACTCGCGACCTCGGCCACACGAAGGAGACGTACCTGAACTGCAAGGTCATGGGCGGGACAGTTGCTGTGGATTACGGCAGCAACTATGTCTCGCTTGACCTGAACATCGCGGGTATCAAGGAGCCGACGGCGGCTTCCGTGGACGGGGATGAGTCATTGTTCACCGTGCGCCCATATCGCTACAGCGAGGCGGGGCTGCAGACTGCCGAGGGCGGCTCTTACGGGATTCCCGGCGCAGTCCTGGCCGCGAGTAACATCACGCGGAACCATTCCCTTGAGTTCAGCAACATGAACGAGGCCCCCGGTGATATGGGGACCATCAACGGCACGACCTATCCATACGACCTGCCCGCGGCAGCAAAGGCACAGTGGACGGGTAGCTTCGACCGCATCTCCGCCAACAGCGACCTCTATGATGCGTTCATGGGCGGTGAGGAGTGCGCGTACAAGCTGACCATGACGCGGGCTGGTATAGCAGCGTGCGCCTTCAATATGGAGCGTATCGTCTATACGGAGAATCCGCTGAACGCGCCGGACAGTGGTATCCTACGGGGGAGCGTAAGCTTCCAGGCGTTGGAGTCTCTGGACGGGACACAGGAGGCCTGCGAAATCCAAGAAGTCGCTGTGTAGAGAAGGGGGCGTTAAGTTTCTAAGGAGGCGTGCATGATGGCTACCGAGACTACTGAGGACCGGACGATAGAGGTAGAGAAAATCAGAGATATGAAAACCGCAGCGATACTTGGTATGTGCGGATTCGAAATAGTGGCGGCGCAGTTGGTGAAGAACACCAGCCGCGTCGTCTTTTCGCATATAGTAGGGCGACACCGGAAGGCGGAGTTTGACCGGATAGTGCACCTGTGCGGACAGAGCTATGACCTGCGGTTCGCGACGAATCTGGAGCAGGTGATGGTAATTGCTGGCAGTGACGATCCTGAGGCCGCGTTTGCCGAGTTGCCGACGTTGGGCGGGTACGAGCGGGCGTTTCAGGGTGTACGACGTATGATCGATGCAGTTCAAAAAGAGACCGCCAAGGAGGCCGCAAAAGATGCCTGAGAAGGATGCCGTGAAGAGCAGTGATGAGGAGCAGACGGCTGATGAGGACGTGCGTACTGAGGTGTCGAGCAGCATGGTCGTAGCTATGGCGCAGCAGGAGCAGACGCTGCTATTCCCGGAGGAGGACTATAACCCGCAGGTATTCATTCGGGCACAGGGCACGGCGCTGGACGAGGATGACATCCTCAATGCCTCGATGCAATACCACTTCGACCAGTCGCAAGGGAAGACGCGCAGACAGCGCAAGGGGGCGAAGCGCGACAATGCGCAGACGATGAGCGGCACCGCCACGGTGAACCCGAACAAGGCGTTTGTCGCCAAGTGCATGGCGCAGATAGTTGACTTTCGGATTCCGGTAAAGGAAGCCAACGGCACCGAAGGCTTCCGCACGTATGACAAGGGTAGCAGCGTTGCCGACCGGGACAATCGGGCGTTCTACACGCAGATACTGGGGAACCCCGACCTGACAGACCGGGTGGAGGGCTTCCTCGATTATCTCGCCGGTCGTGGCACGGATGGCCAGCAAGACTTCGATGACTTGCTTTTAGAGCAACCGCAGTTGCTGAAAACTTCGTAAGCACGGGTGACTTTGACTCCTGGTACGGAGTAGTTGCAACTGCGGACGCTGATGCGGCAGCGGAAGCTGTCGCCGAGAAGCCGAAGCGCGAAACGATGACCATTAGCAGTACCAAGCCAGACGCGGCGAATCACGAAGCGTTCCTGGCGAGAGTACAGCAGAGCGCAGCGGTGATAGATGATAAGCGTGAGGAGAAGGTGGAGTCCGCCCAGACGCCGCGCGAAGCGGCCTTCGCGATGTACATTCGCAAGTCCTGGAAGCAGGCGACATGGATGGTGATGATGCTGGATTTCCCTGATGGGAAGCCGCTGGCAGAGCAGAACCCGCACCACCTGGACCTGTGGAATGTCTTCATCAACGCGATCAACCGTCGGATGTATGGGGACAAAGGGAACAGCAATAGCGAAAGTGAGCTGGATGTCTGATGCCCGAGCGCCGCACTACGGTAACAGTTGACATCCAGGCCGGCAACATCGACCTGGGGGACGGTGACATCACCATTCCGGTGACGCTGGACCCGGAAGGTGGCGGCGGTGGTGGTGGTCCGGGCGGTGGTGGAACCGGTGGCGGTGGCAGCAACTGGCAGGATGCGTTCCAGAGGACATTTGGGACGGCGGTAACGGCGCGTATCCTTGCATTTTTCACACAGTTGGGGCCTTTGCTCGCGAATGCTGCCAAGAATTTTCCGCTGTTGGCTGTCGCGATTGGGGCGGTGGCGGCGAAGTTTGCAGTGCTGTATGTGCAGGCGAAGCTGGCGCTGTTCATCCTGAAGCAGTTGGGTAAGGCGGGGCTGTGGGCGCTGCAGCAGTTGTACGAGGGCGCGAAGAAGGCGGCCACTGCGTTCATCGACCTCGCCAAGACTGCGATTCAGATGAGCGTGGAGGCGTTGAAGCGGTTCTCTCAGGCGGTCGTGGATGTTGGGAAGGCCGTGGCACAGCATATTGTTAGTTTCCTCAAGACTTCAGTCGGCATGTTTTCCAAGTTTGAGCAGGCTATCGCTAATGCCGTAGCTGCAACAGGCCTCTTTGGTGATGCAGCCGATGACATGCGGAAGCGTGTAATGCAGGCCGCTAAAGATGTCACTACGACAGTAGGCACGATGGCCTGGGAGGCGGCTGAGGCGTTTGGGCAGATGGTGCGTGCAGGTCGGACTGTCGCAGAAGCCTTCAATATGCTTGCGCCTGCGGTAGCGCTTGCCGAAGCTACGCTTGAGAATATGCACTTGACCACCAAGACCCTCAACGCTACGATGAACCAATATGCCATCGGCGCAGATCAAGCAGCCCGCGTTACCGACACGCTGGTTGCTGCCACTTTTGGTGCCCCCGGCTTGATCAAGGACATCGGGGACGCTCTAAAGTATGCAGGTTCGAGCGCGTCTATGCTCGGCATTTCCCTCGAAGATACCCTTGCGATGATTATGGGGCTGGAAAGACAGGGGCGTGAGGGTTCCCGCGCAGGCATGGAACTTCAGAACGTGCTGAAGTCTTTGATCGCGCCGACCGATAAGGCTCGCGAGGTTTTCGGCAAGCTCGGCGTTGATGTGGATAGGCTCGCCAACAACATCATCACCAAGGGAATGATACCCGCGTTGAAGGAATTGGAGGGCCTTGGCGGGAGGCTGACAGCAGCTTTTGGCGACGATGAAGGCATGGGCTACCTCGCGCAAACCCTTATGTCAGCAGAGACTATGCGTGCAGGTCGTGGTCTTGCGGGGTTGTTGATGGAGGGCGTTGATAGCCTCGAAAAGATGTCTAAGCAGGTAACCAGTACCAATGATGGTATGACCGACTTCACTGCGATTACGCAGCAAGCCGTTGACATGCTTACCGGAGCCAATAAGGCTGCTGGTGGCCTTGGTTCTGCGTGGCGCACGATGGGTAAAGATGCAGCCGGTGTTGGCGATGCCGTTAGTGCAACAGGCATTGCGGTCCGAGTGCAGGTAGAACAGTTGCGCACCCTTGATGGTGCCTGGCGGCGGTTGAAGTCCATCTGGGAGGAAGTGTACTACGATCTGTTGGGGAACAAGCTGGCACCCGCGCTTGGCGTTGTTGTTTTGCGCCTTGATGAACTCGTGAAATCGGCGCGTGGTGTAGAGTTCTTCGAGAAGTTCGGCGAAGCATTGCTGGGCCTTCCCGCCATCGTAGACAAGTTGATAGTTGCGCTTGGTCCGCGCTTGCTGGATGCCCTTCAAGGAATCGTCAAGCTTCTTCCCGAGGCCATCACCCAGATAGCCACTGCCGTCACGAAGCTGATGCCGACGGTGATCAGCGCCATCGAGCAACTGCCTATGGTGATGTCCCAGGTCATCGGCCAACTACTCCCGATGCTGGTGAGGTTCGCCACTACAGTGGGGCCGCTGCTACTTGACTTTGCCATGAAAGTGATACCGCTGCTGATCAGCATGTTCACCAAGTTCGGCGGGATACTGACGAGCTTCCTTGCCAAGAACGGGGACCAGTTGGTGGCGTGGTTTGGCTTCCTGCTGGCGACGGGGCTGAAGCTGCTGGGGTTCCTGCCGTCGGTGATACCACTCTTTGAGAAGCTGGTGGGGGTATTTATGAAGTGGGGGCCGTATCTGGTGGATGTGGCGATGAGCTTGCTGCCGCAATTCCCGGGCATCATCCAGCGGTTGCTACCGATACTGGGGCAACTGGCGGCGACGGTGCTGCCAATGGTCGTGACTGCATTGGGGCAGATAGCGGCCATCATCAAGCAGCAGGGCATCGGCGCGTTTCAGGAGTTCATCGGCCTCGTGCTCAAGCTGGCGGAGACGGCGATGCAGGCGCTGCCGTTTGTGGTCAGCATCGTGAAGAAGGCGATGTGGGTCATTGGGATGCTGCTGAAGGTCGCGGGGCAGGACTGGGACAAGTTCGGGACGGGGATCGTGGGGATACTGAAGTGGCTGGATGACAACTTCTATGTGATTATCGGGAGCATCATTGACATCGTGAGCGGGTTCCTGGATACGTTGGAGCGGTTGTTGAACCTGGCGGCTGTCCTCGCGCCGATATTGGGCCGACTGACAAGGCCGCTGATAGTACTGCTCGGCATTTTCGGATTACTGGAAGCTGCGGTGCTGGCCTTGTCAACTGCCCTTTTCTGGATTGTCAAAGCCTTGGATGCACTTGGTTTGATACCCGACGTACCGACTGCGTGGATGGATAAGTGGTCTGATTTCAATTCGCGGATGAAGAGCGACTTGGGCGACACATGGGATGCGATGAAGACGTTGGGCAAGGGGCCAGCCGCGTTGAAGGCGGGCCTCAATGGCGCGCGCGATGCCGTCGGGGACTTCAAGGACATCTGGGATCAGACGGGCGCAAGTATTGACGATGCGCTGAAGAAGCAGGAGGGTGCAGGCGGTGGCGGCGCGAGTCCTGGCGGAGGCCCCGGTGGGAGAAGCAATCCGCACTTTCCGTATGGCGATGGCGGTCCTTCCTTGGCACCTGCGGCGGGCACTTTCAACATCAACTTCAACGGGCCGGATTGGGATGAAGTGAATAGCCAGTGGCAGGCGTACTACGACAAGCAGAAGCAGGCCGAGGCTGATGCGTACCGGACACGCGCCCCAGGCTACTCGCCAGCATAGGGCGTCCGCAGATGTAGAGTGGGGCTGTGGCCCTACTTCGCTCTCGAAGCGGCTCCTGCGGGCTACAGGTGCCCCTCTGGCGTAGAGCAATGCAGTCTCAGCGGAGGTGAGGGAAAGATGGGATAACCGCAGTTGACTTCTTCGCCCATGTAATGTAGAATGACTGTGCTTGCGAGGCTAGGGTTTCTGCATTTTCAGGATAGGGAATCAACGCACGGGACTTTGCCCGTCCGCAATATCAGAGCTTCTGGCCTCGCAAGGGTAGGAAGAAATGGTTGTGGGCGGGCTTGTCTTTTTGTCGGGAGGTGACGAATGATCCGCGCTCGGAAATATCGCCTATATCCCACGGTAGCGCAGGAGGCACAACTGCTGGCCTGGATGGAGGCCTGCCGTCGCCTCTGGAATTATTCGCTGCTCGACCGTGAGCAGGCGTGGGATGCGTGCAAGCGGGAGTTGGATGAGAATGCGGATGGGGACGCATCTGCCATCAAGAAGAAATGGTCAATATCCTACATCGACCAATGCGCGCAGTTGACTAAATCCCGCGCGCAATACCCCGAACTAAGAGATGTGCCGGTGAAGTTTGCGCGGGGCATACTGAAGAATCTCGATCTCGCTTTTCAGGCATTCTTCCGGCGCTGCAATAATGGCGAAACCCTTGGGTATCCGAAGCCAAAGCGCGACGCTCCGAATCTCATATCGCGTGACGCAGGCGAGGTGGGACGGTGGCGCAATGGCAAGGTCAGCGTTCCCAACATTGGCTTGGTCAATGCCCGCCCCAAAGCGCCGTCCAACCTCGACGTAAAGACCCTTTCTATTCAATACGTTGCTGGCAAGTGGTATGCAGCACTGGCGGGCGATAATGGGATACTGGCGCTGCCCACTGTGGCGGCAGACTGTTGCATCGGCATTGACGTAGGTTGCTCGTCGCTAATCACCACATCGGACGGCGAAGAAGTGAAGCCCCTGCATTACTACCGGAAGGCGCAGGAGAAGCGAACGAAGCTGGCGCGTCAGCTGGCGAAGAAAAAAAAGGGTTCGGCCAACCGGAAAAAGGCGAAGCTGAAACTGGCGCGCGCCGAGCACGATGTAGCCAATGCGCGGGAGACTTTCCTGCACACGTTGTCGCGCCAGTTGGTCGAGCAGTATGACCTGATAGCTGTGGAGGACAGAATAGCTGGCGCCCTCTTGCAGAAGAAGAACGGCGGCGGGCAACAGGAGAAGGGGCTACACAAGAGTATCGCCGACGCGGGTTGGGCCCAACTCGTCGAGATGCTTGAGTACAAGTGCGAAGAGGTGGGCGCGCAGTTGGTGAGAGTGCCTGCGCGAGGGACTACACAGATGTGCTCTCAGTGCGGGGCGATTGTGCCGAAGCGCCTGTGGGATCGCGTCCACGACTGCCCTGAATGCGGGTTGAGAATTGGCCGCGACTTGAATGCGGCTTGCAACATACTGAAAAGAGGTTTGCAGCAAATAGGGCGGTGTTCGCCCGACTTTATGCCTGTGGAGGGCCGAGAAAGCTGTCAGGTCTGATGAAGCAGGAACCTCAGAATACGGGGAGACACCATCCTCGCAGGTGCAACGAAGCTGAAACTGGGGGCCTTTGCGTACCTGTAGGGGAGGCGTGGGAGATGAAAGAGAGCACACGATGGGTAGGGTCTTTTCTTCTGGTAGCATTGATTTTGTGGGGTGGTTGGTACTGGGCGAATGAGTCGTTGATACAGCAAGATCGCATGAGGCGCGACGCGACAACTTGGCTCCCGCCCGCGCCGCCAGAGAAAGTAGAGACGGAACCGCAGGGTAACTCGTTTGAGTGTGAATGGACGCCGAACATGAGCTTCGTGAAATTCGACGGTATCGAAATGAGCACCATGTACACGTTCGGGTTGGGGATTTATAACCTGAGTGATGGAGATTGGATTATTACTGGCTCCGACGGAACACCGCCAAGTGTGAGTGGGGTATATGCCGGAGTTGGCAACGCTAGAGTAGGTATCACAATGCATGGGTCGATATTTAGCGTCGCCGACTTCCTTGACCCTCCTGCCGATTGGAATTGGAGCCGAGGTGGTCAAGGAAACTGGAGTGCTGAAGCACAGGCATCAGTAATAGCAATGGCTGCTGATATTGGGGTTCATGGAGCACATGATGTTTGTGTCGTCGCTTGTTGGCAATCGTATGCGCGGGTGACTGGTGCTGACCCGCAGCCAGATGACGAAGAGCTTGAATACTTCTCCACTGGCGGTTGGATGGAAGATGATACCAGCACATGGCATCATGTGGGCGAGACATCCTGGGAACTCGCAGGTTCCTTTGCCATCGAGGACCTCAAGATATACGGCGAGGTCACCAACGATGACTATCCTAAGCGTCAAAGCCCGCGCAGCTTCCAAGACCGTGACGCTGAAGTCAAGTGGCTTGCTGATGGGACATCTACAATCACTGCGACGCTTGGCTCGTTGTCTGCCACCAACCCTATCACTTGGGATGGTGCTGGTACAATTGGAATGGGTATTATCTATGCCAATTCCCCAAGCCTGAATACTGATTATGGTCTCGTGTCAGACTTGACATTCTCCGAGTCTTCAGTCTCCACCGACCTCAGCAACATTTCCTACTGGTCGCAAGGGACTACTCCTTGGGTTTGGGACTTAGAAGAACCGCTCACCTACAATCAGTGGCACGCATATGGCGTTGGGCAGACGCTGCACCTGCAGAAGCTTGATGCTACTGGATCACAAGGTGGAGGCACAGCCGTAGAATGCACGTTCAAGGGGCCGATACGGTTCAACATAGACGCGGGACGCTTTGGGGCATCTTCTGATGCGTACCCAAGCGGCATTCGTTTCAGTACAGGCATCACGTACTACGATGCTACAGTACCGGAGACGACAACGGTATGGTTTCCGCCTGGCTTGAGTGAATGGTATCACCAGTTCACGTTTCAACTTGCTGGCGGCGCACCTCCTGATGTAAGTGGCTACAAACTTCCCAACAGCTTCTACGTGAAGGTAGACACGGACTGGGCAGACGCTGCCAACGAGCGCCTATCCATCACGGTTGACCACGATGCAGGCACGGAGACAATCACTGCTGACTATGCGCCATTCGGTATCCCCTCGCTGAAGGCAGGCAATTTCACCGACGAACCCTACTGGGGTCCCGCTATAGAGATGACGCATGTTGATGTCAACGCGGATGTGCCCCCCGGTGAGTCTGCGCGGCCTACATCATGGGCAGGCGCTGGCGGTTTGACCATAGGCGGGGCTGACAATGCGCTCTGGACTATCGCCGATGGTG
>Ga0208904_1001074_pt1 | contig 19548 bp, 36 predicted proteins | sample AntAceMetag02UKB_FD_184774 | JGI IMG/M metagenome (GOLD analysis project Ga0208904, IMG submission 184774) | Saline lake microbial communities from Ace Lake, Antarctica - Antarctic Ace Lake Metagenome 02UKB (SPAdes) (version 2) | ecosystem: Environmental > Aquatic > Non-marine Saline and...
CAACCAGGACATACTCTAGGCTTTGCCATTCGTGGTATCCATTTATGACCACATCTCTTACACTTAAATTTTCTTAATTTTACCATACTTGATTATTATAATTAATAACTATTTCCTTGTCAACTTTTTAGACCCCTTAGTCCTCTTAAAACCTTTAAATTCATCCCATGTCTCGTCAAACTTCACCCTACCTCCATTAATATGCCAAACTTCTTTAAACACTTTTTTACTCTGTCCTCTTCCTTTAGGTAAATACTTTTTAGGTATTTTCATTTAATTATGTTGAAAAGTATTAACCACAACAAAACCTCTTTTGTATCTCCACGAAGAAAAGCTAAAACAGCATCAATTAAACAAAGTGTTGCAAAAACAATTTTCATAGTTTCAATCATTTAGTTGTTCCTTTCAAAGTATATAAATATGTTTTCCATGCCTCGTTGCAATCATTAAACCCCCTTTTATAATCACCTGGGCCAGATACAACCCTTGGCCTTCTCTTTAGTATTTTCTTTACAATACGACCCTTCTCTTCCTTCTTAAAATACTTCCAATACCCAAATTTCTGACCATGATTTTTCCACTTAGATGCTCCCATTAGTATCTTTTTCTCTAACAGGTGTTTTTGTTCTTTTTTAATATTCTGCCAACATTCAGCTATATTCCTTCCTTTGCTGGCTTCATATACCCAGTATTCAACACCCATTTTCTCCCTTGTGGTTTTAGTGGTCAAGTTTCTCCTTTGAATTAACATCAGTAAAAAACTCCCAACAATTTTCGTCAGCATTAAAATATTTCATTTCACTCAAATCTAACAAATAATCTATCGTCCCATCTTTAACATTTAACAAGTCTTGTTTATTTATGTGGTCTTTACCAAATACACCAGCAGGAGTAACTCTTAAATACCTCATTTTTTCCCCTCCCCCTTTAACTCCTCTAATGACATCTGTTTAAGTTGAGTTATCCACTCTCTGACACTCCGCTGTACTGCTCTATGAGTCAACGCAAAACCACTTCCCATCACCTCTCCCTCATCACTAATTATTCCTCTCACATATTCAACATACCCAGATCCTTTCAATATATCCATTCTCTTCTTGATTCTCTCTTTCGGCTCTCCTGTTTCTTTCTCAAAATAGCGATAATTATAAGCATACTCATTACTATTCCTAAACAGTTCAAGAATTTTTATTTGTAATTCTAAGTCTGTCATTTCTTTAACTCCTCTAATAGTTGATGTCTTAACCAGTTTTTAGCGTCTATATCTTTTTGAATTTCTATCTGCCAAGGTTTATCGTCCTTACTAATAACCCCCTTGGTATTAGTGATGTGTCTCTCCATCTTCATACAAGGAAGTTTCTTTATATCTTCTATGGTGTAAGACTTAGTTTTCATTCCCACTCTCCTGTGTCAATGCCGAACAAAATAAAAATTATCACTGCTCGCCAACCATACCAGCGATAAGTTAAAGCCAAAGCGAATATTGCAATGATTAGTTTAATTGGTTTAGTTATTTTTATTTTCACTTCCCCTCCAGTAACTTTTTAATACGATTCCTCATCTTTATTGCTTCTGCTTCTGTACGAAAACAGTTGCCAAAAGTTTTAAGATCTCTTTCACTTTCTTGATTTTCCCAATAACTAGCATAAATACTTCCCCCGTCAGTAATACTCCAATACTCATCTCTTTTTTGTGGCCAGTCTTTTTTCTCTAGAAGCATATCAATGACCATTTGTGGTGTAATTATGCCCTTTAATCCCCATGTATGTTTTGCATTGTTAACTATTTCTATTCTTGAATGTTTATACACTTTTCTCCTTTATAAATTATATTTTTCACTAATTGCATCCATGACTTTTGGATAATCAAGATCAGCTACTAATCTATTTTCCCACTTACCAGTTGAAGCATCGCCAAAGCCTCTAATAACTGCCCAATATAAAATTCTTGGTGGCAATCTCCATACAATCCATTTAATTATTTTTTTTTTCACTTTTCTCCTTTATAAATTCTAATGCTTTTTTTTCAAAAGAAAACCAATGGAACTCCTGCCCTTGTTTATCTCCTTTTACAATTTTAGGGATTGAGACTAGCCACATGTTAGCTTTTTTGATAAATTTTTGTTTCATTTCTTCTTTTTTTTACTTGCATTCGTGTTTGCAAGTAAGATTAATTCTTTTAGTATTTGGGTTCTTAGGGAGTTTTTAATTTTAGCTCTTTTATAACGATGAACAACAAATCCAAAACGATCAATCTCCACTACTCTCTCCATCTGCATCGCTGGAAGGCTCTTAAAGTCTGAGATTGAGTATTTCATTTCCACTCCCAATCCTCCCTTTCACGAATCTTCTGCAGTTTTAACCATCTGGCAATTTGATTTATGCTTACCATCTTGTTTCCCGCAAAAGAAACAAGGTTCTTCTCTAGGCATTTCTTCTTTAAAAGCATCACTTGCAGGAACTGCGTTCTTGGGTTTTAGTTTATTCATTTTATTTTAATTTTTTAATTTGTATCTCTGCAAGTCTTTCTGCTACTTTCTTCATAACAGCTTCATTAAGATTTTCTCTCGCATAATTTGTCTGCCAAGAGCTACTCTTAGATAATTCCCCAACAATTTGAGTTGCAACTTTTTCAGCTAATTCATCAATCCCCAGATTCTTAACAATAGCACTTGCGATATCTTCCCTATTTTCATTTGCCCACTTTTCTATTGCGAACTTTAATGGACTTTGCACCTCGTTTCCATACTCATCTTTGCGTGGTTCCAGTAACACCAAAGCCAACGCCTTGTATAGTTTATCTTCAATCATTTCATTTTCCTTTATAAATTTTTAACTTTAGGTACAAAAGTAACTCCGTCTATGATTATTTCTTTAACTATCTCTTTGGGTTTACTTTTCTTTTTAGGCAATCCTGTTTCAATTAAATTTCCGTAACAAACCTTACCTTTAACCAACTTCCCGCATTCAATCTTCATTTCATCTTCTGTTGGTTCTCTCCACAAACATAAACCAGCAAATATCCTTAGACCAATATTGAGTTTTAGTTTACATTTGACAAACCACCCTGCCTCAATTCCCCACCCTGCCTCAATTCCATCCCCTGCCTTAATTCCCCACCCTGCCTCAATTCCATCCCCTGCCTCAATTCCCCACCCTGCCTCAATTCCCCACCCTGCCTCAATTCCACTCCCTGCCTCAATTCCATCCCCTGCCTCAATTCCATCCCCTGCCTCAATTCCACTCCCTGCCTCAATTCCACTCCCTGCCTCAATTCCCCACCCTGCCTCAATTCCCCACCCTGCCTTAATTCCATCCCCTGCCTCAATTCCACTCCCTGCCTCAATTCCATCCCCTGCCTTAATTCCACTCCCTGCCTCAATTCCACTCCCTGCCTCAATTCCCCACCCTGCCTTAATTCCACTCCCTGCCTTGGCTAATATGTACCCTTTTGCTTTAACATTACCACTGAACCGTACATATCCCAGATTTTCCTCTATCTCTATATTTCCATCATAGTCTGATACATCGGTTTTCCCAATGTATTCTTTCCAATAATAATTAGTATCTTTTACATCCTTAGATGTTATTTTTAGTGTTTTCATTTTCCTTTATAAATTTTTAATAATTCAAGGCTTAGTTTATTGAGCAAATCTTCTGCTCTTAAAAAAGCATCAAGCGCTCCTGTAGTATTAAATGTTGTTTCTTCGTCCACTACATCCAAATACTCATGTACTTTGTCTATTAGCTTTGCACATTGTTTGAGTTTAGCATTAACACTACATCTTGTTACGTCTTTTCTCTTGGTTTTCATATTATTAACTTTTTTCACTTTTGTTTATTAAATCCAACATTTAACAGAACTCAGCCATGGTCTAAATCCTTGGTCTCTATAAAGTTCGTAGGCGAATCTAATGTTTTTCAAGCAATCGAAAGCGTCTTTATTAGATATGGCGTGGACAGTGTTTATTTGAAAGATACCTCTATCCATTGATCCATTTCTATTGACATTGACAGCGCCTTCTCTATAGGAACTTTCACACCTAGCAATTCCTATCATGTTTTTTATTACCTCGTTTGAGTAACCTAACTCCTCACCAATGCTTCTAATAACGTCTATTGGGTCGTTGCTTAAAGGCTTACTGGGAACGTCAGTAGGCGTTGGGCTTATACTTCTCTCTCTTCTCTCTTCAAAACTCTTTGGCATTGGGTTTAAAGGATATTCCTCAAACACTAACTTCTTACCTATACTCAACGCTATAAATGTAAAAGCAAGACTTAAAAAGAAGTAAATAACTACTAACATTCTTCTATCACGAAGTTCCTTGTAGCCAGTTGTTCTTTTATCGGTTTTCATAGTTTGTTTAAAATTATTTAAACTCAAGGGGAGAAGCAGTGTCCAACTTGCGTTTTAACCGCCACTCCTCCCCTTGCTTTTAAGCAAGAGTTTTTTATAGATTTTTATCAATCTCCTTTATATCTTCTGCGGAAATTGCGTCTTCTTTGCTTACAAAAGGATCGCCACCGGAAAAGAGTGCTTCAAGATTAATATTTAAATCTTTAACAAACTGTTCTATCCCTTTTTCTAACTTCTTTTTGGGCTTAGGAGTTACAGAATATTCAGTATCGTTTAAGCTTAGCCCTGTTCTGGTAACAACAATATCGTATCCGTCTTCACCAACAGGTGAACCCCAGTCTTCATCGTTTGCGATGGCTCTAAGAGGCTTCTGGATAGTCTTTTGAGTTAGTTGTAGGATTTGAGCCTTCTCAAGTTCGTAATTCCAGACAATCATGGCCCAAAAATGCTTAATTTTCTCTGGATAAGGAAATTCAGAAGTTTCCCAATTTTCATCCATTCTTTTTCTTGAAGGTTTATCGCCTTTTTGTGGTCTTGTTTGGGGTGGGCGTTGTTTACCATTCTCATCAACCCAAGTTTCAAAACCTAATATAGGTGAAGACATTATTCTAAATTTGTAACTTCCCTCATTAGGAAATTTTAAATAATTGCTTCCACTTTCAGGAACGGTGTAATCATTTGGTAAAAATGCTTTTTTGTTTGTCATATTTTTTTTATAAATTTTTAACTAAATTAACTAAACATTGAATTATTATGCCAGTCGTGGAGTTCTCCGCCATCATTAAAGGTAGGATAAAAAGCCTTTGCTACTTCTTCGTGTCCTAAATCCCATTCAGTAAACTTCTTATAACCATTTACTTCCATGATTTCATTAACAGCATGGCGTTGTTTTTTGTTGCCGTCTTCGTATTTTTGTAACATGATTTGATACCAGTTATTCATTTTTTATCATTAAATTTTAATCTTACATATTCTTCTGCAACAAAAAATTCTTCCATGTCTTCAATGTCTATTTTGTGAAGTTTTAGAAATGGCTTTTCGTTGTAATAATCTCTAAGCCAATCTCTCATATCTTCTATTTTTATTCTCATAGTATTACACTCCCTTTGTTATCTCCAACTTTAACCGTTTCATATTCAGTATCAGTGCAAATTCCGTCTTCCCTTAATTCGTCCCTTTTAGCGTCAGCCATACATTGCAAAGTTTCGCTATCAAATAACTTATCAGTCCAATCTAGGTGACTGATTACCTTGATTCTTTTAGTGTTCATGTCGGTTTTAAATTTGTAATGTTACCTGCTTCGAGTAACTTCAGTATAATATAACAGCCATTGTTATGTCAAGAAGATAATTTACTTCTCATTGGCGGTTGTAATTCTCTAGTCTGCCAATTCATTCTTGGTCTGGTGTAACTATCGCCAATGTTCTCTTTTCGTGTAAGCCATTCTAAATTCTCAAGGCGGTTATCATCCTTAATTCCATTTTTGTGGTTAACCTCTAGAAACTCTCGACTTTTGGGTTTTTCTTTGAATACTTCTAAAAGAAGTCTATGAACGCCCTTTATATGGCTTTTCCCGTTTTTATATAAACCTACCACTCTATATCCTTGACCAGAACTATAGCCTTTTAACTCTCTTTTGTGCTTTAAATTAAAAATTCTTGCGGTTTTAGTAATTCCATAAATTCCAATGTAGCCGGGAATATCATAAATAAAAATGTCCTCTTTGTTAATATTAATTAGTCTTGCCTTGTTGTTTAATTTTCCAAATCTAACACCTTTTATTGTTAACAATCTATAAACCTGCATCACACTTATTCCAACGATTTTTGCAATCTTTGTTTTTGGTAAACTTTTCTTATAAAGCTGATATACCTTTTCCACTTTTTTCATTTTTTCCAAATACTCCGGCTCGTACTGTTTCATGCTTTATCTTATCACAGGGATTGTTATGTGTCTAGTGTCAACCCCCAAGACCGACAAAGGAACTTGGGGATTACGTTGGGCTACCACTACATATACACGTCTGATTTTTGTGTAGTGATTTACAAAGGGAATTATTCCGTTTAGGGGAAACCCTTGTCATTCAAGACCCAATCCTTGAATCTAACCATAACCGCACGTGAGGATTATGGTAATAAGAAAGTATAACAAAAAAAAGACTTGCTCTCGTCCGCTTTACGATTCAAGTATCTTCTACCAACCTTTGCGGAGTTAGGTGCGTGATAAGAGCCTAACTTGATAGACCATATATCTATGGTAAGCCAATAAGTTATAATATCATGTAGGATAGTTAGCTTACGGCGGGGAAAGCTCAACGGCAGGGAAAAGCCAACCAAAAAGACACAAAACCCCCGCTCCTACACTATGAAAACACTTAAAGAAATAAAAAAAGATTACGAGAACGAGCAAGGTGAATGGGTTGATACTTGGAGAGATAAAGACGGAGAATATACCGAAGTTAGCTGGAAAGCTGTTTGGGCATTCTTTAAACCCTATGTAGAACGTTCCTTAAATAAGGCAAAATAAATTAGAAGCAATTAGGAGCAATTTAGGTACTTGATTAATAGGTGGGGATAAGGGATAGTAGTTATATATGGTATATGCTATTTTTCTTTGCTATAATCAAATCAACACCGTCTTTCGTGAGCATATACCGCACAACGAAGGCGGTATTTTTTATGCCACTTACAATTCCGTTTTATTTTTTAAAGCGGGAGGTTCATAACTCAACTATCACTTAGTTGCCAGTGTTCACTAGAGGAGCCAACAAGGGGACAACACCTTTAAAAAGCAGTGAAATAAGGTAACTCAACTCAACTCGACTCACTCATGGCAGTCGAATTTATAAAGTTGAAAATGTGCAGTGGTAACCCTCTAGCACTCTGGGGCACGCCTTCTATCCTAAGGGGTAGTTTGGGACAGGGAGTAAGCTTAATCTTGCAGAGAGACAACTGGTAAACAAGATGATATTAATACTTTATTTATTAAACCCTTTTGTTTTCAATCTTACGTCAATCTACTAAGGCAGTATCAAGTTTTGGCCAACACCAAGCATGGTATAATTAAAATATGAGCAAGCGAATTTCAAACATTAAGATAGCTGGAGATTTAGCTTGCTTGCTCAGTCTCCGGCTTTTTTAGTGTTTAAATAAATATGAATGAATTAGTAGTAATAGAAAAGAAACCAATAATTCCGATAAAGTGGGATTATGGTGAAAGTGTTAAGAAAACGAAAAACAATCTTGTCCAGTGGGGGAAGATAACCTATAACCTTGGGATAGAACTTTGGATAGCAAGGGCAATTTTATCGGTAAGTGCGGAAGAAAGAAAAAGAACATCCAGTGGAACTTTTGTTCCAGTGGACAAGACTTGGTCTGGCTACTGTTTTGCGATTGGAAGTTCTAGGCAGGTGATAAATAGATGTCTTAACAGGTGGTTTTCTAAGGCAATACCCGCTACACCGGAACTTCCTATGCTAATGGAAGGGAAGTACAACATCATCTATGCCGACCCGCCGTGGAAATACTATGAGGGTGGCTTCAAAAATCAGTCCCAACACTATCCAACCATGAGTCTGGAGAAGATTTGTCAACTACCAGTAGGAGATTTAGCGGCGGACGACTGTATTCTTTTTATGTGGGTCACCTTTCCAATGCTGGACAACTTTATAGACGTTTTAAGGTGTTGGGGGTTTGAGTATTCTACTGTCGGGTTCACTTGGGTTAAGAGCCAGAAGAGTGGTTCTGACTTTGCCTTTGGATTGGGGGCATGGACAAGGAGTAATGCTGAGATTTGTGTTATCGGCAAGAGGGGAACGATACCAAGACAAGACGCTAGTGTTTCTCAAATAATTTATAAGCCTAAAGGAAAACATAGCGAGAAACCCGCCATTGTGAGGAATAAGATTGTCCAATTAGTAGGAGACTTGCCAAGAATAGAGTTATTTGCTCGAACCAAGCCTGATGGATGGGATGTATGGGGGAATGAGGTATGAATACTATTGACAACAAAATAAAGGAATTGAATAATCAACACCTTTACGAAATTAGAAGAATTTTGAACAGGTATAGTTATATTTTTACCAAATTGAGAGAAGCAACGCCCGAAGAAGACATGAAGCAGGGATTTGACGCTGTATTTTCTTTTCAAGATGTAAAAATACCGGTAAGAATTAGAAATAGTGAATATTTTGAAAGATTTGCGGATTTTACAATCAGGAGTAGAAGTCGATTTGGGAAAGAAACAGAGATAGATAAATTGCGAAGCGGGTTTGGTGATTATTATTTTTACGCATGGCGGAATAAAGATAATACAAAAATTGCACGGTATGTGATTGTTAATCTTGATGTTTTTAGAAAAAGTGTTATTGATAGACATGGAAAAGAGCAACATAACAATGATGGTACACAGTTTTTCCCTTATGGATTGTTTGACATGATTAAATGCGGGGCGGTTATCCTTTATGAGAAGATTTTATGAAACAACTAAAAATAAAAGAGCTTTTTCTACTTAAACAAGACTTAAAACACTTAAGAGATAAGTGGGCTAAAACTTGGAAGAAAGCCTGTAAGAAGTCCAGCCCTTTACATTTAGAGTTTAGAATAGACAAACTAAGAGCTACAAGGTTTAAAAGATTGATAAGTAAAATCGAGGGCAAGAAGGAAGCTACTGTAGAATTTGCCAGGGGGTTGTTTAAGAAGTAAGGATTGATATTATGCAAAAGAGCTTGTATAATACAAACATGGAAGAAGTTTTTAAGGATGTTGTTGGGTATGAAAATGGATATTTAATATCTAGCAAAGGACGGGTATTTAGTAAGCACAGGAATATAATGAGAAAAACCCATTTAAATAATAGGGGGTATGAACTTTGTAGTTGTTATAAAAATAGAAAAACTAGATTTGTCTTGGTTCACAGAATGGTTGCTTTGGCATTTATTCCTCAACCCAAAGGTAAAAATGTAATAAACCATATTGATTGTAATACAAAAAATAATAGTGTTGAAAACTTAGAATGGTGCGATATGTCTCACAATATATTATATGCAATTAAGATGGGAAGATTTAAACCCAAAGGTTCCCTTCCCGGTGAGAAATGCGGGTTAAGTCGTTTAAAAAGAGATGAGGTACTGAAAATAAGAAAGTTGGAAAAAGAGGGAACAACACAAGTTGAAATTGCAAAAATGTTTAATGTTTGGCAAACTACGATTTCACGTATAGTGCGTCGTGATACATGGAAACATATTTAAATGAAACTAAAAGAAATTGAGAAAAAGTATGGGATAGACTTTGGTGAGGAAGATACTGTGACTTTGTCTCAATATCTTAAAAAGAAAGGTTTGCCAAATTTAGCAAAGTTGTTAGATATGGCAGAAATAAAAATACCTAAAAAGAATTATCGGACAATACCTAAAAGACTACTACCAACCGGCAACGGATTAAGTGATATAAGTTTTGATGAGAGGTGGGTTAGCCAAAATGATTATTCACACCACGAAAGGAAGATGAAGTTAAAGATGAAGTTAAAAGAGAAGCGTGCTAGAATAAAGAATGACAGCAGGCCGGCCAATAATATCAACAAAGTCAGGAATAAGAATACTTATTGATCGAGAGGATTTTGAGTGTCTTAGTAAGTTCAAGTGGCATCTTTCTGGTGGATATGCTCAAAGAACCTTTAATATTGGAAATTATAAAGTTAGGTCGGAAAAGATGCATAGGTTGGTGTTGGAAAGGAGTGGAGTCGATATAGAAGGAAAGATCGTGGATCATAAAAACTTTAATAAATTAGATAATCGAAAATTTAATCTTAGGTTAGTAAGCAGTTCTCAGAACAACGCTCACAAGGAAAAACAAAGGAATAACAAATCGGGCTTTAAAGGAGTATCTTGGGATAAGCAAGCAAGAAAGTGGAAGGCTTCTATATCCATTGATAGGAAAGACTTAAATCTTGGCAGATTCTTAACTGCAGAAGAAGCGGCTCTAAAATACAATGAGAAGGCCACTAAACTGTATGGAGATTATTGTTATTTAAATAAAATATGAGTAATAAGGTTGGTCGCCCTAGCAAATATAAAGAGGAATATTGTGATTTTGTAGACGAGTATCTAAAGACAACTGGTGGACAGAATATGAATTTGCCAATGGTTGAAGGTTTGGCCATAGAACTGGCAGTAAATAAAACGACATTATACGAATGGGCAAAGAAACACAAGAAATTTTCCAACGCCATTAGGAAAATAAAGGCTTTTCAAAAAAAACAATTGGTAAACGATGGCATATATGGAGGTAAAGAAATCAACGCAAGTATCATTAAATTATTACTACAAAGCAATCATGGTATGAGAGAAAGACAGGATATAACAAGCAAAGATGAGAAGATGGACGGTCTTGTTATAATCAAGAATGGAGATAAGGCTTAGTTCTTGGCAATCAAAAGTTTGGGACGACAATCACAGATATCAAGTAATAAATTGCGGACGTAGAGCTGGCAAGAGTACCCTAGTGGCGTTAAAGATGATTGATTTAGCGTGTAAGAAGAAGATAGAAATTTGGTACATATCACCAACTTATAAACAGAGTAAAGCAATCATGTGGCAGATGTTGGGTGATTTAATTCCTAAAAGTGCATTGGTAAAGAAAAACGAAACAGAATTAGCGTGTTATTTTAAAAACGGGTCAAGAATATTATTAAAGGGTGCGGACAATCCAGATAGTTTACGAGGAGTAAGAATAGACTTTTGTGTGTTTGATGAGGTAGCTTTCATAGACAAGTGGGATAGCACATGGCATGTAATAAGACCTACTCTGGCAGACAGTAGAGCAGATGTTATGTTTATCTCAACACCCAACGGATTCAATCATTTTAAAGAGTTATCAGAAATGAAGAAGAAGGACTGGAGTTATCACCACTTTACTTCTTACGACAATCCTTATCTTTTAAAAGAAGAAATTGACGCCGCTAAACTGGAAATGGACGAAGACTCATTTGCTCAAGAATGGCTAGGTGAGTTCAGGAAGATGAAAGGGCTTATTTACAAAGAATTTAAAAGAGAAGTGCACATGGTTAAAATGCCTGATTTTAATTCCTTACAAGGCGCTGGGTGGACGTTCACTAGAAGTCTGGACTTTGGATATGGACATAAGTCAGCTTTGATTTATTTTGCGATAAATAACAATGGGCAAGAGATTTACGGTTACGATGGAATGTACAAAGAGGGAATGACTGAAAGACAAATAGCGGAAGTAGTTAAAACGAAAGACGCAGGCAAAGTGATAATAAATCCAGTAGCAGATAGCGCACAACCAATGTCAATTCAACAATTAATAGAATTTGGAGTATTCTTTGGTGCGGTAGAGAAAGGTCCAGACTCAGTCAAACACGGAATAGCTAAAGTAGCTGAACTTTTAAAGGTTAGAAAGGATACTGGTAAGCCTACATTAATGTTTAACAAGAATTTAACTTGGATAGCCGATGAGTTTGAAAGGTATAGGTGGATGGAGAATAAGAGTGCTGACAATACAATTAAAGAAGTACCGTTTAAAGTTTTTGATGACGCGGTTGATGCAGTTAGATATTTCGCTATGAGTTACAAAAAACGACAAGATGTGCCAAAATACAACAAAGAAAAATGGTCGATTTAACTTACTCCTCACATAGTTTAAATAAGATATTTAAAATTGAGAAGAACGAACTAACGGACACGGTTCGTAATCTTATACTAACTTCTTTCTATATGTTTGGTGAGATAAGAACGAAGCTATTTAAAAAAGAAGGGGCAAGAGCCAAGAGAAAAGGACTAGCAACAAGAGACGGAGCGGTATTTAATACTTTAAATGGAATGATAGAGGGTGGAAGCGTTAGGATGTTTAACGGTAAGCCATTTTTAACTACTCAAGGCTTTGGTGAATTAGATGTTTTATTGGCTAAAACAGAGCAATACAATCAAGATTCCGTGTGGGGGTCTTTGTGTTCTGGTGCTTCTTTGCCTATATGGGTTGAAAAGTTGAGGAGCCTTTCATTAAACTAAACTATGGATACAATTCTCGAAGTAAAAGAACACTATAATCAATGGACTGAAGACATGGAGACTCGCCTTAACCGCAATAATGGTTATAACGCTGTTACTGACGCTTATTGGGGAAAATTACCTACTGATTGGCCTTATACATCTAGGGTAGTAGACCCGAGAATAAGAACATCATTAAATGAAAAGAATGGAAGGTTATTGAATGCTAAATTAAGAGGCAGATTAGTACCAAGAGAGGGTGGAGATATATTAAAGGCACGGATTAATAATTCAGTATTAGATTTTCAATGGGACAACGCTACTTACGGAGGCACAATGCTTTCAAAGTGGTCAAGTATGGACATGGACACTAGACTTTATGCTTCTAAATTTGCGCGGGTATTGTGGAAGACGATGAAGGAAGGCAAGAAGGTAACTTTTGAAGGAAATGAATTTGAGCCTTTAGATATAAGAGACTGTGGATTAGACCCCTCCTCAAAGAATGTAAGAGACGCCAAGTGGTTTCAACACAGAGAATGGGCTAAGGTAGAGGATTTGGAAGAGGACAGAAAACTATATCCCGGACTTTCTAAATTGATCAACGCCATAAGAAACGAAGACGACACAAGGAATGACAGAAGAGACACCGCTTATACCAGTAGGTTGTTAAGCAACAAGGGATTAACTGACAGAGTGGGTGAAGATAAAGTATTTCCAGTAGTTGAGATTGTAAACGAGTACCGTGTGGATAAGTGGATAACCTTTTCACCCAAACATGACATTATATTAAGAGAAATAAATAATCCCAATAAACATGGCAAGATACCTATTGTTCAATTAAAGTATTATCCATTGAATGACGATCCTTTGGGTGAGAGCGAGGTAGAACCATGTTTGCCTTTGTGGAGAGCCATACAAGCTACTTTATGTGGATATCTAGACAACATGAATACTCATATCAGACCTCCGCTAAAGATACTAACAGGTGCTTGTAGAATAGAAACAATAGTTTATGGTCCAGAAGCACAATGGATGGTGGACAGAATGGACGCAGTAGAGGAGATGAAAGGCAATGGAGAGGCCTTGCGTTATTTCCAGACAACTTATTCGGCTTTAGTTTCAGCATTCAACACCGCCATGGGAGATTTAAGCCAAGGTGTAAGTCAGATAGACCAATTCAATCCTGACAAGACAGCCACCGAGGTAAAACAAACCGCCAAACAACAAAATATAAGAGACCAATCAAACCAAAACAAACTAGCAGAGTGTATAGAAGACATGATGAACATGTGGGTTTCAAATAACAAGCAATTCCTGTTCGGTGATCCAAAGAAGAAAGAAGTGGTAATGAAAATACTGGGAACGGAGTCATTCGAGTATTTCCAAAGATCAGGACTAGATGAGATGGAAGTAGACCAAGAGTCCATGAGGCTTATAGGTGAAACAATTCAACTACAAGACGGTAACGTAAGCGATGATGATTTAACGAAGATGTACGAAGCAGGCAAAGTGCCTAAACATCCTGTTACTACCGAAGAAGGCGTTAAACCTAAAATGAAGATGAGTGAATTAGAAGACGGCGCTGACTTATATATAACTCAAGACGACATGGAAGGAGTTTATGATTATGTTTCAGATGTTAAATCAATGGCGGTCGGTGCTAACGAAGAAATGAGAGAAGGGCAAGACAGAGCTTTTGAGATGTTAATGAATCCTCAAGTGGGACAGATGTTACAATTAGAAGGATACAAACCAAAGATTAAAGAATTATTGGTTAGTATTTTAGAAAATAACAATGCAAAAGACGCAGAAAGATATTTTGAAAAGCTCCCAGAAGCAATCCCAGGCCAAGGCGCTGGACAACCTCCAGGCGCTCCTCAGACTGGTAAAGTCGGTGGACTTCAAGCTGGGAATGCTCCCGTACCTCAGGCTCCTCCTAATCAAGGAATGGCCAGACCCCAGCAAGTACGAAGATAGGGATAAGTTCTACGATGCTTATTGTGCTATCAGGGCGGAGGTAGAAGTAAGCAAAACGATATTAGGGCATTTGAACGAAGAAAGCATAAAGGCACAGATTAAGAACTTACAGCGAATGTTAGTTCAGAAAGGTAAGAACTATGGAATCTAAATCTCCGTCTAAACTCCCACCATTAGAAGATAAGGATTTTGACGGCGCTAAGTATCAAGTGGAACTAAAGAACAAGAAGTGCCCCCATAAGGACGTGGTTTTAAATGGTAATATTATTCATTGCAAGTCATGTGGCGCTCAATGGCAAGGACCTAATATAGGAGCATTGTGGCAAGCATTTAAGGAGAGAAAATGAAACAACTAACTGATATACAAATAGCCAAGAAGTTAGTCAAAGAGCAAAAAGAAAGGCGCGAGAACAACTTTGTAGAGTTTAAGGAAGTACAAGACGGAAAGAAGAAGCATAGGAAGAATTGGAAAGAAAGGTTGAAAAAAGGTGGACATATTTAAATTATGTGATAATATCGTGGTGTGGAATTTATAGAAAATGTTGGTGTTGGTACGAATGAACCTTATTTAGTGTTTAATGAAAAGGCTAATAATTTTGAACTGGCGTTAGTTTTACTAATAGGGTTTTTGTGTGTTGTGTGGTTGCTAAAGAAGAGGACTTGATAATTTCTCCCAGTACTATCTAAACTTACTTAGGTACAGTCCGATGCTCCGACTATAAACTGAGCACTATAAATTCAGTACCAGTAAAGGAGGATTCTATGCCAATAGAACCAACTAGGCAAGATAGTGAGAAGGACACTCAAGCGGAATTGCCAACCGATAACAAACCAGCAGACGTTAAAGAACTGACTAAGGCAACTGAAGGCTCGCTACCAGCAGACGCTAAAGAAAGAACTAAGGCGGAGTTCGAGAAGTTAACAAAGGCGAACAGAGAACTCAAGGCCAAACTGGAGGGCAAACAAACCCAACAGAAGCAATCTGTGTTAGACAGCCTCCGACCTCAAGCAGTCGTGCCACCGGTAGCACCGAAAGCACCACGGCCTGAAGTTAAGCAAGACGATTTCGTTGATGCTGAAGGATATGTCGACACCGCTCTTTTAAAAAATTCTTTGCGAATGGCACAAGCCGAAGCCCGACAGGCTAGGATTGTTGCACAAAGAACAGGCCAGAAAGTTGCTAGGTATACAGAGGCTGAGGCAATGAGGAGGGTCCACAAAGACTATCCCACCCTTAACCCTGAATCTAAAGACTTTGATCCGGCCTTTTTCGATCTCGTTAGAGACCGTGTTATACGACAGATGACTCAAGGGAAGCAGGATGTCAATCTTGCAGCCAATGAGATTTCTAAGTTGTATAAATCTGACGCACAAAAAGCTGACGCACAAGCCGAAGCAGAGAATAAAGCTACAATCACAGCTAAAGAGCAGATAAACGCCTCTGGTTCATCCACTCCCAACAGGGGGACTTCGCAAGAAGAACTCGTTAAGGGAACAATGCAGGGAGACCGCAAATCCATGTATGAAAGGATGCAGAAAAGTGGTTACTAAGTTATTAATTTGAAGAAAAAAATATGGCAAGTACAACCGTAGGTCTAATGACAGATGGTGATACCGTACGTAGAGAGTCGCTTCTTTCAATTTTGAGAGATGTTTCTCCTTCGTATGATAATTACCTTACGTCAAACCTAGGTAGAGCTCCAGATGCTACAAACACTCTGCACGAGTGGGTAGTTCATAATGTTGCACGACCAACCAGTAATTCAATTACTGCTGAAGGTTATGCGGCTGACTACAGCGTCTTAACTCAACCTACTAGAACCAACAACATTACAGCTATTATGACTTCTTCAGTTCGTGTTTCTGGAACACAGAGAGCAATAGACCATGCGACCCACGAAGACCCATACGTCTTTCACAAGACTGAGGCTTTAAAGAGATTAAAGTCCAAAATGGAGTATTCAACGATCAATGGCGCAGTTGCTTCCGGTGCTTCCGGTACAGCAAGAGGTATGAACGGTTTAGGTGGAATGATTTCTACCAATTACACCGCCCGTACTTCGTATACTTCCTTTACTGAGACTGAACTCAACGACATAATGAATGCGTCATGGGACGCTGTCGGTTCAGACTATGTGGCAGATGTTTTACTCTGTCCTATGGTGATCAAAAGGAGAATATCCGGCTTTACCACGAATACCAGAAACGTCGAAGCTATCAAGAAAAGACTCACATCAGAAGTCCAAGTGTACGATAGTCAAGTTGGTCAATCCATCATGATTATTCCACACAAAGACGTCTACACGACTGCTGGGTCTGTTGAAGTTTTCGCAATTCGTGAAGAGTTGTTTAAACACGCATTCTTGGTTGGCAGAGAGCCAATGTGGCAAGAACTGGCGAAAGATGGTGATAGAGACAATGGGCAGTACCTAACGGAACTCACTGTGGTTTCATACGCAGAAAGAGCATCCGTAAGGAGAACTGGCTACCCCAACACGCTCTAAGTCAAATAGTGTAAGGTTCAAGGGAAACGACATAATCAAAACGACCCCCCAGCGTGGGGGTCTTGTCGTTTTGACATACATGCTACAATAGCCCATGAGGAGCCTTTCTGATTACCGCCCTAAAATTAAGGAAGATTATTTAGTAGAAGGCTTAGACACTATTTTCATACGGTTTGGTAGACCAGAAGCAGATTTTAAGTCGCTAGTATTTTGGGATATGATTGGTCAGATTATTCAAGTATGGATGAAAACCTTTCCCCAAGAGTACAAAGATTGGATACATGACGTTAAGCTAGATTTGGCAGTAGAGAGGTCGTTGGGTGAGTTAGTCAAGAAGAATAAAGGATTGAAGAAGGCGATAGGTTTCCCCCCCAGATTATTCAGGATGATTAAGATATATTTCCCTTTAATAAAGGTTCAGAACAAGAAGTTTATTAAAAAGTGTATTAAGCTATACCCAATGTTACATAATTCCAACTTTACATGAAAATAAGTTTGAATATCATCGTTAAAGATGACTCCGAGATAGGGATGTTGAGAAATTGCCTAGATTCGATAGCTCAATACGTAGATACAGTGTGTTTAACCGCTACAGGTAAAAAGATAGATAGGATTTACAAATTATGCAAGAAGAAGGGGTATCAATACTCTTATTTTAAATGGATTGGTGATTTCAGTGCGGCTAGAAACTTTAACTTTAAACAAGCACCTAAGGATACGGACTACATTCTCTGGTTAGACACAGACGATATCTTTGTTGGAGGAGACAAACTGAGAGAGGTGGCACAAATGGCTAAGGACAGAGGCAAGGACACCGTATTCTTTACCTACTGGTATGCTTGTACCTTTAACGGTAAGCCGGTTTACAAAAATATGGTTAGTGTGGATATGCAACATCTAAGAGAAAGATTGATGAGGCCGGGAACTACAGTATGGAAGAGTAGATTGCATGAAACCCCAGTACCGGTAGAAGGACAAAGGAATAGGAATACTAATTATTCTTTTGCTCCCAGAGACGGTAGACATATTGCAGTCATGCACACTGAAGACGGTAAGAGACTAGGAGAGAAACAGGGTAGAAACAGAGAATTACTAGAAAAGCAACTAGAGGGAGAGTTGAAGCGTCCACAAGGGGCTGACCCAAGAACTTTACTTTACTTAATCAAGATTTATGCCGAGCAGGACGACAGAAAGAATTGGCTCAAGAGTTTAAAGATGGGTGAAGAGTACATAAAGAAGTCAGGGTGGGATGAAGAGAGAGGGGTGTGTTGGGAACAGTTGGGTATTTGTCATGGTAGATTGGGAGATTATAAGAGGTCAGTAGAGTGTCTCCATTCCGCTATCGTTGAGTGGGCCCATCAACCTTTATTCTATATAAGACTAGCAACGGCATACTACAACCTCAAGAGATATTTAGAAGCCAAACACTGGTTGGATATTGGAATGAGCATGGAGATAAGCGACTTTAGTGGAAATATGATTAACTTTAAGGCCATGAAAGTAATGGCAATGGATTTAAAGACACGACTTGCCTACAACGTAGCTAAAGACCCAGACGAGGCGGTTAAGTCAGCAGAGATGTTATTGAAAGAAGACCCGACTAAACAACACAAAGATAACCTAGCCTTCTTGTATGACATGAAAGACTTTAACGATAACTGTAAACGATTAGACAACTTTCTTAAATACCTAGATGATATTGGAGCTAGTAAGAACATAACCAAGATAATTGACCAGTTGCCCGACGCCTTGTCTAGCCAACCCTTTGTCATCAACCACATTAAGAGACAGATCAAGCCCCGTAAGTGGAAGAAGAACGAGATATGCTACTTTGCCAACTTTGGGGGGAAACACTTTGAGAAATGGTCGGAAGAATCTACAAAAAGCGGAATTGGCGGGTCGGAAACTGCCGTTATTAAGCTTGCAACCGAATGGTCTAAACGTGGCTATAAAACAATAGTTTATGGTGATCCAGAAAAAAAGCATGTTGACGAGAATGGTACTACATGGTTGCCTTGGTACTATTTTAATCCAAAGGATAAATTTAACATATTCATCCAGTGGAGAAATCCATATCTGGCCGGTCAAGTTAAATGTAAAAAGTTCTTCGTTGACTTGCATGACATTGTTTCAGCAATAGACTATTCCAAGGAGCTTATTAAAAATATCGATAAGATAATGGTAAAGTCTAATTATCACAAGGAACTGCTTTCGGGAATTAGTGATTCAAAAATAGAAGTTGTAAGTAATGGAATATAAAGATGACTAAAATTTGGAATAAAAAATATTTGAAATGTATTGGCTGTGGCGAGACAAAGAAACCACACAAAGGACACGGGTACTGTACTGGTTGCTATAACAAGAGTGAATATGGAAAGAGAAACAAGGCCAAATGGAGGGCTTCTGGAAAAGGTAAATATTGGTATCACGACTACGATCAAAAACTTAAAATTAAAGCAATCAAACATTATTCTAATGGTAAAAATTGTTGTGCTATTTGTGGATATGATGACATTCGAGCACTAACGATTGATCACATTGAAAATAATGGGGCTGAACATCGCAAAACATTTAACACGACCATAAATGCTTGGTTGAGAACACACAAATACCCCAAAGGTTTTCAGGTTTTGTGTTGTAATTGCAACTGGATAAAAGAAGTTGAGAGAAGAAGAAACAAAGCCGATTATACATTAGGAAGAAGAA
>Ga0208904_1001075_pt1 | contig 19546 bp, 14 predicted proteins | sample AntAceMetag02UKB_FD_184774 | JGI IMG/M metagenome (GOLD analysis project Ga0208904, IMG submission 184774) | Saline lake microbial communities from Ace Lake, Antarctica - Antarctic Ace Lake Metagenome 02UKB (SPAdes) (version 2) | ecosystem: Environmental > Aquatic > Non-marine Saline and...
GATGAAGAAGTTATATATATTTATTATAACCTTGTTATTTGTTATGATACCTATTTTAGCATTTACGCAGGAAGTTCATCAGGAAATAGTTCGTGAGGGTAATGATGTGGTTGTCTATGTAATTGAAACAACAAAGACAGAGCTAATAAAATTAACAGATGTACCGCCCCAGGTTCCAAATGATTTGGCTTTATCTATAGCGGAAAAAGGACATGGAGAATATTTTGTGCTATCAAAAAACTCGCACTATTCATATGCTTTTTCTTTTCCATTAAAGATACAAGAAAAAAAAGAATACATAGATACAGTTTTTGTATATGATAAAAAATGGGATTTTGAATTGCAGCCACAAATTAACACCCGAATTCTAGATGAAATAGTAATTCCATGGTTAATTATCCCAGTTATATTAATTTTTATCTACTGTATGTTAATTCAGAGGGTAAAAGAGAAAAAATATATAAAATTAGTTTTTTTCTTCCTCTCTTTCTTCTTAGTGTTGTCTATCATTAGGTTATTTGGACCATTTTTTAATGTTTATGTTAATGGAATTGTAGGCTTTTTTCTTGGCATATCTTCTTGCATGATAGTTGCTCATTACTCAGTAAAAAACACAGGAAGCAATTCTTTTCAGGCTTGGTGTCTAGCAGTCGCTGTTTTCATAGGATTTCTCACATGCTTTATTTCTGGAGTTTTTGTTGGTAGTGGATATACTAATATTGTGGATAAATATTTTATCTTTCTGATAGTCGTTTGTTTTTTAAGTTTTTTAATCAGTTTATTATATGATTTTTGTTCTAAACAAATTGTTAAGATTTATGTGAAAAAATTTAAAAAAAGATAATTTTAATTTCAAAAAAGGTAAAATTATATGAAGCCCTCAAATACATAATTTGAGGGCTTTTAATTATCTTGATTTTTTGATAAAAAAATGGTTTAATTGGGATATATAAAATAAACCTCAAATATATGCAAGAAGAAAATTTTCAACAAGAAGAAATTAAAAAATCAAAAAGTAGCTGGTCAAAGATTATATTAATCTCAGTTATTATCCTATTAGTCTTAACTAATATCGCTACTGCTGGTTTTTGGTACTATTTTAACTACGTTAATGATGTAGATGATAATAAGGTAGTTATAAATGACACTGAAGATAAACAAGATTTAGACATAGACGAAGATGAAGAGGAACAGGAAATAGATTTGAAATCTGGAGAAATATTGATTGATTGGAATGAATGGTTAGTAAAAGAACAATCATGGAGTATTTTCGATTTTAAAGAGATAAATGACATAGTCCAAACAGATAGGGATTTAAAGAGTGAAAAAATTACTGCTGATAGTTTTGTTAAAGGTTTCAATGTATACAAAGCTGGTTTAATAATAGAAGGTCCATATACAGACAAAGAATTATTAATTATAACAGCTTCTTCTTTTGGTATGCCTGGTGATGATAGTATCTATCGTGTTATTAAGGATGAAAATAATTTGATAGTGTTAGACAAGTATTCGGACCGACGTTATGGGGCGTATGAACAGTTGTTTGTTTTAAATGAAGACATAACTATTGCAAATATTGAAACACCAGAAATAATCAAAATTCCTGATTCAAAATTTGTATTAAAGAAAGCAGAACGCGAGCCATTTAAGTTTTTAGAAAGTTATTCAGATGCAAAGAAAATGTTTAAATATAATGATGTGGATTATCTATATAAAAGTGCGAAAAATAATTGTTTTATAGTCAGAGCTCCAGACGGAACAGTTCGTGAATACTATTTTGAATTAGATTTTTTAGGTAAAAAAGGAGAAGGAGAATATCATGGCACTACACCTAATTTATTAGACATTGAATGGTCTGATGGAACACAAAACGAAAATGAATATATTTTTAAACCTACAGGTGGTTGTGGAGCTGCTTCTTACTGCTATAACTACCCTGACTACATAAAAGATAAATCAGAACTTGAGAGTGTTGCGGGATCACCTAGAGGGGATATTTTCTATATAGCACTAGATCAAAGTTTAAAAATACGTGAGTCTTCTAAAATTAGTATTTTAGAGGACATGCATGAGACGTATTACCCCGGATATAATTCGGAAACAAATCAGCCAAACGAAAAAGAATCGTTTGAGAAATTTTTAGCTACCAGACCAATAATTTATTGGCAAGATCCTTTTGGTGATTTTATGGAATTTAGAAATGCCATGTATATTTCGATGGCAGAATGTGGTAAACCAGTTATTTATCTCTACCCAGAAACTGAAATGGATATTTCAGTATATGTTAATCCAACAGGTGGGTTTTCTGTAACAGAGCCTGAATATAATGGAGGATGGAAAGTTAAAGCTAAACCAAACGGGGAGATATATAATTATTCAGATCAAAAGATTTATCCTTATCTATTCTGGGAAGGTTTTGGAATGGACTATAAAATACCAGAAAAAGGTTTTGTTGTTGCTAAAGATAATGTGGAAAGTTTCTTAACGGAAAAATTAGCACAGCTTGGTTTAATAGAAAAAGAATATGATGAATTTCTTGAATATTGGTTACCAAGAATGCAAGAAGATAATTACTATTTCATAACTTTTGTACCACAAAAACAATTTGATGGTTTAGCTCCATTAAATATTATTCCTAATCCAGATACAGTTATTAGAGTATTTATGGATTATCAAGGATTAGATGAATATATAGAGGTTGAACCGCAAGATATTATTACTCCTGTTAGAGATGGTTTTACAGTTGTTGAATGGGGTGGTGCTATACATAGATAATTGATTCTATGAAGAAAAATATATTTAAATTACTTATTGTATTAGTAGCCTTGTTTGTTATCCAAATAGGGCTGCTTTTTGTTATTCCAAAATCAATAGATGAAGACCAGGGTGTGAACGAAGTAGAAGAAATTCTAGCGCAACATAATGCATATTTTTCAACAGAAAGTTTTTATAAAGAAGCATATTTTCAAGGTTTAAATCAAGTTAAAGAACCAGAAGAAAAGATATATGGAGGGATTATTCCACATCACTTGATAGTTAAAGATAAGATAGCAGCCTTTTTCCAAGGAATTGAAAAATATGATTATGATACGATTGTTTTAGTAGGCCCAAACCATTTTGAAAGAGGTTCAGAGAACATCCTTTTATCAAGAGCTAAATGGCTAACTCCTTATGGAGAACTAATACCAGATAAAGATTTGATTGGTAATTTAGTACAAAGTGGATATATAATAGAAGAGAATCCATTTATTGCTGAACATTCAATTTCTGGTTTGGTTGGATTTATTAAAAAAAGTTTTCCTAAGGCAAAAATTGTACCAATTATTCTTAAAAACAAAACTACAGAAAAAGAAGTTAAAGATTTATCTAATTTAATTAATCAGAATGTTAATAAAGAAAAAACTCTTGTTTTAGCAAGTGTTGACTTCTCACATTTTCAACCCGCGATTGTTGCAGATTTCCATGATAAAAAAAGTAATTCAGTTATTCAATCTTTTGATTTTTCTCGTGTGTATGATTTAGAAATTGATTCCCCGGCATCGATTTATACTCTATTAGAATATTTAAGATTAAATAAAATCCAAGCAAGTGAATTGATATTTTCAACAAATTCAAATAGGTTAGTAGGAAAATTAGATGATCCGGGAACTAGCCACAATTTAATATATTTCTCTAAAGGAGGACCAAAAAATGAAAAATTAATTAATTTTATGTTCTTTGGAGATATGATGCTTGATAGAAATGTAGAAGCTGTTATTGAGCAAAAGGGTTTAGAATATATATTTTCTGATTTAGCAGGAGAAGAAGATAGGTTTTTTCAAGGGGTAGATTTCATTGGAGCAAACCTCGAAGGTACAGTAACCAATGAAGGAAAATATTATGCACCAGTTAAAGAGTATAATGATTTTGCTTTTAAACCGGAAATTGTAAAAGAGTTGAAGAAATATAATTTTAATTTTTTTAATCTAGCTAATAACCATATTACAGATCAAGGACAACAAGGTACAGACGAAACAAGAGTTAATTTAGAAGAAATGGGATTTGGATATGTTGGTTGTGGAGATATGTGTTTGAGTGAATACAGTAGTAAAATAATCAAGGTTGCAGATAGAAACATAGGAATGATAGGAGTTAGTAGTATATACACTCAAGTTGATCTTAATAAGCTAGATAAAATGGTTAAAGACTTAGAAGACCAAACTGATTATATTATAGTCAACATGCATTGGGGAACAGAGTTCACCCATTACTATAACCAAAGACAACAAAACATTGCTTATAGTTTAATAGATTCTGGAGTTGATATTGTTCTTGGGCATCATCCACATGTTGTACAGGGAGTAGAGGTATATAAAAACAAACCAATTTTCTATTCTTTAGGTAACTTCATATTTGATCAATACTATTCAGATGCATCTCAAGAAGGTATTGCTGTTGGTTTAAGTGTTAATTTTGAGCTTGATCAGGTTGATGTTAAGATTTTTCCTTTTAATTCTAATGAGAACAGAATATATTTAATGAAACAGAAGGGTATTGAAGAATTTAAACAAAGACTTCTCAAATATTCAGATGAAACTTTTAAAGAGCTTATTTATAACATGTTTTAAATTAAGTAAATTAGCTATTTGACACTATTTAATAAATCTGATATACTAAAGTCATATTAATTAAACTTCAAATGAATTTAGCTAATATTAGCTAAATTTGTTTAAAAATATATGTCTGAAATTTTAGATAAAGTGATTTCTTCTCAGCAAGAATCAGAAAAAAGCAATATTTCAATGTCTGAAACAGTTAATACACTGTTATCTTTAATTCGTGCTCGTGAAGCTGAAATTCTACGTTTACGCTTTGGTTTGTTTGATGAAAAGAAGCATACTTTAGAAGAAATTGGTAAACGCATGAGTTTAACTCGTGAAAGGGTTAGACAGTTAGAAAAGATTGCTAAAGAAAACATTCGTTCCCATAAAAATTTTGATGGGATTATTGCTCCAGCTAGAAAAGCTGTAACTTCTGTTTTGCACGAACATGGTGGTTTAGCCAGTAAAGATAAAATCTCAAATGTTTTAATTTTAGATGAAGAAATTAAAAACTACCAAAAAGCTTTAGAATTTATTGTAGATAACTTTATTGATGAAGTTAAACTTATTAAACATGATCTTTTTGATACAGGTTGGTATATCCACGAAGACTATTTAGATCTAGCTTCTGACGTAATTAATGAAATTAAAAGATTAATCTCAGAAAGAGATAAATTAATTCATGAAGATGAATTAGTAAAAGAATTTGAGAAATCTGAATACTATACTAATAAAACAGAAAAGTTTGCAGGATTTTTAGATAAGAATGAAAATGATTTACAAAAAATCCTTAATGCATATTTAGGTTTATCTTCAGACTTAGGAAATACACCATTTAATCAATGGGGTATGAATGAATGGAGAAGTATTAATCCAAAAAGAATTAATGATAAAATTTACTTAGTTTTGGATTGGTATGGAAAACCTATGCATTTTAGAGAAATTGCAGAAAGGATTAATGAAGCTAAATTTGATCATAAAGTAGCTCATCCAGCTACAATTCATAATGATTTAATTGCAGATCCTAGATTTGTATTAATTGGACGTGGTGTATATGCCTTAAGTGAATGGGGATATAAGTCAGGTGTAGTTGCGGATATTATTGAAGATATCTTAAAGAAAGCTAGTACAGCTTTAACAAAAGAAGATATTATTGAAAAAGTATTAAAACAACGTGATGTTAAATCTAATACTGTTATATTATCCTTAAATAAGGATGAAAGATTTATTAAAAATGAGGATAATAAGTATTCATTGAAATAACTAATTTAAATATATTTGTATAATAAAGCGGGGCAATTAAGCCCTTCTTTTTGTTTACAATATATATGTGATATAATTAAGTTAAATAAATACTATGGATATATTTAGTTTCATTAGTTTGAGACCTCTATTAGAATTAGGAGAACACAACATCTTCTATATCTTTTGGTTTTTCTTTAAATATGGAGGATGGGTTTTAATTTTGTGGATTACTTGGAATGAATTAATCAAAGAAGTTTGGTTAAATTGGAGACAAGATAAATATGCTGCTACAGTTAAATGGGTACATTTAGCTATTGATGTGCCTAGAGACAATGAACAGTCCCCTAAAGCAGTTGAACAAATCTTTAATCAGATTTGGGGATATAAGTCAGGAGCAAATTTATGGGAAAAATGGTGGAAGGGTATGTTTTTACAATCAATCAGTTTAGAGATAGTTTCTATTGAAGGGTATGTTCAATATATCATCAGGGCACCAAAGATTTTTAAAGATTTAGTTGAATCAGCTGTTTATGCTCAGTATCCAGAAGCAGATATCACAGAGATTGAAGATTATGCAGAAGAATTTACTCCAGATAATTTTAGAGAAAAAGGATACAAGATGTGGGGGACACAATTTGAATTAGTTAATAGTGAATATTATCCAATCCGTACATACCCGTTATTTGAACACGCCATTTCACAAAAAATAGTAGATCCTTTGTCTGCCATGATTGAAATGATGAGCAATTTAAGAAAAGGTGAAATGCTTTGGTATCAGATCATTATTCGTGCAACAGATGACACATGGAAAGAAGATTCAGATAAATTAGCTAAAAGCTTGATTGGTATTGAAGAAAAAAAGAGTCTATCTTTTTTTGATCAAATGATGGAAAAAGTATATATCACTTTTGGCTTTATGTTTCCGGGCTTTAAACCTGCAAACGGAAAAGATTCAGAATTTCCTTCCAATGTTCTACACATGTCAAAGGGTGATTTGGAAACAGTCCACGCCATTGAAGTTAAATCATCTAAAACAGGTTTTAAAACAAAGATGCGCATGATATATATGGGCAAGACTGGTGTTTTTTCAAAACCTAGAGGCGTATCTCCTTTTGTAGGAGCTTTAAGGCAATATGCTGCTAATAACTTAAATGGTTTTAAACCTGCAAAAAAGATGACCACTAAATCTGACTATTTAAGAGCAGAACAAAGAACATACAAGAAACAAAGAAAAATATTGAAGCAATATAAATCAAGAAGTATATATGCAGGTACAAAATCTGATGGTTATCTATTAAACGTAGAAGAACTAGCTTCTCTTTATCATTTCCCATCAATAGAAGTTTCTACTACTTCTGTTAGAACAGCAGATAGTAAAAAAGCCCCAGCGCCAATGTCTATACCAATCCCAGAAGAATTAGAAGATAATATAGAGCCAGAAAAAGAAACAAAAGATGAAAATACAAAAAGAGAAAGTATAAAAGTTGGTCCTCCAACTAATTTACCAATGTAATATATGTCTCAACAAGAAATTAATGACAATTTAGTAACATATTTTGCTCAAACAAACTATCGTAACAAGATGCAGAAGTTTGGTATTAGACAGATTGACCGCCGCCGCCATTTTTACATTTTAGGTAAAACTGGTTCTGGTAAAACAACTTTAATGGCCAATATGGCTTTGCAAGATATTGAGAATGGCAATGGTTTAGCTGTAGTTGATCCTCATGGAGATGTTTTAGATTCATTACTTGATTTTATCCCAGCTAATCGTGTTAATGATGTAATATATATTAATCCAGTAGATTCTGAATATCCCATAGCTTTTAATGTATTAGAAAATGTTCAAGACGAACAAAAACATTTAGTTGCTTCTGGTTTGATGAGTGTGTTTAAAAAGATATGGGCAAACTTGTGGTCAGCTAGAATGGAACACATAATGCGTAACTGTATTTTAGCTCTATTAGAAGTTCCTGGTAATACATTATTAGGAATAATGAGATTATTGGTAGATAAGAATTTTCGTAAGAAAATTATTGATAATGTATCAGATCCGGTTGTTAAAAGTTTCTGGGTAGATGAATATGCTAATTGGAATGATAGATTTAGGGTAGAGGCTATTCAACCGATTCAGAACAAGGTTGGGCAGTTCTTATCATCTGCCATTATCCGTAATTTAGTTGGACAGCCTAAATCTACATTAGATTTAAGGAAGATAATGGATAACAGACAGATCCTATTAATGGATCTTTCTAAAGGTAGGTTAGGTGAAGACAACTCCAATCTATTAGGAGCAATGTTAATTACTAAATTATGGTTAGCAGCTATGTCTAGAGTAGATACCCCTGAAGAAGAAAGAAAAGATTTTTTTTTACACGTTGATGAGTTTCAAAACTTTGCAACAGAATCTTTTGCAGATATTTTGTCTGAAGCCAGAAAATATCGTCTTAATTTAACTATTGCTCACCAATATATTGCTCAATTAGTTACTCCAGATTCACACGCTGTAAAAGATGCTGTATTTGGTAATGTCGGAACATTGTGTTGTTTTAGAATGGGTGCGGCAGATGGGAGAGATTTAATTAAAGAATTTGAACCAATATTTCTAGAAGAAGACTTAGTAAATATTGGTAAACATGAAGTTATATTAAAATTAATGATTGATGGAATGGCTTCGCAACCATTTACAGCTTTAACATTACCTCCTTTATCAACAGGTAAGAGGAATAACAACAAAGAGAAGGTTATCAAAGTATCTAGAGAAAGATATGCTCGTCCAAGAGCTGAAGTTGAAGAAAAGATTTTACGGTGGTCAGGTTTAGAAGAAACCTCTAAAGAAGTTGGAAAAACACTTAGTTCTTCTGGTGGAGAAGAAAAGATGTTTAAAACAGGTGTTAAAGATGCATCTTTTATTAAACAGTCTGCAGAAGATGATAGAGAAAAATATGATGCTTTTTGTGACAGTTGTGGAACAAAAACACAAATTAATTTTATTCCAGATTTATCTAAAGCAATTTTTTGTAAAGATTGTTTAAAAGAATTTCGTCGTGGAGCAATTGATCCTCTTAAGTTAAAATCTAAGAATGAACATTTAAAGAAATTAAAAGAAGAAAAGAAAGTGGAAGTAAAAAAACCAACTGTAGTGGAATCTATTGTTAAAAAAGAAATTGAAATTAAACCTTTAGTTAAAACTCAACCTGTTGTAATAAAAAAGGAAGAAGTAAAGCCTGAAATTAAAGAGCCAGTTAAGAAAGAACCTGTTGTAAAAGAAGAAATAAAATCAATTAGAAAAGAACCGGTTATTAAGAAAGAATCTGAATTAAAGCCGGAAAGAGTATCTCCTACTAGAATACGTCGTACAGAACCTGAGAAAATAGTTAAAACTAACCCACAAGCTAAAGTTAATTTTTTAGTAGATCAAAAAGAAAAAGAACCTGTTCAACAAAGTTCAGGTTTAGGGTTAGATGCTTTAAAGGATGATAATAAAGCAATATCTTTTAGTAATAGAGGAAAGAGTGTGTCTCCTGGGCAGAAAGTGGGTTTTTAGTGTTTATTTTAATTAATATATTAGCCTGCTTTAAGCAGGCTTTTTTAATTCCTTTATATTTGTTAATATATCCATATATATGAAAAAAAATAAACTATTTGTAATTGAAGAAAATCCAAGACATATTAAGGATTCTAGGCTTTCTACATATAACAGTAAGGATAGTTTTAGTTTTGTAGAGTCTGATGAAAGAAGAGATAGTTTAAAAGCAAATATTAGTAAAAAACGAATTACTGTATTTTTTTCCTTCATATTTTTAATAATTCTCATCTTTGCCATTCGTCTTTTCTATTTACAAATTATTCAAGGAGAAAAGTGGCAATTAATAGCTGAAGGTAATAGGATTAGGGTTGAGAAAGAAACTCCTCCTAGAGGGATAATTTATGATAGTGAAGGCAAAACATTGGTAAACAATATTCCTAATTTTATTCTTTCCTTTATCCCAGCAGATATTTCTGAGAAAGAAGAAGATAAAAAAGATATTTTAAAGTTTGTAAAACAAGAGTTTTCGGAAATTGATATTAATAATTTTGAACAAACAATGAATTCTGAAAATGATTTTCTTTATGAACCAGTTGAAATTATTGATAATATCTCATATGAGCAAGCAATGGATTTAAGATCTAAATTAAAACAATATCCAGCTTTAAAATTAACATATGTTAGTAATAGGGAATATATTGAAGAGTCATATGGTTTAGCACATACTTTAGGATATTTGGGTAAGATTAATGAACAGGAATGGGATAGTCTAGATAAGAATAACTATTTATTAATTGATTTTATTGGTCGGAGTGGTTTAGAAAAAGAATATGAAAACAATTTACGTGGGCAGGTTGGCTTAAAAGAAATTGAAGTAGACGTGCTTGGTAGAGTTAAAAAAGTGATTAGTGAACAAGCCCCCAAAAGTGGAGATAATCTAATATTAAGTATTAACGCAGAATTAAATAAAGTATTTACAGAGACTCTTTGTTCTAAAGCTAATAGTTTTGAAAAGAAAGCGGCAGGTATTGCTTTAAACCCACAAAACGGAGAAATATTAGCCATGGTTTCTTGCCCAGTATATGACAATAACTATTTTACCAACACTTTAAAGAATTCAGAAGAAATTACAGAATTAATGATGGATGAAAAACAGCCTTTATTTAATAGAGCTATTCAAGGTGAATATCCACCAGGTTCAATTTTTAAATTAGTTGTTGGTGCAGCTGGTTTAGAAGAAGGGGTAATTAATCGTAATACAAGATTTTTATCAGTTGGTGGTATATCTATTGGTGAATGGTTTTTTCCAGATTGGAAAGACGGGGGGCACGGTTCTACAGATATTACTAAAGCTATAGCCGAATCAGTTAATACCTTTTTCTATTACACAGGTGGGGGATACAAAGATGAGTTTGGAGGATTAGGGTTAAATAGGATAGTAGATTATGCAGAAAGGTTTGGATATGGAAAAGAGCAAAACATTGATTTACCAGGAGAAGCAAAAGGTTTTTTACCTGATCAAGTATGGAAACAAGAAGTAACTGGTAGACCTTGGTATATTGGTGATACCTACCATTTATCTATTGGACAAGGTGATATTATTGTAACTCCATTGCAAATAGCTTCTTTAACTTCATATTTTGCTAATAATGGAGTGCTATATAAACCACACATAGTTAAAGAAAGAATTGATTACAGGAATACAAAGAATGAGATTAAACCTGAAATTATTAAAAAAAATATTATAGGACAAAATCATACTGATTTAATCCGTGAAGGTTTAAGAGATGCTGTAACGTATGGTTCAGCTGTGTATTTATCAGATTTACCAGTTTCAGTAGCTGGTAAAACAGGTACAGCTGAGGTTGGTGGAGATAAAGAAGCTCATGCTTGGTTTACAGGTTTTGCACCATATGACAATTCAGAAATAGTTATTACCGTGCTTGTGGAAAACGGAGAAGAAGGAAGTCGTATTGCTGTGCCTGTAGCTAAAGAGGTCTTAAGGTGGTACTTTAATCAACAGTAAAATATTGACACGTTTTTCTTTTTCCTGTATCTTTAGTTACATAATTAAACATTATATATGGCAAATCAAACATTCATAACCCAAGAGGGTTTACAAAAATTAGAACAAGAACTTAATTATCTAAAAACAGACAAACGCAAAGAAATTGCGAATCGTATTCAGTCTGCTAAAGATTTAGGTGATTTGTCAGAAAATGCAGAATATTCTGATGCTAAAGATTCACAAGCTTTTAATGATGGCAGAATTTTAGAATTAGGAGAGATTATTCGTAGTGCAACAATAATTAAAGAACATCAAGGAAGTGGAGCAGTAACTGTAGGCAATTCTATTAAAATTAAAGATGAAGAAACAGGTGATATTAGAGAATATGAGATAGTAGGTTCTCAAGAAGCAGACCCAGTAGGTGGTAAAATTTCTAATGAATCTCCATTAGGTAAAGCTTTTCTTAATAAGAAGAAGGGCGATATGGTTGAAATTACTTTGCCTAAAGGAATTGTGAGATATGAGATAATTGAGATATTCTAAATAGATATATTATGATAAACTGGACAGCAGAGTGATTTCTCTGCTGTTTTTTGCTTTTTTTAGCAAATATATATATAATTAAAACAATAAAAATAACCATATGTCTGAACAAAACATACATTTGGATGAATATTCTGTTCGTCTAAAAAAACTAGAAGAAATAAAAAAAGCAGGAATTAATCCATATCCAGCCAATTTTGATAAACAAAATTCTGTGATTGAAATACAGAATTCAGAAGATGGAACTAAATTAAAGACAGCTGGTAGATTAATGACTATTAGAGAAATGGGCAAGTTAATTTTTTGCCACTTACAAGATGAATCTGGTAAAGCCCAGATATGTTTAAAGTCTGATGAAATAGATAAAGAAAAATTTAATTTTTTCTTAAAGAATTTAGATATGGGAGATTTTGTTGGTGTTGAAGGAGAAATTTTTACTACTCAAAAAGGAGAGAAGACATTATTGGTTAAAGAATATACAATTTTATCTAAAACTCTTTTACCTTTACCAGAGAAGTGGCATGGGATAAAAGATGAAGAAGAAAGATTAAGAAAGAGATATTTAGATATTTTAACTGATTCAGAAAAGAAAGATCTATTAACAAAGAAAATGGTTTTTTGGCATTCAATGAGAGAGTTTTTAACTTCTAAGGGTTTTGTTGAAGTAGAGACACCTGTTTTAGAAACAACTACTGGCGGAGCAGATGCTCGTCCATTTTCTACTCATCATAATGCTTTAGACATAGATGTCTTCTTACGTATTTCAATGGGAGAGTTATGGCAAAAGAAATTAATGGTTGCTGGTTTTGATAAGACTTTTGAAATTGGTAGACAGTTTCGTAATGAAGGTATGGATGCTGAACATTTACAAGACTATACTCAAATGGAATACTATTTCGGGTATGCTGATTGGAATGATGGAATGAAATTAACAGAAGAGTTAGTTAAATATGTTGCAGAAAAAACATTCGGTACTCTTAAATTTAATATTAAAGGACAAGAAATAGATTTATCTAAGAAGTGGGAGAAATATGATTACAAAGAAGAAATATTAAATTGTACTGGTATAGATATCGAAAAAACTACAGTTGAAGAAATAAAAAGCAAACTACAGGAATTAAAAGTTAAATATGATGATTTTAATAATCTAGAACGTGGTATTGATCAACTTTGGAAACATTGTCGTAAACAAATAGTTGGTCCTGGGTATTTAGTTTATCCGCCAAAGATAATTTCTCCTTTAGCCAAAGAATCTCCTGAAAGACCAGGATATACAGAACGTTATCAATTAATTTTAGCTGGATCAGAATTATGTAATGGTTATTCTGAGTTAAATGACCCAATTGATCAAGAAGAAAGATTTAAAAAACAAACAGAGTTAAGAGAAGCTGGCGATGATGAAGCACAAATGCATGACGAAGAATTTGTTGAAGCTTTAAAACATGGTATGCCTCCAACTACAGGTCTTGGAATATCAGAAAGACTCTTTTCGTTCCTAGCAGATAAGACTTTGCGTGAATGTCAATTTTTTCCTTTAGTTAAACCTAAGGTAAATAAAATATCTCAAACAAGTGCTAAAGAAGAATTAGATCTAGGAATTGATTTAAAAAGCGCAGAAGAGCTTGTTAATAAACATATAGTAGATAATGTCACAAAACTACATTTGATTGAATCTCAGGCAATTATGCAAGGATTAGCACGTCATTTTGAAGAGGATGAAGAAAAGTGGGGTATTTTAGGCCTATTACACGATATTGATTGGGATTTAACTAAAGATGATACAACACAACATTGTATTAAGGCTGTAGAGATTTTAAAACAAGCAGGAGTTTCAGAACAAGCAATTAATATTATTCAAGCACATTGTTATGGTGAAGGATCAGATAGTTTTATTGGGCCAACAGAATTAAAAGATAAAAAAAGAACACAAAGGGTTGAACATGCTTTAGCTGCCGCAGAAACTTTAACAGGCTTGATTATTGCATCAGCATTAATGCAACCAGATAAAAAATTAGCTAGTGTTAAATTAAGTTCTTTAAAAAAGAAATTTAAGAGTAAAAATTTTGCAGCTAATTGTAATAGAGAAATAATGAAGGAATGTGAAAAGATTGGATTAAGTGTTGATGAATTTTTAGAAATTGGTTTAAAATCAATGCAAAATATTTCTGATAAACTAGGGTTATAACCATTTATGGAATATTTTAAAAATAAAATTTTAAAAACAAAGATAAAATATCACAAAGGATTATCCAAAGAACGTTGGTTTCAATTAGGACTCATGGAACAACTAGCAAATATTGGTACAGAAATTGGCAGAGCTATTGACTGGCGTAAAAAAAACAACCAAGAATATAGTCAAAAAGTTTTTTTTAGAGGTTTAGAACTTTTAAGTTTAACTATTGATGATCCTAAAAATCAGAACCATCGTTTAAAAGAACTTTGCAGACTTTATGAGGTTTTAGGAGATTATTTTTTTGGGGATAATGAATATAAGTCAACAGATGAATTATGGGAAAAATATTTTTATCAATTTAACTATGCTGTCAGAAATTTAAATATATAAAAAATATGTCTATTCAACATAAAAATTTTAAACTTAAGGACTTGAAATATAAAATTGATCAAGGGATTAATCAACAGATTTTAAGTTTGGTAGAAAAATTTGATAAAAAATTCATACCTGAAAACCGGGTAAAGTTAGCGTTTTCTCAAAAAGTTGATTTTATATACAACACAACAGCCATGGAAGGCAATACTTTTACTTATGTAGAAACAGAGACATTGTTATCAGGGGTTACAATTGGTGGGCATTCTATTAAAGAAGAGAATGAAATAATCAATCAACAAAAAGCTTGGAAATTTACTTTAGATTCTGCTTTTACACAGCCTAAAATTAAAATAACAGAGAGTTTAATAAAAGATGTCCATTGGCGTGTTGGGAAGGATACAGTAGTTAGTCCAGGACAATATAGGGATGGTCGTGTTAAAATTGGTGGTTCAGAGTATGTACCACCAAAAACTAAACAGGAAATAGAAGAAGTAGTGAAATCTTTTGTAGTTGATTTTAATAGTAAGGATTTAAAGGAAAATATTTTTATAAAAGCTGTTATAATACATTTTGTAACTGCATTAATCCAGCCATTTTTTGATGGCAACAAAAGAACAGCTAGATTACTAATGGATTTTGTTTTATTACAAAATAATTATCCATTATTGTCTATTCCAGTTAAAATTCGTAAACAATATATGGACGCAATGATTGTTGGATATGAAAGTCTAAATATTGATCCATTGATAAAACTATTAAGTGATTTAATGTTAAATAAATTAAAAGAATATAATTTATGAGTGATTTTGAAAAACAACCGAATATAAGATTAGAGGAATTTGCTAAAGCAGATTATGCCTCAGAAGAAGAGGTAAAAGAATTTTTAAAAAATTATGAAGAATTAAGTAAAAGTGATAAAATTCCAGAAGAATTTATAGAACGAGCAGAAGCCTGCAAGAAAATATTAAAAGAGATAAATAAATAAACAATATGATAAATAACGAAAAAGACATAAGCCGGGAAGTACAAAATATGGAAGATAAGATTGAGGATAAAAAATTAGTTTCAGGCAGACTTAATAATTTTTTGGAAATGTATGAAGAAATGAAAGATACTGATGAATATGATAGTGTAAGTATGGATAGATTATTATATGGATTTAATAAGTTATCACAATCTTTAGCTGCTGGAAGTCTTAAATTAGAAGATGTTGTTGAAGAAGATAGGGTTTTAGAAATAACTTCTTTTGTTGATGGGATGAGAAAATTGGACGAACAGTTGAGTCATAAAATTAAAACAATGGAAAAAGATAATGAATTAAAACAAAAAGAAAGCTTAGGACAAACAGAAATAAGATGATTAAAGTAAAAAAATTAACAAAAAAGTTTGGAAATTTACAAGTTCTTAATGAACTCAGTTTTAATATTGGTGAAAATGAGATTATTGGTTTAGTTGGACCTAATGGTGCAGGTAAAACAACAACAATGAGAATTTTAACAGGCCACTTGGCCTTTAGTTCTGGTGAGGTTGAAGTTTTAAAGAATAATATGGCTAAAGAAGATAAATCTCTATTAGCTAAAAAGGAAATTGGATATTTACCAGAAAACAATCCATTATATCCAGAAATGTTAGTTCATGAATATTTAAGTATGATGTGTGAGTTTAAACAAATTAAAAAAGATGAAATTGATGAACAGATCAAAAGAGTTGTTGAAAAAGCAGGATTAGAAAAGGTATATTATCGTCCAATTTCAGAACTGTCTAAAGGATATAAGCAAAGAGTTGGTTTAGGAGCTAGTATATTAGGAAATCCAAGGATTTTAATATTAGATGAACCTACTGAAGGATTAGATCCTAATCAAAGAGTAGATATTCGTAATTTAATTAAAGAGTTTGGTAAAGATAAGACTGTAATTATCTCATCTCACGTATTATCTGAAGTAGAAAACACATGTGATAGGATAATTATTATCAATGAAGGTAAGATTGTTGCTGATGAAACAACGCCAGATATTTTAAGGAAGAATAAGCAAAGTGATATATTGGTAGTTGAAGTTGAAGGAAAAGATGCCCAAGAACAAATTATTGACGCTGTTGGTACAGAAAATGTAGTTGAATCAAATATTGAAGGAAATAAAACAAAATTAGAAATTAAAATGCCAGACGAGCAAGAATATAGGCCAAAAATTTCTGAATTAGCTGTTAAAAATAACTGGATAATCTGGGAGATGAGAGTTGTGGAAAGTAAATTAGAAGATATATTTAGGGAGTTAACAAAATAAAAATATGATAAATGTTGGAAACAATTTAGAAAAACAAGAAAAAAAATGGGAAATGTCGGAAATCGGTGAAAAGATTTTAGAAGAAAGTGTTAATTTTAAGTCAGAAAAAATTAATGAGTTAAATAGTGAATTAGCAGAAACTGGTACAGACTTCATTGAGAATGCACTTGAACAGGCAAAAGAAAAGATGAAACCACAAGATTTTAAAAATTTTAATAAAGCTTTGGAAAAACATGGGGTAGCAGATTTAGCTTGTGGTAATCCTGGTGCAACAGGTTTTAGAAGAATTTTAACTTATTTGTTTAAAGATAATTTAGAAAGCTTTAATGGTGACCCAGAAGCTAAGAAAAAAGATGTGTATGATATGGAGATTGCTGAACCTTTAAAATATATTGGGGTGGATAAATATGCTAACTTTAATGAAGAAGATACAAAAGAATTGTCGCAAGTACAATTTATTAAGGAAGATCTAATAGTTTTTTTAAAAAATTTTCCAGACAGTAATATAAATATTTTTTTAGGTGGTTTTGATTATGATATTTCAAAAACAGCTGAAGGCAATGAGGATAAGTATAGAGCAATAATGTTAGCTCATATCGCTAAAGTGCTTCCAGAGGGAGGATTTTTTCTAGCAGTTAATTCAGTTCTTTCTGGAAAATGGAATGGACAGGAAATAAATCCAGAAAATTTGGGTTTAAAGAAGGTTGAATTTAATGGGATAGGTACATATATGTATACAAAATAATTTAAACAAATTTATATTTATGTTCACAATAATTAAAAAAGAATTAAAATCATTTTTTAACCAGCCAATGGCATATATATTACTAGTGGTATTTTTGGCTATTGTAAACTTTTTCTATTTTCGTACCTTGTTTTTAAGTAATGAAGCTACTTTACGTCCAATGTTTTCTTTAATGCCTTGGATATTTCTATTCTTCATACCTGCTTTAGCAATGGGAATTTTATCTAAAGAAAAAGAAACAGGTACGTTTGAGATTTTAAATACACAAAGTATTAAAACAAGAGACATTGTAATTGGTAAATTTTTAGCTGTATTTCTTTTTGTTGCTTTAGCTTTAATAATAACTGTTATAGCTCCAATAACATTAGGAGGTTTTGGTGGTTTTGATTTAGGTATTATTGTTAGTCAATATTTAGGTTCTTTGTTTCTAATAGCTGGGTTTGTGGCTGTTAGTCTTTTTGCTTCAAGTTTAACTAAAAATCAGATTGTAGCTTTCATTTTAGGAATAGCTTTTAATTTTGTATTAGTATTGGTTGGTTTTGAAATGGTTTTATTAACCGTGGCCGAACCATTTAATATTATTCTTCAAAAATTAAGTATTTTTGGTCATTATGAAAGTGTTTCTAGAGGGGTTTTAGATATTAAAGATTTAATATATTTCATTACTCTTGTTGTAGTATTTGTATGGTTATCTACTTTTTTCTTTAAAAAAGATTTAGTTAACAAGAAGAATAAGGAGTATAGGAAGTCTGTACAAGTTCTGGTTGGTGTGATAATCCTAGCCATTTTAATCAACCTATTTGGTGGATATATTAAAGCTAGAATAGATTTAACATCTAACAGGCTATTTACTTTATCTCCAGCTACCAAAAATATTGTAAGTAATTTAGAAGATCAGTTAGTTTTAGATTTTGTTGTATCTAAGAAATTGCCAGCTCAGATAAGTTATCAAGCCCAAGAGATTAGGGATGTTTTGAATGATTATGAAAAATATGGAAAAGGTAAAGTTGATTTAAATATATATTATCCAGATGTAAAGGAAGAAGATAAAATAAAAGCGCAGGAATTAGGGATTCCAGCTATTCAGTTTAATGTCATAGCCAAAGATGAATTTCAACTTAAACAGGGTTGGCTTGGTTTATCTGTTTCTGTTTTAGGAGAAAATGAAGGAGAAGATGAACCAGGAATTAAAAATAGACAAGCTATTCCTTTTATTGAAAGAGCAAATAACTTAGAATATGCATTAACCAGTTTAATTTGGCAAATGACAAATACGGATAGAAAGAAGATTGTTTTTCTTCAAGGACATGGAGAATTAAGTTTGCAACAAGATTTTACAATTATTAATTCTGAATTATCTAATCAATATATAGTAGAAGAATTAAGTTTAAAGAATGAAGATAGTACATATGCAGATATTTTAGAAGACACAGCAGTTCTTGTAATTGCTGGACCAAAAACAGCTTTTGATGATACAGAGTTAACTGAAATTAAAGAATATCTATCTAATGGAGGAAGTGCTTTTGTAATGGGTAAACAAGTAGAGATCAACCCACAATATATGATGGCTACCAGTACAGATAGTAATATAAATAGTGTGTTGGAAGATTATGGTGTTAGTTTAGAAAATAATGTAGTATATGATCTAAAATCTCATGAAACAGTAACTTTAGGACAAGGAACTGTTTCATATATGTTACCTTATCCTTTATGGGTTAGAGGTTTAGCAGAAGAAAACGATGTTTCAAAACAAGTTAAAACTATTGTTTTACCATGGTCAAGTGAAATTAATTTATCTAAATTGGGTCAAGTTGACGGCCCAGTTGTGAAAACATTGTTTTCTACAACAGATGCAGGTGGAATTCAAATGGTAGATATGATCAATCTTGACCCACAACAAAAATTTGTAACACAAGGATTAAATACAAGAAGTTTAGTTGTTTCAATTGAAAAAAATATTGAAGATAAAAATACAAGATTAATAGTAGTAGGGAATAATGATTTTGTAGTAGATGGATTTGGACAAAATTTTCAAGAAAATTTAATCTTTGTTTTAAATTCAATTG
>Ga0208904_1001077_pt1 | contig 19534 bp, 30 predicted proteins | sample AntAceMetag02UKB_FD_184774 | JGI IMG/M metagenome (GOLD analysis project Ga0208904, IMG submission 184774) | Saline lake microbial communities from Ace Lake, Antarctica - Antarctic Ace Lake Metagenome 02UKB (SPAdes) (version 2) | ecosystem: Environmental > Aquatic > Non-marine Saline and...
AATATGGCATAAACCCAACCCCATGCCAGAGAGTGTAACAGATAGGCCCACAAAGTCACATGAGTACATATTCTTACTCACTAAGTCGGCTAAGTACTACTATGATTCAGATGCTATAAGAGAATCGCATAAAAGAAATTTTTCGGATGAAGGAGGTGGGTGGAAGAATGGTCAATATACTCCAAAAGATAATACAGCGTGGAAAAATGACCCGTTATGTAAACGTGGCGCAGACCAAAAATTCTTTTACAATCCATCTGGAAGGAACAAAAGAGATGTGTGGACAGTCGCAACAAAGCCATATTCAGAAGCCCACTTCGCAACTTTCCCTCCTGACCTCATTCTACCCTGTATTCTGGCGGGTACAAAGGAAGGTGATGTGGTTTTGGACCCGTTTCTTGGCTCTGGAACAACATCTGAAGTTTCAAGGTTGAACAAAAGGATAGGTTTAGGATTTGAGTTAAATCCAGATTACGAGAAGATTATAGTAAAACGAATAACTGGCATTGATTATATTGGTGAAGGTTTTGAATATCCGGTACATACAATTGATGAGGTATGGGAATGAATAAATTACCCAGTTGGTGGAAGTATGACAAACCCTATGCTATTGTGGATTGTTTAGAAAGTATGAAAAAACTTCCGTCTAATTGTGTTGACCTTATATTAACAGACCCTCCATATGGAATAGGTGAGGCTTCGAAAAATCATATGAGCCGTGGTAAACACGGATTCGGTGGGAACAGAAATCAACTCGGACCCGGAAAAGATTATGGTAGCTACGAATGGGACAACACAAGGATAAGAAAAGAATACTTCGACGAAATGTTCAGGATTAGCAAACAACAAGTCATCTTTGGTGGAAATTATTACATTGATTATCTATATCCAGGTCCATCATGGATAGTATGGGATAAGGACAACGGACAAAACGATTTTGCTGATTGCGAGTTAGCATGGACTTCACATAACAAGGCAGTCAGAAAGTACAAGTGGAAATGGCACGGGATGTTACAACAAGATATGTCAAATAAAGAGGAAAGATTTCATGCTACACAAAAACCTGTGCCATTATTCAAGTGGATACTTGAAAGATACTCTAAAGTATCTGATATAGTACTCGACCCGTTTCTTGGAAGTGGCACAACGATTAAAGCCTGTAACATTACGGGCAGAACGGGTCTTGGGTTTGAAATAAATCCTGATTATGAGAGGATTATTATTAAAAGGCTTACTGGAAATTTTCATGATGGATTTGAATATACAGGAAAAACAATTGATGATACATGGGAGGATGAAATAGAATGACAAGCGAAGTACTGGGAATGAAAAAAATAGATAGGGATTTAACACCCGATGAATTTTATTGGGTGAAAGACACAATAATGATGACCTGTGAAATAGCAACCCATATGAGTAAGTTCAGGACTTCTGGAAGGATGACTCATGTAATAGAAAGGGGACTGGAAGGCTTGGTTCAAGGTTGCGCTGAAGAAATAATTAAAGTTTGTTCAATAGAGGATGAGAACCGTGCCAAAACTCAAACCTGAAACAGCCGTACTACGGGTGGTAGACAAGAAAGCATACAAAGACGGAGCTATCTATCGTATCATTCGTGACAGTTGTATCGATTGGGGAATATCAGCCGAAGAGTGTGACGAGGCCATCCAGACTATGGTGGACAAGAAAATACTCGATGAGCCTACGGTTGGGTACATTAAGAGGTGTGATAAGTGATTAATGACGCGCCAGACCAAAATGATTATGTAGATAAACTTCATTTAAAGTTTGATGTCGAGAGTATTGTCCGATGCGCAGGAATCTGCAGAACTACAGTGGAACATTGGTTCCGATATGACTGTGATGGTTATAGTTTCCTTAACCATGAACTTTGGCAAGGTGAGGAAACCTTAAATATAATATACTACCGGGTGCATTCCCGAAAAGTAGGTAAATAGAAAACTATAAATATTATACAAAGGAATGGAAGTTTGTTGAAGATGACCAAAGTAAATAGAACAGAGACAATTTATATCAAGGCAGATGATACAATTTCAAAGATGTGTCATATTGCTAAAAATTTGTATAATGAAGCCAACTACATAATTCGTCAGGAATTCATAGGTAATGGTAATTGGATAAGATACTATGACCTCTGGCAAGAACTGAAAATTTCTGAAAACTACCATTCACTCCCAGGCAACACTGCTCAACAAATACTACGAAGTATAGACAAATCGTGGAAATCATTTTTTCGGTCTATTAAGGATTGGGGCAAGAACAAACACAAGTACTTTGGTATGCCCGGATTGCCAAAATATAAAGATAAAGCTGGCGAAACTGTACTATCGTTCACTAAAATGCAGGTTAGGATAAAAGATGGTATATTACGACTTCCTAAAAAGATAGGACTGGAGGTAAAAACAAGAATAAAGAATGCTGTTGGTGCGAGAATAGTACCGTTGGGTGTTGGATATAATCTGGAGATAATGTACGAAAAAACCGTGCCTGAAGCGAAGCAGAATGGAAGAATAGCATCTATTGATTTGGGTGTGAACAATCTTATAACTATGGTAAACAATATTGGTGAGCAACCGATTATTGTTAAAGGTGGGATTGCAAAATCAATGAATCAATTTTTCAACAAGAAAAAAGCCCAACTGCAGAGCATATATGACCATCAAGGCTACAAAACAGGTTATGCTTCCCAAAAACTATCATTAAAACGTAACAGAAAAATAAATAATCATTTGCACACAGTGTCCAGACGTCTAATTACATGGTGCATTGCACATGATATTGCTACTATTGTTGTGGGAAGAAATGAAAGATGGAAGCAACGTGCCAATATGGGCAAGCGAAGCAATCAAAACTTTGTATCTATTCCTTTCTACAAACTCCTCAATATGTTGACCTACAAGGGAGAGGAGTATGGTATTACAGTGATTCCACAAGAAGAAAGCTATACCAGCAAATGTTCATTCCTTGACAATGAATCTATTAAAAAACACAAAACATATCTTGGAAAACGAATAGCACGCGGATTATTTCGAACTGCATCTGGCATATTGCTCAATGCCGATATAAATGGTGCATATAATATAATGAAAAAAGCATTCCCCAACGCTTTTGTTGAGGGGATAGAGGGCCTTGGGGTGGTCCCACGGAGGTTAAGCATATGACACCTTCGATAATTCTGAATTCTGGTCATCTTCAACAAATACCTACTTTTCGGGAATGCACCCTAGTCAAAATATGGTTATCTTCAACAAATACCTACTTTTCGGGAAAGTTAATATATGAGGAACACTAATGTAAGGACTGGTTGTTGTTCTTATGGTCATAATGGTTAAAGACGTTTCTAACGCTTCATTAGTGCGACGTATTGTTAGGACATATGATAGCGCTGAAATAGACGCCCTCATAGCGGGTGCTGGCGGAGGGGTTTCACCTACTAGTACTGGTGATGCCCTAATTTCCATTGATGGAGCCACTTGGTCAGTCCTTGGAATCGGAACTGCCGCTCAAGTACTTACAGTAACGGGCGGTGTTCCTACTTGGGAAGATGCGGCGGGAGGAATAAATCCCTCAAGTACTGGTGATATTCAGATTTCCACTGATGGAGTCGCTTGGTCGGCTCTTGGAATCGGCGCTACTGGTGATGTACTAAATATTGTTGGTGGAGTTCCTGTTTGGGGTGACCCTCGAATTGTTTATGATTTAACTCCACAATTAGGTGGGGACTTGGATGTAAACGGACATGAGATAATATCTTCGGGAAATATAACATTGAATATGGGAGATAATGCTGGTGCTAATAAAGTAACCTTTACTGATTCAGATGATGCCGAAGTCGCTTATGTAAATTCTAATGGAGAAGCGATGTTCGAGCAGGTCAAGATAATGGATAATACCACAGTCGCCTATGGACTTATCATTGAATCAGATTCAACAGTCGCCCTTGGTGCTGACAGAATACTCACAATAGATGTGGATAATGCCGCTCGTGATATACTTCTTTCTGGTAATCTCACAGTAGAAGCTTCTTCAATAATCAATCAGGACTTGACTACCGATGCCACAGTAACCTTCGCAGGTATCGATGCGGGGGCCGGAAATGACCTTACCATCAAGATGGGAGATAATGCCGCCGCTAATAAAGTAACCTTTACTGATTCAGATGACGCAGAAGTTATTAATATAGATTCTAATGGAACTATTAACGGAACTCTTTCGGATATAGAACTCGTTCCAACAACCGATGTTGTTATGACTATACCCGCCGCTGGACAGGTAATGATAGATGGTGGTACAACCGACCACACTGGAACTGATTTACTATTTATTGACCTCGATGTAAATAGTACAAATTGTAATGCTATCGGTATAGATGTTGATGTTGGAACTGCCCTAAGTGCCGCTGAAGTAGTATATGGCATTTCCGTGAATGTTGATGGAGATGCAGGAGATGATGCCGGAAGTTGGTTATCGTGTATTTACATGACAACAGCCGGAACATCAGGTGGGGATACTTATGGTTTATACTTTTCCGGGACGAACTTTGATGCTCACATTTTTAGTGATGGCAATATCAATATCCAATTAGGCACATCTGATGGAAGTAGTGCTTTGACACTCCTTGACGCCGCTGATGTCCTTCAACATAGTATAGATGACAATGGTGATATCATTCTCGGTGGTGATGTTTATCAGACTACTGATGACACGGCCACTATTACAAGAGCTACCGCTATAGCCGCTCCAAGTGTTGTTACAGTTACTGCAACGGTTACGGCAGGAGAAACAGATGAAACTAATAGGGCCTCTTACATTATCTCTGCATTATTCTATCGAAATACCGGTGGAGATGTCACAAAAGAAGGAGCTACTACTGTTATATCGACTGTTGAGAGTGACGGCGCATGGGTATGTGATTTAGTTGCAACTGTCGGAACACAATCGGCTGATGTGCAGGTTACGGGTCCATCCGATACTACTATTGATTGGAAAGTTCACGTTGAAACGCAAGTATATAGTTATTAAGGAGGATTTAAATGGGCGGAATTAGAATAGCAGGCGGAGTCAAGATAACTGGCGGAGCGGTACTCGGAGTCGCAGTTCCACCTGGAGCTGATTGGACAGAGACCTTTGAGGATGCAAGTTTTGTAGCAAATGATTGGGATGATGCCTTTAGAACACTTCTAATAATCCATAAAAGACCTGGAGAATTTACAAGGGATGCCAGTTGGCACAGCTCAGGAAGTTATTGTTGTAAAATGGAGCATGTTGATGCATATACTGATTATGCAATTTTGGAAAGAGACCACGGACAAGAACCAATCAAAATGAAGGTTCAGTTTAAAAATAATCAATCATCAGATGCAATCATCATTATGGGGTATGGCGGATTACAAAATGTGACATACAGGAATGGTTTCTTAGCATACTTCGCACAGTCAGGAGATGATTTACATATAGCACATTTCAATGGTGATGGTTATGCTGTACCGGATGACTCAAATTTTAATATCGGATTGGCAGATGCAACTGAGTATTATATATTGATAGAAATAGGAACAAATGTTGTTGTTAGTATTTATAGAACATCTGACGATAATCTAATGAGTACCTTAAGTGTAGTCAAAACAAATTTTACACTCAGCAGTAACGAGATATTCTTAGGATTTAATGTACCTACAACTGGGACGGTTCTAGTAGACCAGATGGAGGTATGGAATTGATTGGACTTTTTGTAATCATATTTTCAATTCTATTTTTACGAAATAATCCTTCTATTCAATTTCAGAAATATCCCAAAAAGATGGGTCTTGGTAAAAGTGATGGTCAATATGTATGGATTCCACACCATATAGATGGAGAAAGCAGGTCAGCTTATAAAAGAAGATTTAAAGCCCTGAATAAGAAAACGTTTCGAAATAAATTATCTCTTGTAAAATGGTATCTTGAACTTCATTCACTTATTAAATACCCGCATTACAGGGGGAATAAGGTTACTATTATGCGGGCTAAGTATGTAACCTTGGTCCCATGGAGGATTGATTGGAGTAAGGCATTTATTATGAATCCATATTTTGCGCCTATGAATATGCCATTCAGAGATTATTATATTGCCAAATGGGTTCCAGATATCAGGATACAGACCCCACTCAGGGCTATCAATAGACAGACCGTTATGATGGGTGTATGTATGGCACTAATGTTGATAGGAGTACCTGCAATGCCAATGATGATGGGAGTACCTGCAATGCCAATGGTGATGGGGGCAAATTGGTACTGGCATACTGGCGGAAATGATGGTGCAGATGGGTCAATAGGCACACCATGGAAAACAACAGACAGTTTTAAGAATGAATATTTGAATTATTCACCGGATGATAATTGTTATTTTCAACAAGGCGGAGATTTCAGAGATTCCGTTACAGGGGGCGGAACCGCTTATCTGTCGGTTCGTGCCAATGGAACCGCCGGCCACGTTATAACTATCACCGGATACGGGACCGGAGCAGACCCTATTGTTGAACGGGTTTATGGATTGGCTGAATATACCACCCTTGATAGTGTGACTGTTGATAATACCGTTGTTGGTGCTGTTCGATGTATTACATTTTCTGAAGAGACGGTTAATTGCAGAGGAGTATCAATAATTGATTGTACTGTTAAGAATGGTTCAGATGGTATTATATTCTTTGGGCATGGAAACAAGTCAACCTGTCTTGTCACAGGATGTATTATGGAGCAAGGTGGGACAGGTGTAGGGTTCTATTTTGATTCTGGAACAAATGGTGTACATTCTACCGATATTTCCTTCTATAATTGTACAATCAATAACCCAGGTACAGATGGATTTACTCTTCACGAAGGAGGCTCAGATACACAGTATTATACAGAAGGTCCGATAGTTATCCATGATATTATATTTACTGGATTAGTAACACATACTGAAGAATTGATAGATATTGTGACCGGAACATTCGTCGAGATGTATAATATTGATGTTACATTTGTTGGAACTGGAGTAGGATATGGTCATTCTGCTGGTGTGAATGCGGATACTGCAAATGGACAGGTTCATATACACCATTGCATATTTGACCAACCTGTAATTACCCAACAAACTGCAATAAATATATCTGGCAGAAACCTGAGATTATATAATTGTCTGATAATTTCGGATGGTTCAAGGTCAGTTATTAATATTGCCGATAGCTTATTTTCAACCAGACCAGCACCAGGAGTGAACACTGGGTATTCAATAGATGGTATAGAAATAACGTACTGTACCCTTTTAGATAGTGGTATTACGGGATATGGATTAATTTATTATGTACATGACTCTGCTTCAGGATTTGAGGATGGAGGTGTTGTAGTACGAAATACAATTCATACTTCTGCCGAAGTCACGATGAACACCAAGATGTTTCATATTGGCGGAACACAATCAGCATCATATCCATTAAATCATGCGTGTCTTGATTTGAATTATAATATATACTATGACCCAAATAATGCCGCAGAATATGGTATTCCGGGTGAACTATGGGCAGATTTACAGACAGCAGGACACGAAGCAAATGGGCAGGAAGCCAACCCACTCTTGGCCGATAGAACCGGAGCCACAGATGGGTGGCCCAACGATGCTAAAATACTTGTGGGTAGTCCATGTATAAATAATGCCTTGGTTATTGGTGCTGGAAATTATTATGATGAAAATGGAACTCTGACAGTAGGTATAACCGTAGATTATTACGGTAATTTAAGAGCAACTGATATTGGGTTTAATGAATATACGATTCTTTCCTCAATAGCATCATTATATGATGTTCAGTTTTATGATATTGAATTTACATGTGATATATAGAACATCAAGAATCGATATCATTAAATAGGTAGGATGAGAATACAGCAGTTAGTCGGGGGACTTTAAATGAAAAAAATAAAGATTACTAGAGGCGAATTTCTGAATTTGTGGAATACACTCAAGAAAGTTGGTTCCGAACAGAGGAATATTAAAGGGGCTTATGCGATAGCCAAGAATATAACTCATCTCAAGTCCGAATATGACGAAATTGTAGGTACGAGGGTTGTTGTTCCAGAATATATCAAATACGAAAAGGAACGAATTAAGATAGCAAGGTCAACGGCCATTCTTGATGGGCAGGGAAAACCTATTATTGAGAATAATTCGTTTATTCCAAAAGACTTCGATGTTTTTGGTGAAATGATTATCGCCCTGAAAGAAGGTCACAAGAAAGCAATAGAAGAACAGACCAAGCTGGACAAAGAATATCAGGATTTTTTGAATGAGGAGATAGATGTAGAGGCTTATCCTATCATTTTTAAGTATCTTCCCACAACATTAGATGCCAATACACTCGTTATATTGATGCCCATAATCGATGGCGATGAATTAATTAAGGATGAAGTGTTTGGCAATTAAGGAAAACTAATAATACGAGAAAGTTATTTGGTTTCATAAGGTCACATAGCATAGCTAGGTCAACGTGCAGAACTTCTAATTCTGATGCCAAGGGTTCGAATCCCTTTGTGACCGCCAATGGACGCATAACTTAGCCTGGTCAAAGTACTCCGCTTCGGACGGAGATTCCACGGGTTCGAATCCTGTTGCGTCCGCCAACTTTTAAATATCATTAACGTATAGTGTATCATAACCTTACTCGGGTGCCGTGAAGTCTGTTGCAACAGCCAAAACGGTATTATTGAGGTGTGTCTGGAACCTGGATGCAAACAGGGAAAGGACAGTGCGGTAAAGTCTGATGACATGACCGCCGGGTGAAGCGCAGTTCGAGTCTGCAACCGTGATGGTTTGATTCCTAACGGGCATGGTGCAAAACCCCGGCCTTCGGCACACAAATTTTTATACTTTCAGATTCATTGCTAGTTATGGAACTAAATTTATTAGATGAAGAAGAACAAACTCCACAGCCTGATAAAATACCGATACCTTTCTTTGGACTTGGTGGAAAGGTTATCCTTACTATTTACTGGTGGATTTTTAACACTTTCTTTTTCAAGGGACAAGATGACTATGAGAGAGTGATAAAGGCGTTAGACACCCCTTATAAGGTACAGGCGTGGCTGTATGCCAATGTCAAGTACACGAAAGATAAAAGTGTGATTGACCGATGGCAACCTGCAGAACGAACCTTCTCCAGAAAGCGTGGCGACTGCGAGGATTATGCCATCTTTTCCAATGAATGTCTCCGTGACAAATATCAAGGTTATTTCCTATGTATGTACACGGATAGTTCAGGACATGCGTCATATCTTGTCAAGACACGAGATTCACCTACTCATCCTACTCATCCTAAGTGGACATCAGTAGGAACATTTGGATTGGCATACCACAAAGGCAACTGGAGAGAAATTATTTCTGATTGGTCTGGATATAAGAACTGGAAATCTTTGACCGTGAAAGACGAAAATATAAATACTATTCATAGGGATACCCGATAATATGAGCTGGTGTCACCTTTGCTTCGAAGCCTACTGTTCACATGGTTGGGACTGCAATCCCGAGTTTTGGTATAAGGCTGACCCAGAATATAAAGGGGAAGGCTGGTTAGATAATCTCGTGAAGGTCCCAAACGAAAGTTATGACCCTGACAAAAAACAAGAGCCAAAACCTGAATATTGCCCAGGAAATCCATGTTATACATGCCATGAAGAGGGTTGTAAATTCTTGGCACTTAGTCCTGTGGATGAAAATGAACATGATGTTATGATGAAAGCATGGGAAGATATACCACCGAGTGATGAAGATGACGATTCCTGACAAATTAATAATGCTTCAACTTCTGCAGTTGAGTATCAGCATAACTCGTAAAGACATCGGGGTAATGATAGAATTAGTTGAAAAATTAGAACATTCGGTAGATGGGCTAAAAGAACTACTATAAGTGTTCCCTAACTCCCAAAAGATTATATATGATTTAATAACATACAAAGAACAGTTGGTTGTTATGGTTGGTCCAATTCATTATAGAAAGACAGACCCAAATGGACTCGGAAGAGGTCCGGGCTACTATTGGTATAGAGGAAAGATTAAACAGACTATTGGTACTACTGGAAAAGGAAAGCCAAGGTCATATTCAAAAGCCGGATATTGGTCTAAAAAAGATGATAAACTCGATAAGAAAAGAAAGCATAAGATAGGTTCTGGTCGATACAAACATGTCGATGATAGAAGAGATAAGAAGGCAAGGACAAGAGGTACGATAAGACCAAAAAAACCCCTTGGACGAAAGGCTCCTGCGTATCTTCACGGTTCTAAGACCACGAAGCAGAAGGCGAGAATGAAACCGAAGGGCCGAAAGAGGTGATGGAATGGTTACGAGATATTCAAATTTTCCATTTAGGAAAAAGCGAAAATTTGATGGAGAGATATATACATATCGAACTGACCAGGATTCCAAAAAAGCCGTAAAGAAAAGTAAACTGCGTTATAAGAGATTGGGATATAAGGTAAGAGTCATCAAGGGTAAATACCTAAATGGAGAAACTCAATACCGAATTTTTGTTAGAAAATCATGAGGTGAGGTATTTGGCTAAGAATCAACCCGGAACATTCGGTATGAGAAACGGTAAGGTTTACAAGAAAGGAACTTATAGGTTCAATGCAAAACATACAAAAAAGACTTCTGCCGAAAGGGAAGCTAATAAACTCAGAAGACAGGGTTATATAGCTACAATTAAAAAGAATAAGAAAGGATATTCTTCTTATGTTGGACTTCACAAATAGTCCTTAAATAGTATAATATCCTGCCCTGCGGACTCTATCGGATTCCCGTATGATTGAGTCTTTTCCCTTAAATTTGCTATGGGAAAAGACTCTTCTTGCCCATTTTGATGTAGGCTCAAATATAATATCCGTTTCATAACCAATATATTTTATTAGATGTTTTGCCAGCGCTTCTGGTTCCATACATTCAACTGAACTGAATTCGGCCACGGAATAAGCACATTCACGCAATACAATCTCCGGTATGGTCTTTTCAGACACAAAAGTTATTCCTGTACTTAAAAGAATCATGGGAAGACAATTATCATAGTAATTTTTATCTTCTTCTGATAGGTCCCAATACTTCTGGTCCCATTCGGCTCGTTTATCAGCCGATTTGCATGTATAAAGACCGAATCCATAATTAACCATTATATGCGTCCCAAAACTCTTTTTCGTTATCATTATCTACATAGAGGGCTTTCGTACTTTCCACTGCAATCCGTTTTACTCGCCTCCCTCCGGGTCCTCTTCTTCGCCCCAATCGAAACCATCGTGACCATCATCGGGCTCGATAATCAAATCGGGCTTTAGTTCTTTATCCTTTGGCTCTGGCCCAAATTCATCTACATCTGGAATCACAAAGAAAATCTTTTGCAGGTTTCTCTTTTTGTATATCATGGGTTTCACCTTTTGTTTGCTTGAGTAAACATAATAGCATTATTATATATAAATGTTTGTTTAAGTAAATCGAAAGGGTTATATAATGGAAGTGCTATAATGATTATCATGGCAAAAACCAAGCGGATACCTGAAATCATAGTAACCATCATTGGTTCAATGATTCTTTCAGTGCTATTGTATGTAATCCTTGGTCTGCCACCCATAGCAATCCCCATAATGTTCATAGTATTTGGAATTATCGTTGGAACGGCAATTTTCAGGCTTAAAAAGGATACCAAAATCGAGGAAAGTTTCAATTCCACATCCATTCCCACACAAACGGATGATATAGATGTCAATAGATATACAAGTGTAGTATCTAAGGGCGCTGTGTATGGGGAATCCATTGTTGCATGTCATGTGGTCGGAGATATGTTTTCGGCAACCAAGATAATCTTTGGTGGCGAACCGAAGTCCTATCAGAAAGTTCTGACGATTTCCAGAAAGTTGGCAGTAAGCAGAATGATGGAGGAGGCGAATAAGAAGGGCGCTAATCTAATTACAGGAGTTAGGTTGGCAACACCATCAATTTCAAATCAATCGGCTGAATTAATCGCTTATGGCACTGCATGGATTGTAAGGAGTGATTTTGAATGATATACCCTTTTAGATGTCGTTGGTGTAATAAGATAGTGTGGCCGTGGGAAGAGAGTCGAAGTTGGGAAGCCAAGTATTATCATAAAGAGTGTAGAAATATTATGTTTGATATGATAGGTGGTGGCCGTGATAATTATCCAAAAGATTGAAACATGGAAGGTGGAATAAATGTATGGCTTAATATCATGTCCGAAATGCAAACATCCTGCGAGGCATCAAGACCAAAATAAAATAGTATGCGTATATTGTGGAACCATCGATATCCTATGTCCGAAGTGTGGGAAAACATTCGAAAACTTCGGAATTCTGGCGGAGAAGAAAGAAGATGCCGAAATTTTAATGATAACCCACGGAAACAGAAGGTGTTTCTTGAATTTTGATGAAGCCAATAAAGTTGTTGCGTTAGATGTCTGTGATTGTGGAATTGTTTCCATCCATAAAAGATGGAGATGCAAGTGCCATATGACAGAGGCGGAAAAGAAAGCTGAAGACGAGTATTGGGAAAAGGAGATGAAAGATTCATATTCAGAGTATTTGAAGAACGATGAATATCGTGATGTCTATGACGAACCCCGGGATAATGACAATGACTTTGACTATGATGACAATGACTTTGACTATGATTTTGATGACTTTGCGGAGGATTATTACTAATGCCTTCCGATTTTAAATGTCAACACTCGCATTCTAAAGTACACCATTCTGAATGTTATGTCGGGTCGAGGAATCCATATTACAAACTTGCTGTGGTGCATCTTTCAAATCCAAAGACTCCCGAAAGGGCGGACCTAGCGAAGAAAATTCATAAAATCACAAAAGATTATGGATTTGACGCTGAACTCCATGACCTTAAGGATAATAAGAACCTATTCGATTTTTCACTAATAATTGCTGTAGGTGGTGACGGCGCCCTTATTGGTTCATCACATATTGGTAATTCGTTGGCTGAGTATATGCTTATTGGCGCACCCGGAAAGTCGGCTTCCTTTTATTCTTTCATCACACATGAAAATTATAAAGAGGCGCTTCCAAAATTCCTCGAAGAATGGAAAGAACGAAATACATCACAGATTGAGGGGACCAGAATAGAGGCGGTCCCTATTCAATATATTCAAACCTATAATTGTAAAAATGCTTTGAATGAGATAGCTTTCATCCCATCCAATAAGGGCCAGACATTCAGATATAAAATCGAAGTTTATGGACTTGGGAATTTTATAGGTAGGAATGGGGGAACGACAAGAAAATATGTGGGAGCATCTAGTAGCCTCATTATCTCAACCCCGTTTGGTTCAACCGCTTGGAATGTTTCCGCAGGCGGTCCAATAATCCTTGATAAAGCATCCGATAATGTAATCATCATTCCTGAATCCCCACAAAATTCGATAAGGGCCGACCCTTATAACAATGAGAATGTGGAAAGGGATAGATACGCCCTTCTTGGTCCGATGATATGTCCGTTGTCTTGGAATATCAGTATAACGCCTTTAATTGATGCCACAATGATAGTTGATGGAAGATATTGGGAAGCAACTGAAATTCCTTCGGGTGTCGAAGTGTGCATTAAGAAATCAATGCCATTAATTCTCGCAGTACCAAAACCATATACGGAGGAAAAAGAATGTTAGCTATTTATGATGAAGAAAACAAAGAAGGTGAGAAAATATGATTGTCAGTCGGATGTGTGACACAGACTTGTATAAATTTTCTATGCAGTCGATAGTATTTCATCAGTTCAGTGATGTCAATGTAAAGTATGAATTCAAACTTCGAAATTATCCACCGGGAACATTAACACCATACGCTGATGAGATACGAGATGAAATCAATTCCCTTAAGAAATTAAAGATGACAGATAAAGAAATCGAATTCCTGCGTTCCCTCCCCTATTTCGAGGAGTCCTTCATCAGTTTCCTTCGTCATTTCAGACTTGACCCTGAAAGGTTTGTCAAGGTATATACACGGGAAGACGGACATCTTGGAATCAGTATATGGGGTCCATGGCTTGACACAATACTCTTTGAAGTCCCAATACTTGCGATAGTCAGCGAGGTTTATAATAAGAACTTAAAACAGAGTAGTTGCCTAGATTTTGGAAATTTGGATTGTTCAAACGCAGGATGTCTTGACTGTAGGAAAGATGATGAAATATTATTCAGTCAATGTTCAACATATAGTAATTACGGTATTAAGATGCTTGAAGATAAAGTTGCTATGGTCAACTCATATTCAAAACCAGGATTCGTTTTTGCAGACTTTGGGACAAGGAGAAGACATAGTAAAGTATGGCAAGAAACCGTAGTTAGATTCTTATCTAAAAACTGCCCATCATTTGTAGGGACCAGCAATGTATGGCTTGCGATGAAGTATAATCTGAAACCCATAGGGACTATGGCCCATGAATACTTCGAGGCTATGCAGGCACTTGTTAGGGTTTCAGATAGTCAGAAAGAGGCCCTGCAGTGTTGGGCGAATGAGTATAGAGGAAGTTTGGGGATTGCATTGTCAGATACAGTTGGATTTGACGCTTTTCTGCGTGACTTTGACCTTTACTTCGCAAAACTATTTGATGGATGCAGACAAGATAGCGGAGACCCTGATGTTTGGTGCGATAAATTAATTTCACATTACAAGAAACTTAATATCGACCCAAAGACAAAAACGGCGGTATTTAGTGACGGCCTTGATATTGTTGAGGCTCTTAGACTGCATTCTAAGTACCATGGACGCATCCAAACATCCTACGGCATAGGCACCAACCTGACAAATGATGTGGGTGTGAAGCCCATGCAAATCGTGATTAAGATGGTCAGGGCGGGTCGTGGGTCGGATATGCGACCAGTAGCGAAAATTTCTGATAGTCCGGGTAAACAAATGTGCGAAGACGAAGAATATCTTCAATATCTTATGAAGGTTTTCAGAATCCAAGAAAAACCGTGGAGGGTGAAATAATGAGAAGTATTGTAAATACAAACGTAATAATAGTAGTGGACATGGTAAACGACTTCATATATGATGAATATGAATATGAAGGTAAGACATACAAAGGTAAGCTCGTTGCAAGCCAGGGGCCGAAAATTGTCGAACCTATCAAGAAACTCCTTGATGTGGCATATAAAAGTTTCCCTACTGGTGGAATGGACCGGATTTGGAAAGTAGGAAAGGACCATTTCAATGCCCTCGATGATGGAGCTGATATCTTATGTACTCTTGATACAATGGGCGCAAAAAATGTGTATCTTGTGGGCCTTGTGGATGAGGTATGCATTTTCCAGAATGCAATGGGTCTTCTTAAAGAAGGTTTCAATGTCCATGTGGTGATAGGCCATACGGTGCCTTTTGTGGAAGAGAAAGGAACCGAGGCGTTCATGAAGATGTCAGTTGCGGGTGTTAAGTTTGTAATGGCACGGGAAGTCCCTGATATCGATTATGTACTTTTCCTTGAGGATGAACATGATGAAAACACTGTAGAGATAAGCGATGAGCCCGATTTTGTGGATACATTCCCCGAACATTGCATCAGGGGAACACCCGGTTCATTTACTGTAGAGCCCATTGCGGCCCCGATAATGGTGATAACCAAGAGGAGTTGAAATGTTCATAAGGAGGAATCCATTTCAGCTTGTAGAATATATGGAGTTTGATGAGTGGAAGAAAGGAAGGTGGATGGACTTGGATACAAAACGATGGACTGGATTGGCAGGATTTGACGTCACTAGAAAATTCCTCAAATATCGTGTTGACCTTACTGAAGATGAGATGCCCGGAATAATAGTTGATATAAACATGTTCATCGATGCTTGTTTATCTGATGCCGAAAGGTCACAAGTGGTAATAGGTCTAAGTGGCGGTCTGGATTCGGCTGTGGTGTCAGCAATATGCGCTAATCACCTTGGCCCCGAAAATGTCAAATGTCTAATCATGCCTTCAAATATGAATTCTCCAGAGGACGAAAACTATGCCGAGGACCACGCCAAACAATTTGGAATGTCTGTTTTTGATGCACCTATATCATGCATCGTAGATTCTTTTTATCCTGAACTTCCGGCCCGAAGTCCTCTCGCATTAGGGAACATAATGGCCCGGATAAGAATGACACTACTGTATAACTATGCCGAACATTTCAATGCCCTTGTCTGTGGGACGGATAATCAAACGGAGTCTGACATTGGATACTTTACCAAATATGGTGATGGTGGGGTTGATTTTAATCCGATAGGGCACCTTTACAAGACACAAGTAAGGCAACTGGCAAAGTATCTTGGGATAGACGACAGGATAATTAATCGTCCACCATCAGCAGGATTGTGGGAAGGTCAAACAGATGAGGACGAAATAGGACTATCATATGAGAATTTAGACATTCTTCTTTATGTTAATAGTTATTCATTTAAATCCGAATTTGATTTGTTTAATGCTGATATTAATAATAGGGATTTGGCTGAAATCACCGGAATTCCGGCTTATATCATCGAAAAGGTTTTAAACATGGGATATAATACCACACATAAACGGGAAATTCCATATTCGCCAATAAGTTTATCAAGAAAAGAGAAAGGAGGTTTGCCTAATGATGTGTCCAGAACCTGACTGCAGAGCCGTTATGAAACGGGATGAAAACGAAAATTGGTTGTGTCCGCACTGCGGATATCTACATATAGATGATAAAATTTCATTATTCAAGGTGAATAAATGAACTACAATTTAACTGAATCTGAATCAGATATGGTTAAGAGATGGGCTAAAGAACACCTTGACCATTGGGATGAAAAGGTTCGCGCCCTTTCTTCATCTATTTTGGTTAAACTTGAACATTCAAACAGACAGAAATTAGTCACTAGTTGGGACGCCATCCTTAAACCTTCAGGTGGTTATTCTGTTCATACTATCATTCCGAAGGCAATCGTCAAAGAGATGTCTTTGAAATGTGGGGATACAGTCAAATTTGGTATTGTGGAGGAATCAAATGAATCAAATGTTAAAACGTAGTAAAGAATCATATTACTGCAATTGCGGACATGAACTTTCAACAGCGGAAATTAATCACGACAAATGCTGGAAATGTGGGATAGCATTATCTTTGATAGAAATCGAAGTTCGTCAAAATGAATGAGAAGTATTTACAGTAATTACCAACTAAGTCGTTTTTTTCTCATCCTCTCGAGTGATTTGGTATTATGTAAGTCAACAATAAATAATTGATGCGGTCTTACAAGAACTACTTTATCACAATGGATGATAGAAACGGAAACGAATTGTAAATCACGAAAATATTCTTTTGCTTCTAAATGGTCGATTATTTTTATATGTTTAACTTCGATACCCGTTACTATCCCTGTCATAATTTCGCCAGTTAGTTTCCCTACACGAAAACGGTGAAGACCAACACACAACTCGGAGGGTTTCCTTTTCAATACGATTCCTCCTTCCCTCATATAAACCTTTACAGTTGGTCTAACACGTTCAAATAATGTTTTATATAAATCGCCCATTAGGGGTGTTAATCCGAATTTACTTTTAAGGTCATTATCTTTTCTCTTGGACATAAATGATGGAAGCCATCTTGAGTCATTTGGATTTGCTGATAAAAATCCGCAATCTAATACATAAGTTATCATATTATCATTGTAGTATTTCCTTCCATTCAAATGGATGACCATTCTCATAACTAGATTTTCGGATAGCCCTATATCCATTTCTGTACAAAATTTATGGACAAGGAAGGCTTCGGCATTATCGCCTAGGTTATCAATATCACTCAGTTTATATTCATCACCCTTCCAATTAGATTTGGTGATTTTCATCATTTTGTAAAAATCCTTAAAATCCTGCTCTTTTTTCTCCTTCTTAACTAATTCTATTTCGAGTCGTTGTTTCTTATCTTCTTTATTGACCCAATCCATATATTTTGGGGTATTTTTTGCTTTTACTGGTTCAATCATTTCAACACCCTGATAATCACGTTTTCCACTTTACGACTCCCACTCCCAACTATTTCATTCATGTCTTCAATCTTAAGATATATTTCCCGGGTGTTTCCTGATTTATGTAGTCTCGTAACGACCTTATAAGCCCCATTCTCGCTTCCAAAGATTAGGGTTATCATATCACCTACTTCAAGCGCAAGTTCGTCACAGGCCCATTTATGGATAGTTAAGAGCCCTCCGGGGCTACTATTTAGTCTAATAAGTCCATTTGGCATAATTACTTCTTTAAGCATAGTATTCCCTCGTCACATTCATCTTCATCATCGGTTTCAATACTATAATGTCTGCACATACCCGTTTCTTGGTTTCTGAATGCACATTGTTTACAATATACTGTTTCGTGGTCCACGGTTATGTTTGCTCTGACCACCTCGCATTCAATACACGGGGTCTGGACATCATGTTTATCGCACCAACTATCCCCGTTGCACCAAGCATGAGGACAATCATCACACTCATCCTGACAACTTCGGATAGCATTGATACCTTTGGTTGCGGATAGATGGCAAGTATCACAAAATGCCTTTCCGTCTATCTTCCATTTCATTGTTTCACCGATGTTTGTAAATAGTGATGTTCATATTAGATATTTAAATCTTATTGGTTTATAGCTCATCCTCTATGATTTGCTCGGGTATAATAGTCTCCACTTTAGATATATGATATCTTTCCGTTTTTCCGTTATCATAAGAAACATCGATAACTTCGATTCCATTCATAAGAAACCAATCGATGCCTTTTACTTTATCAGCGTTAGGTTTTTTAATCCATATCTTTTTGTTTTCAATCATTGTTTGACACTCCTTTACATAATTGCTTTTTCTAAGAGGCTGTAGAAAAGGTCATCAATACTTTTTCCTGTATCCTCCACCCAAAACATATTGAGCCCTTGGACATTCTACGGCTGTTTCTACATCGTGATTCATTAGACACACTACTTTTTGTTTACCTTCTTTTGTGTTTTTCCAATATGGCTCCGATACAGTTATTTTGTCTGTCATTGTTTGTCACCATATTATCTTAATGCGTACCGATATATAAGTCTAACGGTGGGGTATGTGAATGTATAAATGGAAAAGTATATATCTTTACTGAATGTTTTGACTATACAATGAAAAAGAGTCTGGAAAAAATACTCACGGAACTTTGCACAAAACTCTACAATATGAATGAAAGGCCAGTATGCGTTTCATGTGGCGATAGGATGTTCTATTCGGGTTCTGAAAATGGCGTTACTGTCTTTGGGTGTAAGTGTGGTGGAACATTGAGAAAATCGATAGCTCGAAGTGACTCGTTTACTAGCTGAATCATAGCTCGATGATTTTACTAAATTATTTTTCCTATATAAGTTATGAATAAAAATTTTTGTAGCTTAATGGTGGAAGATTTTAACTCGTTTGATAGCTTAAATGTAGTTTGGGGCGTAGCTCAATGCAAATATATATATAGGTGTTCCGAGTATATACTC
>Ga0208904_1001080_pt1 | contig 19518 bp, 28 predicted proteins | sample AntAceMetag02UKB_FD_184774 | JGI IMG/M metagenome (GOLD analysis project Ga0208904, IMG submission 184774) | Saline lake microbial communities from Ace Lake, Antarctica - Antarctic Ace Lake Metagenome 02UKB (SPAdes) (version 2) | ecosystem: Environmental > Aquatic > Non-marine Saline and...
CTTTCAATTCTATATTCATCCGCCGAGTTCCGCTCTCGCAGAAATAATTGCAGACTATGAAACTTAGTCTATTTTTATGATGGGCATTTGACTTTTAAATGTTTTGTTTTAGGCACTTATCTATCTATTTTAATTCCTTGATGATCTAATTTTCTTTATTTAGATATCTTTTCCTTATTTCTTTGATAATAATTCCTATTGATTTTATTTTTATTTAATCTAAATGTAGAATTATCTTTATTTTTGTGATAATATTTATTTGCTGCCTTTCTTAATAACATTCCTCTATTTTCGTAATAACACTTATTACAACAAGTTACTCCATGTGGTCCTCTTCTTTGATTTAATATCTTTACTTGTCCTAATGTTTTCTTTCTATATAACTCTAATCCAATCCATTTTTTTCTTCTTGGAATTACATCACCACATATAACACAGTAAAGTTTCATCTTAACTATATCATAAACAAAATCCTTCTCATTCCAGACTTTAACTTGTTTTATTTCTTGCTCCATCTCACACCCAGTTGTACCTACAACTATTTTACATCCCTAACTTCTACCATAAATCTTAAACAAGATATCAAAATAATCATAAAATTGCCAGCCTTCCTCTACTCTTATTATTACATCACCGCCAGAATATAGTTTTTCATTGAATACCCTAACCCAAACAGCATTATTTATATCTCCACCAGTTATAGAAAGGAAAAATACATATTTCTCATCTTTATTTAAAACAACATCATCTACCTTAATTATTATTTCTTCAAACTCTACTTCTGGTGACATACTCCCACGACTGAAAGTCATGGGCTTCTACGGGAAATCTCCCGATAGTTTCCTGCTTCAACGACACTTGCCTTATCTTGTATTTTTTCAAATTCAAAACATGGTCTTACTGTATCTCCACAGGCGTTGTTAATTTCCCCTTGTCCAGAGGTATTGTTTAATTTGTTTTCTGTTAATTTTTTAATATTGAGCGAAGCGTTTAAATCTCTATCAAGTTTCAATCCACAATCTTCACACTCAAATATTCTTTTATCCAAAGACATATTTTGTTTATACCCACAACTTGAGCAGGTTTGAGAAGTTGGTTCAAATCTTCCGACTTCAATTATATCTCCTTCAAAAATTGTTTTATAGTATTCTAAATATGAAAAGAAACTTCCCCAACCAGCATCAGAAATACTTTTCGCCAAGCAATGATTTCTAACCATTCCCCGAATATTCAAGTCCTCAATTCCAATATATTTTATCTCACTTGCTAATTGTCTTGCTAACTTCTTATGAAAATCTTCTCTTTGTCTTGTTATTTTTGTATGTTGTTTTGCTAACTTAATTATTGATTTTTTTCTGTTCTTTGAACCTTTTTTCTTTTTGCTGTGCCTTCTACCCAACCTTTTTAATTTTTTCTCACTCCTTCTCAAAAATTTAGGATTATCAAATTCTCTTTCATCAGAACAAACTAAAAACTTCTTAATTCCAACATCCAAACCTTCAACTTCTGATTTAAAATTGTTATTTACTTTTTCAATAGGAACATCCTCACAAGAAAAGGTTGCATACCATTCATCATTTTCTTTTTTGATTGTAAGTGTTTTTATTGTTCCTTCAATCTCTCTATGTTTTTTTATCTTCAGCATTCCAATTTTAGAAACATAGAGTCTATTATTTGGATATATCTCTTGTTGATATTGTGGAAAAGTTATTGAGGTATAGAATATTCTTTTGTGAAATTTTGGGAAGCCGGGAGTTTCTCCATTCCTTACTCTTCTGAAAAAATGTTTAAAAGCATCTGAAATTCTTTTTGGAATATTTTGTTTAACTTGTGAATGAAGTTGTTTTGTTTCAAAATCCTTTAAAAGATTATTCATATCAAATTGAGAAAGTGTGCCTTTTGTTCCCAAATACACTTGTTGATGAATATCCAAAAGTTGGTTATACAAAAAACACGCTTGGTCTAATGCAATTTCTAATCTCTTTTCCTGTTTTCTATTTGGATATATTCTGAATTTATATGATTTTTTTTGCATTTTTTTTCATTAATCTATTTAAAATTTCATCATAGGTTTCCCTTTTTGTAATTCTTAATTTCTTTAGTTTCTCTAAAGTTCTATGTTCTATTTGAATATTTGTTCTTTGTTCCATACACAACCTATACACAATTACTATTTAAATGTATCTGTTCGCTTTCATCCCACCAATAAATTAGTGGGTTTTCCCGCTCACGATTTTATAAATCATTCCCCTGAATACTCCCAGAAGTTATTGAATCTCCAAAGGGATATCCCTTTTCTCCTGACTTGTAGATATCTAAATGAACCGTTCCAGGAGATCCTTGTTTTTTTAATTTAACTGCTATTGAATCCATTACAAAATCTTCATTTGGACCTACTGCTCCAATAGTAAAAATATTCCCTGCTCTTGCTCCACTATAAAAACTAATTTCTCCAATTTCCCCTTCATCGTAATATTCATATAGATTTTCTTCTTTTTCCTCTTCAATTGAAACTATTGAAAATTGTTGAATTATTGGGAGTTGAGAGATGACTAATAAAATTGCTATTATTCCGATTGCTATATACAAAATATTTTCTTGTTTCATATTTTATATCTCTTTTTTCTGCCACCTTTCCTTGCCCTTAAAACCACATAAGAGTAAGGGTTAACCTTTTTCGTACTTTCTGGAGACTTAATCTTTATGAATGAAATTGCTAAGAGTCCCCCTCCTATACCAAATAAAATAAAAAACCCAAGCTTTGTATTAAAGAAACAAGGTCCTTCTCCGTTCATACAATTTGTGAATAAGGTTTTTACACTAATCTGTTCACAAGTTCCATCAACACAAACTTGTCCAAGTTGAACTATTGTTTGATCTGCTCCATCTGTAATATTTGTTCCTGGAATTGTTGAAAAAAGTTGAGTAAATGCACAAACGGTAGATGGATCCTTGTCAAAGCAATAAGAAGTAAGTGAAAATACTAATTCATCTAAATTTTCTCCTACTGCCCCAGAACAATCTTGCTGACAATTCCAATAATTCTCTTGGATATTAAAATCATTTCCTGTTGGAAATCCCGTTTCTGTATTTTGGCATATTAAATCTCCACAATGAGTTCTGTTTTCGTATCTTACTACTTCTACTACTGTTTCTGTTCCTCCCCCACCTGAACTTTGTTCAGAATATACTGAAGTCCAAGTTATATTAGTATGATTTAAATTACCTGAATAATCTTCTCCCCACATTTGTAATGTAAATATTCCATAATTTAATGTGGATATGCTTCTAGAATATAATGAACAACTAAATGAGGTATTTTCTGCATAATTGTGGAGTGTTCTATTTGAATCTCTTAAAGAAAAATAACATTGTTTTAAGTATGTGTCTGATATATTATATCCAACTGTTATTGAAAAACTATTGGCAATTGTAGTACCATTTGCAGTTGTTATATTCACTATTGGAGTTGTTTTATCAATTGTAATTGTATTATTAGTCAATGACCAATTGCCCTGGTTAGTAGTATCATTACACCAAACATTCCATTTAAATCTCCCTTCTGTTATATTTTGGGTTGTATAATTTTGGACTGCTGAAGTTGGTCCAATCCAAGTATAATTTTTGTGCCATATACCTGTTGCATTATGCCAAAATTGGCAGGTACTTAATCCATTTCCATCTGTCCCTGTATAATTGAAGTAAACATCTGTTCCATCAGTCAAGTTTACAAAATCTATTGGAGCATCAAGAATAATTGTTGGAGCAGTTAAAAGTATAGAAAATTCTACTTCACTTGAACCAAGATTATTTTCTGAATCATTTAAATATAATGTTAAATTATAAGTTCCAGTTCCCTGAGAAATGTTAAAAGTAGTATTTAAACAACTTGTTATAGTTATATTATCCACAATTAAATCAGAGGTTGAATTTATAACTTTAAACCAACAAGAATCTACTGCAGTTTCTGCATCAGAAGGGGTATAATTTAAAGGAAGGGAAGTATTATAATCATAAACTATTTCTTCTGGATAAGTGATAGTTACTATTGGTGAATTTGAATCGGATAAAGTTACGAGATGATTAATATTAGTTTCTATTGATAAGTTATATATTGTTGAATTAATTGTGAATCCTGTTTTACTTACATTTATTGTATGATTTGTATGGTAATTCATTGTCGCATTATTAATATATTCTATTAAACTCTGAGTTGTTATTTTACCATCTAAACCCGCTAAAACCGAGAAAACATAGGTTTGATTAAGTGCCGGTGCAACTTGACTAAATCCTGTAACATTTGCTAGGTTTATTGGGCTTCCTAAAGAATTATTTATCTGAGAATAAAAGTGCCACTTTCTTATAAGCTCACTACCTGCTGTTACATTTTCTGCTGTTGCATAAGTACAATTTAAGAAAGTATTATTTGTTGAAGATCCAACAACTGCAATACTCAGGGTTTGATTTGTTGTAAATGTACTATCTTGAAATACATTGTCAGTAGATGTACCAGTTATTGTAACTGCTCCATTAGAAGCCATATCCTTATAAATTTCTGAGGTTATATTAATAAAGATATTCCAACGACTTGATGGATCTAAATGTATTGAAGAATCTGTTTGATTAGTTAATATATTATTTGAAAGTATATTGGAGTCTGCATCATATGTCATAAGCCCCCACCTTCCATAGTTTATTGTGTTATTTGTAACATTATTATAATCCCCTGAGGAAATTGTTATACCTCTTGCAGCAGTATCAGAAAGAATATTACTTTTAATTAAATTATAAGATGCCTCCGATTCCATAGATACCCCATAACGATTATAATCTCCAGCATTATGAGTACTATTTGAAATCGTATTCCAACTTACTTCATTATAAGTACCCTCTTGCAAAGCAACTCCCCTTTGAATATAAGTTATTGTATTATTTTGTAGGGTATTATAATCTCCAAAAATATATGCAGAAAAACTATTTCCAGTAAGAGTATTATTAGAAATTGTATTTAAATCTCCATCAATCCTAAGACCCTGGGAAGTTGATGAAACAGAATTATTATGAATCAAATTTGAATCACTGAGAGTATCATATATATAAATTCCATAAGTATTACCACTCATAGTATTACCTGTAATATTCGTACGAAGTGTTCCTGTCGTAAGGAGTACTCCTCCAAGTTCATCACTAAGTGTATTATTATAAATGGTGGAATTATGAGCACCACTTAAATAAACTCCAAATCCTGAACCAGATGCAGTAGACATAGAAATATCTGTATGTTGTATTGTTGTATTTGGTGAATTAGAATAAATTCCTGCTTCAACATCATTACTTCTTATTGTATACCCATTTCCATTATATGTGATATTAGAATTTGTAATTATTATACAAGGATCACTTAATCCATTATCTAAAATATTAGCTGTCTGTGTATATGTTGCTCCGGCAGTATTAAGTATTCCACAAGCAGTTACATCTGGATCTAATACCCAATTTAATGGCTTATAAGTAAAATTATAAAAAGCACTTTCATACTGAGGTAATTCAAATTCAAATCTAATTCCAACAATTTTATTCGGAGGTAATTCTTTTGTTAAATCATCCAAACTTTTCCAATTAGTAAATCCTATTTTTGATACATTATAGTATTCTATATTAAGTTTAGTAATAATAGTTCCATCTAATAGGGTATCTTCAACTTCAGTTATATTTTCTTTTGTAAAATTATAAATTTCATAATTAGTAGAATAATATAAATCTAACTTGCCATTCTTATAAGCTTTTGTCAAACTAAAATCAAATTTATCTTTAATCATATCTAAACTTATGGGATTATCTCTTCGATTCCAAACTACTACTTCTGGGGAACATTTCTTATATCCATCATTCTCTCCATCTGGTTTATACTCACAATGATGCATTTTTTCAGCTGCGATAACTACATTGTTGTATTCAACCATTTTGTAATCTTCGAAGTAATAATTTCCGATTTCGGGGCCGGTTGCTTGAACAAAAAGAAGAGGGGATATTGCTAGAAAAGAAACTATTAAGATTATTATGCTTGTACTTATTAGTGATTTGGCTTGTTTACTTTTCATTTTAATTTTTGAGAATTTAATTGAACATGAAGAGCAACATGTTCCTTGATAGGTAATATTTCTACTAAAAGAGGTTGTGAATAATCTGGATGATGAAATTCGTATCCAGGTTTTTTAAGATGTTTTAAATGATGATTTGCCATACCTACTGCTCTTATTTTTTCTGGATATTTTTTTGCATGTTTTTTATCATTAATACTCTTTCTTGCTTTTGCTTCTGGTGTTTGATTATTCTTTTTGATTTCTCCTTTATGTTCTTGATACCATTGTTCTCTTAAGAACCTTCCACTTTTACTTTGACAATATTTCATAAAATATCCTTTTCGTTTTTCTCTAATTTCTTCTTTGTGATCTTTCTGATATTTTCTATCATATTCTTTCTTTTTTTCTTTATCTTTATAAGGCATTTTTCTTAAACTTTTTTATTTCTTTAATATCTAACTCTATCAAATCTCCAACGGTAAACCCATTTATAATATCTTTTGGTAATATAATCGCTTTACTATCTCCAACCCGAATTATTTTTTTTACTAATTTCATAGTATTAGAATAACATTAGTATATTTAAATGCTTCGTTTATAAAAACATGAGGTTGAGAAATAGACTTATTGCAATAATTGCTAACCATATACAATATGGAATTTGAAAGGGTCTTGTAACAAACTTTTTTACAATAAAATGAGCTACTATAATAGATGCTGCTAAAAAAAGAATCATCATTGTTAATTGTGAATCCCAAGGCATCCATGTTGTGATTTTTGTTAAGAAAGTTCGCACTGCTTCCATACCTATTCTTGCATACCCTATTCCTTGATTAATAATTTCCACTATTTCTGTCATTTTATATCCAGTTTTTATATATCGCCATTGCTACAATAAGACATCCTATCCCAAAGATTGCTCCTGGGGTTATTCCTGTTTTGAATAAGTTTGTTGTTGCTTCAATATCTATAATCTTTAAAATTCCAAGCAACAATAACCCAGTTAATGTAACCGTTCCCACTCCGAGTGCTTTTCTCATATTTTGTGATAACATTTTTATTTTTTCTCCTATTTAATTAAATCTGAATATCTTTTTAAGTTTATTCTTTAAATAAGATAATTTAAGACCAGAGATAGACAATCCAGCCCAAATTAAGATAATTCCTAAGATTGTAGATAGGATAGTATATTCAATAAAATATGTTAAAATATTATTAATACTTACTTTTATTCCTTTTAAGAAGGAAAAGATTGTAAAACCTATTGCGTCCATTGGATCTGGGATTGGAGATAAAAGAATAACCCCTATGAAAATTAATATTCCTCCAACTATCTTCTTATGTCTCTTAGTTCCATTTTTTTTAAACATAAAGAATAATAAAACTACAATAAAAGATAACCATAAAATTAAATTAAGTTCCATTTAAATTCTCCTTCTTACCTAACTCTAGGATTATTTCTCCATCTTCTGAATATTGATAACCATATTTTTCTGATAATAACGATTGGAAAAACTTTTGCCAATGAGCTCTATTTCCATTTACTTCTGAATTACAGTTATTACAAACAGCACAACAATTTTGAGGGATGGTTAATTTTTTATTGTAATTTATATGGTGGATAAAAAGAGCCTTACTTAATTTTTCTCTATGTATCCCACATTTTATACAAACTTGATTTTCTCTTTTTCTGATTGCTCTTTTGAATTTGTTGTTGAATTCTGGTCCATAATGCTCGAAAGATAAACCTCCTTGCCAATTAGAAGATTTTTCCCCTATTCTTTTAGAAGCAAATTCAGACTTTCTTTTTAGCCCTTCTTTTGAAATATAGCTCACATCCCTAAGATTTACTCCTTCTTTTTTAAGCCTATTCCAAATTGTACCATGATTTGTTCCAAACATTTTTCCTATTTCTTTACATGATTTTTCATTTTCAATGTATTCTTTTTTTATCAAGTTCATATCTAATTTTATTTCTTTTGCCAAACTTAATTTTTTTCTTGTTGCATCTGATACTTTTCTCCCTCTTAACTTCTTTGCATATTCCATTACTCTTTCATCTGTTTCTTTTGTTAATCCCTTATTATAAGGTATTTTACCAACATTAAATTTATTTCCAATTAGCCTGATATCTCCTTTTTTAAAACAACCTTTATTTTTTATTAAGTATCTTTTTTTATAATCTTCATCTTGAAATTGACGTTTTTTTGTTTCTTTTGCTCTTTCTACATTTTTTCTTACTCTTTCATCTGTTTCTGCTACAAGACATTTATTCCAGGGAAGATTTCCTTCTTTAAATACCATTTTAATTTCCCCTCCGAACATAATATCGTGATAATACACTTTTTATATTCATACGGTCAAAAAGCAAACTAACTGGTAAACTCATCATCGTTGCCAAAACTGCTGGTGAACTAAACCATAATTTAATTGAAGACATTTGCGCCCAAGTGGCTAATCCAAAGGAAATTGAAAGATATGTACAAATTACAGCTGAAATTATTGTAGCCATAATAAAACTTTGTACACAATTGCCTCGTTTTTTGAATGAAGAAAATAAAAGGACTCCCCATAAAAGAGATATTCCAATACCTAATCTATAATCTATAAATGGTCCAGATGTTCCTCCCCTAAGTGCAAAGAAAAAAAGCGTTGCTGATATCGCTCCAATAAAATTCTCTATTGCGTCACTAAATTTATATTTCATCTTCTTTTCTTTCCTCCGAAAAGGATTAGTAAAAATAAGAATCCTCCTATTATAATTATTGGTATTTTATAATTCTCCCAAAAACTTTTTAGTTCTTCTCCGCTATCAGTGTCTCCAACAGACCAATAATCTGGATAATTAACACATTTATCTAGAGTTTCATCATAAGTAGATCCCCTTGGACAAATTATAGATTGCTCTAAATGAATTAAACACATTGCCTCATCTCCATCATAAGTTAATTCTCCATTAATGCATAAATATTCCATATTTGGTGAATATACGCAGGCTTCTTTTTCTGCATCATAACTTCCTTGAACACAAGCTATTTGAACTTCTATTTCACATTTATTTGTTATAGAATTATAATTGAAGCCACCTTCACAAATAAAATCAGTTACAGGATAATATTCACACTTGTTCAGTATAAGATTATATGTAAAACCAGATTGACAAACATAAGATTCAGATGGAGTATATTCACATTTATCTGTAGCAGAGTTATAGGTAGTTCCTGATTGACAAACTGCTTCTGAAGATGGGGTATATTCACATTTATCTATTACTGAATTATAATTTGTTCCTGTTGGACATCTTTCAATAGATTCTGGTGTATAAATACAAGCATAATTTCCTGAACCTATATCTGTTAAAATTCCTTTACTACAAACCGTGCTTAATTGAGGTTCGTAAATACATAAATTCAATGCACCATCATAATTCCCAATGCCACATATTATTTGCTCAGCTGGTTTTAATTCGCATTTATCTGTAGTTGGATTATATATGAAACCTACTTGACAAACAAACTCTTGTGATGGGAATTTTTCGCATTTATCTGTAGCTGAATTATAATCAAAACCAGGTTGACAAATCTGTGCTTCTGAAGGTGTGTATTCGCATTTATCTGTAGCAGAGTTATAGGTAGTTGCTGGTGGACAGACTGCTTCTGAAGGAGGGGAATACTCACATTTATCTGTTGCTGAATTATATATCGCCCCAATTGGACAAATTACTCTTTCATCAGGATATCTAATACATTTATCTGATGTAATATCGTAAGCGTATCCTCCTGGACAATTTATTTGTGATTCTGGATAAACTTCACATCTCTTTGTCTCTAAATTATACTGGAATTTAGATCTACAAACAAAATAGCCTGCATCAAGAAGAGATTCACATCTATCTGTTGCTGAATTATATATAAATTCATCTTGACAAATATATGCTTGTTCTGGTGTGTATTCACATTTATCTGTAGCAGAGTTATAGGTAGTTCCTGATTGACAAACTGCTTCTGAAGATGGGGTATAAGAACATTTTTCTGTGTTTACATTATAAATACTTCCTGATGGACATACTGCTTGTAATGGGGGATTAAAAATACACGCATTTTGTGAAACATCAAATCTTCCACCTTCTGGGCAAATTACTCTTGATTCTGGCTGAATGACACATAATCCTAATGAAGGATCAAATTGTCCTTCAGAACATACTGTAGTTATTCCAGGATTTACTTTAGCACATTGACCTGTATTTACATCTACAATATCACAAATAGTTGGTAATTGATAATTATTCTCAATTACATAAAATAATCCCCAAACCTGATCTGTTGGAATTTGTAATGTGTCTCCTTTATTTAAATTATCATAAATTTGACTAGAAGTTGTAACTGAATTATCACTAGCATCTATCACAACTGCTGGAAGAATCCCAATAAATTCTATTACAGGATACCTCATTGAAAGCTTACTTATTGTTGAACCTCCAGAAAAACTTTCTAGAGCAACTAATTGATTTTCTCCTAATGAAAATTTTGATTCATATTCTTCACAACTCCATTCATTCCAATTTCCAGACTTATCACATTTTAAATTAGAGCCACAATCCGAATCATCGTAACATTCAATTTGTTTTATATTGTAACAATTTCCACTTCCTAATCTTCCAACACTTTTAGAAACCCAGGCCCAATCATAATTTCTATCCTCAAAGTCCCAGGCAGTAAAATAAAGACAGTCTGTCCAAGTATCCCCTGGATTTGAAGTAAGTATAAAATTTCCATTTGAATTAATAGTTGATAATCCAGAACATTTCTCCTCATTGCAATCAGGCCAATCAACTTTATTTATTCCACTATAAAATTTAGTCCCGACCATTTTATACCTCATAAAAGTTGATCCTACATAATATCCCATTTTATAATTTCCTTGTATCTGAGATTTTTGTACCTCTGCATATGAAGAGGCATCACCATATTCATAAGAATTATAATGACAAGAATCATAACCAGAATCTACATTACAATTTCCTGAATCTTCATTCTCTATTGGCGGTTTTACTATTGGTGGCTCTTCTTCTGCTACACAATAGCATTGTTTATTATAATCTGGATCTGGTTTAAATATATCAATACAATAGTCGCTTGCTGAAGTCCAAGGATTATTCACTGACATTTGATCTGGATGCCATGCACAATCGGTTTCTTTATAACCCTTTGGACAAACTGAACAATCTCCAACTATTCCTAATATTCCACAAGATCTTTCACAAGTTTCCCAACTACTAGTAGAAAATAATTGATTAAAAATAGAAAAAAATCCTGTTCCCGCTTCTTGTTTTTCTACAGACTTTTGGAATTCTTCCCAAGTCATTCCTTCTGGAACAATTGTATCGTGTTCTGCTGAAATTATTACTAAATTTCCAATTAACAAAACTAAAATAAAAACTCCTAAAAATAGCTTTTTCATTTTAATAAATTTCCTCCTCCAAAACTTCCACCTGAACTTTCTGCTGATTCTACCACAGAAAATAATTGAGATAAATCTATTACTCCAAGATAATTTAAAATTATGACTAAGACTATTATTCCTATGATCCAAAATATTATATTATTATTTTTCATTTTTTAAAAGATATCTCCTTTAGTTGTTGAATACTTAAATACAGCATGGGGATCTCCTGATATTGTAAACCAAGATGTTCCATCAAAATAAATACCCTGATAATGACTACCTTGCCCTGATATATCTTTAATTATTCCTGTTGGATTCCAATTAGAATCATATTGAATAACACCAATAGATTGATCGAGACCATACCAGTAAGTTCCATCCCAAAATATATCAATTAAAATTTCATCTACAAGATAACTAATTCCAGTATAATCCATATTTGATGTATACTTATAAATTGTTTTTTCATAGATATCAGAAAAAAACCAATTAGATCCATCATAAAAAAATGAAACCATCTGTCCAATATCAATTAAATTTTTTGTTTCTAATACATTCCAATTAGAATCAAATTTTCTTAATAATGATTGAACATCAGTTGGACCTTGAAGAGTATACCAATAAGATTCTTTACGATTTAAATCCACAAGATAGTAATCTACGCCAATTGTTATTGTATCTACTAAATTCCAATTAGAATCATATTTATTCACATCAGTACCTAGTCCAAATATTGGAGTCCACCAATATGTTCCATCCCAAACAATGTCTGATTCAGTAGGAAATCCATGTAAACTAACTAACCCATTATTAAAAGTAATAAGCATATCCGAAAGTGGAATTACTACTGGATAGCTATTTCCAGTATATTCTCCCCACCCAAATTCATGTTGAATCGTCAATGAAATAGAGCTTCTTTCTGTTGTTGATCCACTAGTTACATCTACCCAAAAATTAATTGGCTGAGGATATAAATTGAATTGGGAAACTGGTATTAGGTCAGAACTCCATAATAACTTATTCTGTTCATTTGCGTTTAAGAATTGAAATGTTGAGGGTAATGCATTAGCGAATGGTGTTGGAGATGCTCCAGTAATATATAAATTACTTATTGGAACTCCTTCTGTTTCTGATGCATATATATTAAATGAAATAGAATCATATACTCCCTGAACTATACTAAATCCTTTTGTTGGAAAAACTTCAACGCCATCATTATAATATTGAACATCTAAACCAATCATTCCTGATTCTTGTTTTTTAAGAATATCTGATTGAGTAAAAACTAAAAAAAGGATTAATATCCCTAAAATCCAAAAAATTGTATTATTATCTTGTTTTGCCATTTTTTCATTTTACTTTTTCTTAGCCCCCATAAAATAAAGCACGACTATAACCAACACTAAAAGGATAGCCAAATGAATTAATTTGACTTCAAATCCTGCTATTGTGAATACTTCCTCGTTCAATTTATCTTTAATACTACCGAGTGTGGTTGTATCTGTTGGGGTTGCTGTGTATGGTGCTGGGGAGGTTGGAGTAGAGATTGTCTCATTTAATTCTGTAGTTAACTCTGCTTGACATAATGCTAAGGTTGAATAATCTGAGGGTAAAATATCTTTACATTCTGATCTTTTTTGACATGTATTTGAAACAATAAAAAATCCTGATGTATCTTCCCAAGCATATGTACAATTAGGGAAAAAATCTCCAGTGTAATTTAGACAACCATTTCCGGGATCTGTAACTTGATCTGTTGCGTAATCTTTGCAAGAAACATTTTCCTCAGTAACTGTTAAATAGCAAGGTTGAATAGTTGAAAATAGGGTTGTTATGTTTTCACCTACAGAAATTTCGTCAACCGAACCGTTTAGTCCTAGAAAAGATTCTGAATTCAAAATACTTGTGTCTGAATATGTTTTATAGGTCCATCCTGCTGTTTCTGAATAATCGTTCATCCAAAGTCCTACGCTGAGGTTTGGATTTAATGTTGGAAAGGAAATAGAATTATTTCCATTAAATTCTAAAGAATTACTTCCTAATTTACCTACTGAAAATATTGCTCCATTATTTGTTGCATCTTGTCCATTTTTCATGTCTACAAGAGTACCATCCAATGGATAGTAATGTTCAATTCCATCTGCACAAGTTACTGTGGTCACAAGTGCGAACCAAGGAGAGATTGGTAATTGAGTTGCAACTAACAAGAAGATTATTATTCCTCCAATCCAAAACAAGATAGTTTGATTTTTTTTATTCATTTATCTTTTCCTATTATGCTTATTTGATTATAAAATAAAAAGTTGGACTAAGATTTTCACTTAAGTCCTACTTATTAATTTATTATGGTCGTTCTAAACTTTCAAAAACACGCTTTATGCTCCAAGATTGATTTCTACACTAAATCCAATTCCTTCTTGTTCAACTATCATTGAAGAAGGTGTTACTTCTGAGGCATCTGGTAATCCTGTAGCACTTGCCTTAGTAGTTAGTGATAAAGCGTAAGTTATCGGACTTCCTGGTGATCCACCTATTGCTTGTAAATCTATTAATCCTGTTGACCAATCTTTTGCTGCTCCTTGTGCAATTGCTATACCATTTCCAGAACCAACAACTGTTGCATAAGCATTTGTTATTGAGGCATGTGCTGGACTCCATGTTGCAGTTTCAATCCATGCATTTGTCAAATCTACATTTCCAGTATTTGTTATTGTTACAAAATGACTTACAAAAAATGTACCTGGTAATCCTTCATAAATTGCAAAAGATCCTGCTCCCCACAATTTACTAGGGTCATTACAATCTACTTGTCGCTTTTGCTGATCAAAACAACATTGTCCGAATGAAACCCCAATTTGACCTGGAATATATGTCTTACTATTTGGTCTATCTGCTTTTGATCTACATTCTTGTGTTGCTTCATCCCAATATCCATTAACTATATCTCCCTTGCTTGTAGGAATCATTCCATTACTAAAGAACAAAAAGTATACTGCTAACGCTGCTATTGCTAAGATTGCTACTACTGCAATTGTGTTTGTTTTTCCTTTTTTATTCATTTGTTTAAACTCCCATAATTTAATTGTTTGAATATCATTTTAACTGCCAATGTAAATTCCTCCAGGCGACAACTTCATAATTGCTGAAATTACATCTTTCATAAATTCCCCAAATTGCGCTCCTTCAACTGAAAATATTTGAGGGACGATTGTTGGAAGGAATATAAATAATAATATAACTGCTGCAAATACCAAAATAATAAATGGTAAATCACGCTTTAAATCTAATTGGCCTAATCTTTTACCGAGAACTAGGAGTGAAACAATTCCTATTACTACCAAAAATAAAAGTAGCATTGGCCCTCCCTTTAAAATTGGCATAATATCAAACTCAGATAAAATCCAAGATATTATCTGCACAGCTAAGAATCCAAACAACAATGCCTGGAAAAACTTTACTGGTGAAAAACTTCCTTTTAATCTAAGTGCCATTTTTGATTATGATGTGAAATCAGATACGATCTACTATGTATCCTAAAATTGCTCCAAAACCAATTACATATATTGGTAAACTCCATTCTCCTAAGACTAACCAAGCAGAAGGCACATTTATGATGAGCCATGTATATATTTGTGCTCCCCAAACTATTGCTGCTCCGAGCAAAGCTCCAAGGACAATTCCATTCAAGAGTTTATCTTTTCCTTTTTGAAAAAATTGTGATGCCATTATTTTTTTCCTCCTATGTGTTTATTTTTAAATATCATTTTATTATTTCAAGTAATTTATTTCCTTCTATAAAATCCATATCTTTAATTGATAAGTAATTTCCAATTTTTTTGTATAATTGTACTCTTTGAAATTCTTCCCAATCTTTTGCCATTATAAAATCAAGTATTTTTCCCATTTTTATTTTCTTCCTCCAACTAATCTAATTAATATAAGAACACCAATTCCCACCCAAATAAATGTAGGGACTTTTGATATAAATTGGGACATCTTAAAAATAGTTGTTACTCCTCCACCAGCAAAGAAAATAAGAAAAGCTATTGCTATAAATACTGCAACAATCATTGTGATTGTTAAAGCAAATCCTTTTTTGTTCATTTTTTTATATTTCATCTTTTTCCTCCAAGTTGCATAGCGATAATGATTAATAAAAATATTCCACCAATTAAAATAATTCCACCATCTGTACATTTATCTTTAGTAATTTTAAAGAAGGCTAGAGGTTCTAAGAAAGTACAAAGTGATTGTTCTTCCTTTTCTGGACCACAATCTTCTAAACAATTTTCAGTGGTTTCACCTGTCTGACAATCACCGTCTCCACAATAAGGTTGAACAATTGTTCCTGTTGCAATACATACACCAAAATTATTTAACTTTTTATCACAAACATATCCTGTTCCATATAGTTCTCTACATTTCGCATCAGAACCACATTCAATTGTGATCTCTGCTGATACACACTTATTGCTAATGCAAGATTCTTGCCTAGCAGTTGTATCTGTTATTATAATTGGATTTCCTCCATTTTCACATTGAGAACTTACTGTACATTCCACTGGCGTTGGCTCTTGTGTAAATTCAAAATCATCATTACAAAATGATGTAGTATGAGGACAACACTCAACACCTTTTATTGCTTCCATCTGAAATTTATAAGTATTATCATTAGCCATTTTTACTTCTTCAAATTCATAAAGTATTGCATTAGCACACATAACATCTTCCCCATTATAATCATAAATTTCTCCACCAATTGTCGGTATCCAATCAATCATATAATTTCTAAAATCTCCTTTATCAAGGCAATCCCATTCTCCATATAAAACATCCCTTCTAGATAAATCCTTTTGACCAATTAAACAACAATCAGCAGAATTCACTAACCATTTTCCACCTTCTCTAGAATATAATCTGTAAGGATGAATTTTATTTTGTAAGGTGATTTCCCAGGGGTTAGTCCTTGCTATAAATAAAGATTTTCCGGATGGAACTTCAACTAAGAATTCATATTGAGATTCGTCTACCTTTTTATAGATTACATCAGAACAACCTGTTCCTACAAACTCACACACCTTATACTTAATAGCTGGTTTACTTTGCCACCAAAGAGTTTCTTCTCCAACAACCCAAAATTCACATTCATCTGTAAGGGCGTCTACTCCACATTTATATTCAGTTTCTTCAAAAAGCTCCTCTGGAACGACATTAAAAATAGATTCTGGTGTTTGATCTTCATTACATTCGAATACTCCCCACCTTTGTTTATAGATGGTATCTTCATCGCCAATTGCAAATCTATCAAAAGATAATGTTCCGGACAAAAAGAGAATTCCAACTAACAAAACTATTCCTCCGATAATTAGTCCTGTGTCTTGTTTTTTCATTTTATAATCCCAAATACATTTAACAAAATTTCTCTGCTATTCATTTTGTTTTCTTTATCTTTCATTTTTTAAGAATATAAGGATTCAAGCTAAATGCTTTCCTTAAATCCTTAAAAATTTAAATGCCTTTTGTCTTGCTAAAAGAGATACTACAAGTGCTATTACGAAGTAGTTAATTGCAACTCCAATCAATAATGGAAGTGCTAATACTGCTACTGCTTCAATCTTTGTAACTAATAAGAATACATAAAGTGCTACGCTTCCGTACAATAAGATTGCCCAAAGTCTTTGAGTGACATTTTTTCCCTTCCATGCCCAACGTTGTTCGTAGATAAATACACCTACAAATATCAATACTAATGCTCCGATGAACATTGATATCCAAACTGCGAAGTCTCCTAAATTGAAACTTACAATTCCTGACAATGTACTAAGAATCTTATTTCCAATTGTTGGACTTGTAATTGCTGTTTGTGGGGATATCGAAAATAGCTGTTGTGTAGTTTTTCCCAACATAGGATAAACCCATTTTGACAAAACTACTTGTACAAGCATAACTGCTATTGCTAAGATCGACAAGTCTGTAAAACGTCTTTTAGAAAACAAATTTTTTAAATTTGCCATGTTTTTTCTTTCATTTTATTTAATTTGTGGAATATGATTTAGTTGAGCATGTAATGCTCTATGCTCTGCGATTGGTAAAACTTCTACTAAAAGAGGTTGTGAATAATCTGAGTGATGAAATTCAAATCCTGGTTTCTTAAGATGTTTTAAATAATATCTTGCCATCCCTCTTACCTTTACTTTTTGAGGGTTTTTTTTCTTATATTCTTTCTGATGCTCTTTTTGTCTATTTTTTACTTCAGATCTTTTACTATATATTTTATCATAATTTTTATGATATTCTTTTTGTTTCATCTTAACTATTGGTTTATTTCTATATTCCTTTTTATTCTCCAATATAGTTTCTTTATTCCCTTGATAATATTCTTTTGCATTTGCTATTAATTTTTCTTTATGCTCTTCATAATACTTTTTCATATATTCTTTTCTATTAAATACCATTTTTTATTTATTTTCCATTTTTTATCATTTTCTTCTATTTCATTCTGTATTTTGCCTTCTATAAAAACCTAAAAGGGTAAGATGCCCTATGATTTCTTACCCGTTTTTATTTACGTTTACCGAAGGCAAACCAAGCAATTAATCCTAATGCAATTATTCCTAATGTAATCAAGCCCCTATCCTTTGTTGCTGCTACTGGTTCTCCTGCTTCCCAAATATCTCCATTTGGTAAATACGATTCAAATGTATAAGTTGTATTACAAACATTTGATGCTCTGTCTCTTGCACCAATACTTACAACCCAATCGCCCCAGTACTTAGTGTCTTGACTTGTTAATGTCCTATCCTCGTTTGTATCTGTATCACTTATAGTTGTTTGGTCTTGCGGTCCATCAATTGTAACTAATGTACTTATTAATGATAAAGCATCTGATGAAGTCCAAGAAAGCAATATATTTCCCTTATAAGGAATTGTTATATGGTCTCCAGTTAAAGTACAAATTGGAACTGTGCTATCAAAAGTAAGACTACTTGTTACTGATGAATTTTCATCGGTACTTGAAACTGTAGAATTTGCTTGACACATTATACTATAGTTAAGTCCATCTTCATATCCACTAATAGTTACAGATGAATTAAATTCAGTTTGATCTGCTGTAATATTGTTAATAAGAACAAATATATCTGAGCCATTAACTGCTCCACCACTCGCATTATACCAACATGTTACATTTGTTGCATCTGCTAAAGCTGTAGTTACATTAAGCCAAAGTGTACCAGTGTCGTTATCGAATTCTAAAGGAGCTGTAATAGCAGTTGCTGCTGACATTACCGGTAAAACTAAAATTGCAAAAAATATCGCTAATAAACTAATTATTGCGATGTTTTTGTTTTTCATTTTTTTTCTTTCATTTTATTTAATTTATTTGAATTTGAATTTTATTTATTCTTCTGGGCATTCTTCCCCAGATTCTATTTTTCTTCCGTCTTCTTTTCCTTCTACTTCTTTTCTATAACTTCCTTCTCTTGGACCTTTTCCATCTCTATCCAGCATTTTATTGTTGCCTTCCGGCGATAACCAATAAATATGCTGTACCTAGTAATAATATCCCATAAACCATTGGGTAATCAAATACAATATTATTGATTGCATCAATTCCAAAAATAATTCCGATTCCTACTAAACCCACAATTATTCCTAATATTTTCTTAGGCCAAATCATACTTCCTTTTTGCATCATTTTTTATTTTTCCTTTTTTCTTTCATTTTATTTAATTGAATGTTATTTCTTCCTTTTAGGCCGTATTTTCAATCCATACTTCCTTTTCCATCTTTTGTATACCTTCGGCTTAGTTCTTTTTAGGAAAGACCTTTGCCTTCTAGACCTAAAAGGCATTTTCCCTTATTATTTCCTTTTTCTTCTAACCGGTTTTCTTTTTGATGTTCTCTTAACTGCTTTTCTTTTTGCCGGTTTTCTTCTTGCTGCTTTTCTTTTTGCCATTTTTTTTTGTTTTTTATTTATTTAATTTAATTT
>Ga0208904_1001081_pt1 | contig 19484 bp, 21 predicted proteins | sample AntAceMetag02UKB_FD_184774 | JGI IMG/M metagenome (GOLD analysis project Ga0208904, IMG submission 184774) | Saline lake microbial communities from Ace Lake, Antarctica - Antarctic Ace Lake Metagenome 02UKB (SPAdes) (version 2) | ecosystem: Environmental > Aquatic > Non-marine Saline and...
CCGCTTCCTCCTCGACGAGAGAAAAATATCTTGTTGCACCTCGCGCACGCGTGGGAGATGCGTCATTCCGGAACTCGGCGGTATGAGGCTCGACGCAAGGTTGCACCTCGCGCACGCGTGGGAGATGCGTCGAAGTGGACAATTGCAACGCTGTTCATCATCGCGTTGCACCTCGCGCACGCGTGGGAGATGCGTCTAAATTGTATTGTATAATTTCCGGATCATTACAGTGGCGCTGAACCTTGAGGCTGTATTCCAATAACCGACACCAGTATTGTTTTGATAGAAAGATAAATATCCTCCAGCCGGCACCTGTGTTGGCTCTGAAGATGCTGTCGCTGATTTTACTTCCCCATCTTGCCCGTACTCAAATTGAGGAGCGAGCGTTAATATATCAGATCCATCGTAACGTAAGTAAAGTGTCATTTCAGCACCTGGCGTTGTAGCCGTTGTGCCCAATCGAGCATAGCAACCCATAATCTCACAGTCAAACGGCACAATCATTCCAAACCCGGTGTCGCCGTCAGCAGAAGGCATGGTTCCGTCCGAGCAAATAGAAAGAGGTATTTCTTGAAAAACAAGATCATTAAATGTGTCTTGCGAAAGGGTAACTTCACAGCCACGCCGAAGTTCTGAAACATCATAACTCGATCCCGACTTCACAAGTTGAAAAGTGTATAGCAAGAGGTCTATATCGTTTGATGCGTCTTCTGTCACACCAGTTGACTCGACCACTTTTATTTCGCATATTGGGGCACCGGCAGAATGAACGCCGATAGCCATCCGGTATGTACCATCAACTGTTACTATTGTAGTTAGGTCGGCTGTTTTGTCTGTGTCGTTCGTATGTATTCGACCACCAATAACACATGCCGAACCAAGTGTTGGATGCGATATGGTTATATTTTCTTCTGCTGTGTCGAACGAAACAACAAAAGAATCAGTACCAACAACACCGGCAGTACCCATAGCATAAGCTATCCACTGCATATTTTGAATCATCGCTGTTGAACTTGTTGGGTCCAAGTCTGCATTTAATTCACTTGCAACAGCACTACAAAAGGTTTGAATGTGCGAGAAATTATTGTCAATTTCTGTTTGATAAGTTGTTGCGCCAATTGGGTAATTTAAAGAAGGTGCCGATACACTCATGATTCAATCCATCCTGTTTTTACTGCGCCAAATTCTGTTTCACCGTATATAAATTCTGTCGATCCCCACTCGACGAGGTATTGATAATATTGATGGTGCGTTTCACCTCCGGTTGCAACAGCGGGGCCGTGTCCTGTCCCAACCATATGGCCAAAACTATCCCGTCCATTTTCGTCGAGATATGTCATAAATCCGAAATCCAATTCATTATAACTGTACGTTGTGAGCACAATGTCGGGCAGTTCAACTTGGCTTCGGCTGATTATCGTCACCATGCCACTTTCGCTTCTCTCGCAAAGCACAGGCACGTTCATGTCGGTTACAATTCCGAGAGCCCATTGAGATATCAGCACGTCTTTTATTACAGCCCATTGATTAGACGAGCCGACACGAACATTACATGTCCACTCAAGCAGCCCATTAACATCTTTATGCACCGGCGATGAGGCTGTTATTCCAACAAATCGTTTTTGGTGTCGTTCTATTTCGCGCCGACTTAAATCTCGTGTTATAAAAAACTGGTCAGCCATTATGCTATCCTCCAGGCCGTCAATACTGATGTCCCTTTTGCCGGACGTGTAAGGATTTTGTTGATCGATGTTATGTAATATTTTTTATCTACAATTTGAATAATATCATCAACGTCCAAAACCGGATCGTCGAGCATTTCTATTTTATATGACCAAGATTTCACAAGTTCACGTTTAAGGAGTTCGTGGGCTCGAGCAGTGAGAATGTCAATATCGTAGAGCCAATCGTTCCGGATCTCCAACTCTTTGATATCTTCGGTGAGGATTCCGGCGAGTTGTGCTGTTGAGCAAAGTTGTTTGAAAACATTCTGAACAGGCTTCCCAAAAATTTCCCATTCCACTCGGCCCAAGATCATCATCACAACGAGAATTGAGATTAAAATCAAATCGGCAACAAGTCTAAGAATAGTTTCTTCCTGTTCTACCCCATACATTCCAACAACGGCGGTTGCAATAATCAGCAACAGATAGGTGTAAGCAAGAGCCCCTCGAATCCAAGGCGCAAACCCAGTATCAAGGTAAATCTCACCACCGAAGACAGTGTATCCATCTTCCTCGATAAAAGGTCGCCAGGACATGTTAGCGCCAACATGTTTATTACCGTGCAAGTCTTCCTCAAGCCAAGTGTCTTTAGCCTTTCGCCCACCACTTTGTTTTCCCGGTGATTCCGAGAACCAAACGTCAATCTCAGCGCTGGATTCAAAGTATCCACTTGTCAAATTTCCATGTGCCAGGCGCTTCTCTCTCTCGACGATTTCGGTAAGTTTGTAATCCAATCCCAGCAACCGAACCGAGTTATTCATCGCCGTCATGTTTTGCTCTCGAACGATTGAAAGAAACACCTCTTTGTTTTTGTATATTCTCGCTGGTGGTTTACTCAAGTTTGTATCGGCAGCAATCAACTTCCCTTCATGGTTAAAGCGTGGTTTCTTACCCACACAGAACAACATTTGGTGAATGCCGGACATAACTTCAATGTCAACCATTTGGGACTGCGTGTGCTTTAAAGGATACTGTTGATCGCCGATATCAATCTCTCTTCGCTCTAAATTCATAAACTCAATTGCAGTCTCAATAGCACACTTCCCAATATCATTATCCTTTGCATAAGAGCGTCCGACAATAACCTTATTCAGATACTTCTCTGCACGCCCCACAGCAGCCACGACAACATTTCGCCTTGTTGTTGACCTAACACCTCGGTCATGCTCAACAACGGTAGGATTGCCTCTTATGACGCCAGTAAAGACAAGCACCCAATCGTTCTTTGGAATTCTCTCATCACCTTGATAAATCCGGATGGGGGTTCTATCCAGCATTGTCCTTTCGTCGATAGGGATGGGGCGATGGTTTGGATTATACGCAAGAGTTATTTTACAATTTGTAGCAAGCGCATCGTCGCTGTTTTCGAAGACGATATTTTCTTTGTAATCGATAGACTTAACAGAATCCGAAATGTCGTACATCGGACTTTCTGCTCTGTCTAAAACCACGTCTTGAAGATTGCAACGGTTGGGATTCCAGATAATAACTTGGTATCTTGGCATTCGGCGTTCATTTGATTTAAATATACGGTCTAAGTCTCCACCGTAATAAGATCTTTTGCTCATCTCTGTCTCCTGATATATTTAAACCCGACCGGGTTTACTATGCGTTCGGTCACGTCCACCCCTCTTCTACAGTGCCGTCTCCACCGCAATTTTCATGGATAGAGATATAAACCCACTGATCCACGTCAACATAATACAATGAACCCAAAGCGGTTCGTAATCGAAAAACAAAATGTACTAATGAAGCCTCTGCATGACAAGCGACCACCTTCAACTTCTCGCATAATTGTTCGCCATATAACCTGCTGCCGTTCCTGAAAACCTCAACCGTTTTAAATCCTTGATACGATTCGATAGTTTCGCCAATTGGGTTTCCAGGCAATTCATGATCTGGCGTGTCAACCTCGCCATTATTTATTTGGTCGTCAGCATGTTGGATAAAATCGCCGTCATTCCTACCCGGCACTATTTTCACATGCAAGAATATGTCGCCTTCAGTTGTATGATTGCAACTGCAATCGCTATCATCAGAACCCGGTCAGGTGCCCGACATTGTTGTTGCCGTTGTGCTCGACGAAGAGCTCGAAGATACTGTTGTTGTTGTCCTGGTGGTTGTGCTTGATGATGTAGTTGTTCCTGTTGTCGTACTTGATGTACTTGACGATGTTGTTGTTCCAGTTGTTGTACTTGATGTGCTTGACGATGTAGTTGTTCCTGTTGTCGTACTTGATGTGCTTGACGATGTTGTTGTTCCAGTTGTTGTACTTGAAGAGCTGCTTGTGGTTGAACTTGAACTTGTTGAAGATGTTGAGGTCGTTGTGGAGCTTGAGCTTGACGAAGATGTTGAACTAATTGAAGTGCTTGAACTTGATAACGAGACTCGTGACACCGTGGTTGAACTTGATATGCTTGAAGAACTGCTTGTGGTTAATGTTGTAGAGCTTGAACTTGTCGAAGAGGTCGAGCTTGTTGAGGTTGTTGATGTGGATGAACTCGACGAACTCGACGAAAAAGTTTCGGGGGGGATTATAATCTCTACTGTTGAGCTTGAACTTGATGTGCTTGAAGAACTTGAAGATGTTGATATCGTTGAGGTTGAAGATGTTGAGCTGGTTGAAGACGACGACGACGAAGAACTTGAACTTGATGTCGGCGGCGAAGACGAAGGACCAGAGAAAAGGTCTGGATAGTCCAGCATTGTGCCGTCGGGCGCATATGCCTCACCACCAAAACCAAAACAATCGTCATCCACTTCGATAAAGTCATCCGTGGCAAACAGGACCGTTTTGTTGTTAACTGTAACGTAAATAGTGTCACCGTAAGCAGCCAATCTTACCGTGTCGCCATCCACAATCGAATCCTTATACCAGTCAATATCTAAGGCCGTCTCTACATTATTTATTCGTCTCATTAAATACAAGTAGAAGCCATTGAACCTAACAAAATAGCAATCACCAGTTGTTTTATCTATCCGGACTGCAAGTATCCCATAGAAACTGGTAGCGGTGACATGATCTACAGTCACTTCAACAAAACGATCTTCTGTCGAGCCAGTTAGTGAGTCATTCTCAACATAATAAAGGCTCGTTGTGTCTTCAGGTGCAGTGTTTTGAGCGGAAACACCACTTGTGAACTGAGTGGTTTTTATCTCGCCAGAGTATCGTTTCCAGGGTAATCGGTCACTTAGGTCAGCGTTATTCACGCCATCTTCAAAGTTATCAGTAAACTCGTCGTGAGCGGTATTCCACGAACCATGCTCTGGTTCTGCAGTGGTTGAGGAGGTAGACGATGTAGACGACGACGATGACGATGTTGTTTCGTATGACGAAGGATCGTAACGATAGAAACGGTTACCATTAGTATCAAGATTTAGTTCGCTGACAATGTAGAGCGAGGTTCGTCTTGTATTGTCAAAACAAAAACCTTCTGTGCGGTCTGGAAAATCTCTACCGGGTGACCAATGCGAAATAACCTCGCCTGTTTCGTGGTCTATTTGCGCAACAATATGACTATCAGCATCGGTTCCGTTTGACCAGACAAATAATGAATTAGGATATTCACCTCGCCCAGAACCTATGATTTGAGATCCATGACAAGCATCGCGAAAGTTTATAGCACCAGACATACATGTGAGTGTCTTTATTGAATCAGCCCAATCAAACATGTGTGTTTGGACTGGATCGCCATTTGTGTCTTGTTGCGAAACATCAATTTGCCAAACACCTGCGCCGGTACCGACATCTTCTTGGGTGCAAACATAAAACATGCCTGTGTTGAGATCGTAATCGCCGAGTTCGTATCCTGCCGCAAACTTAGTAACAGCATTTAGTTCGTAAGATGTAACGTCTGCCTCAATAAGAGATGTCTGCCCATCTGTTAGACTGAAAATATGAATCTTTGGCGCAACAGTTGCATTGCCTTCAGTAAGGATTGCAAAGTTTCCATCTGTGCGTGTGCTGCCTAACCAAATTATTGACTCAGTGTCAGTCAGAATACCATTGAGCGCCGCCGCATTCAAGTTAATGTCGGCCTGTGTTGGATTGCCGAACCTGTCCCGGACGAAAATATATCCCTGGTCTTGTATCGCATAAATCTTGTCGTAGTCTGGGCAATAGCAGCATCCTGAGGTTTCACCCAGAGGAGATCCTGTGGTTGTGTAGTCAGTTGATGTGATCACCATTGGTTCGGTAATTTCGAGATTGTAATCGCCGACACCTGTCTCATCAAAGAATGCGCTGTCGGTGATACCGTCTGTAACCGTGCTGGCTGTTGTTGAACTCGTACTCGACGAACTTGAGCTTGACGATATCGCAGCTCCTGAGTAAACACCAATATATGTCTCGGTTCCCCATGCGACGCCTGTTATGTCACCCAAATCCAGAAGATCGCCTGGGAAGTCGGTAAACAACAAATCTGCTGTCCCTGCATTCACAAGAACATTTGCGCCAGCAGCAAGACGAAAATCTCCATTTGAAGGATCACGCAAAACAGTAGCTGGCGATGCACCTGTTACAGCACCTTGCTCACATATAGTCGAGGCCGTTGTATCGTCGGAGGCAAGATTCCAGCAAAGATCAAAACGGTTGGTTATACGAGTCTCGAAGTCGCTGTCTACGTTTCCACCGGAGTAACAGTTGATAAGATTAACACCCGAATTACTATCAGTGCATGCAAATCCACGGTCCACGCAACCATAAGCAATACAGTGATCAATATAACTATCTGGGTGCCAAATTGTTCCACCAACACGCACAGTCAATCCGTCATCGTAACAATCATAAAAGATACAATTACGCATTTGCACTAAAGTGTCACTACCGGCAACACAGTCGATGTTTGAAGCGTCTTGTTGCGACGAGCCAGTATGGAATCCATGAAGACGCATGTCGCGCATTAGTATGGTTCCGCCACCAGTTCCCCCTGTGAATTGAACCCCGGCCTTTGCGTTTGTGTTTGCATGAGAAGTGTCTTCGGTTCCATTGATTTCAAACCCTTCAAGTTGAATATCAACACCGCTTTGGATTTGAATCATACCGTGGAGTTGTGCCGTCGCAAACGTCACGCCATTACAACGGAGAGTTACACCATCACCCTCTGTGTGCTGTTCACCTCTTTCGTTTCTGGATGCTGTGCGAAGAATGATGCGATAGTCGCGACTTGTTGTCCAATCAGCTTCGGTAAAGCCCAACTGCCCAGTATGCGTCAGCCCGTCCACAAAGTCATTATATATTTCAGCAACGACCTGCTCTTTCTGCGCAACCAGGTTTTTATTGACACCGCTTGTAAATTCACTTAGATCGCTATAATCACCACCTGCTGTTGCATTTGTTGGCTCATCGGTTCCATTATAATTGTGTGAGATAACAAACAGGTCCTGAGATTCGACAGAAGTGATAACATGTGTTCCATTAAAATGGTCGGTTCCACTTATAACAATGCTTTGATCGCCTTGAAGGTTGTTGTTTGGAAACACAGCATAAAGAGAAACTTCGGCTGTGGAGCCATTACCGACAACGCTGTCTATCGTTTGTGATTCACGAATTAAGGAGATATTTTCTTCAATTGAGGTCGACACAAAGTCACCAACCTCAACATCTTGAATGACACTTCCTGTAACATCGTTTTCACAATATATTCCTGGGGACCCCACTGAAATAGAATTGTCGACTTCGCTTATCACTAAAGAACTATTGACATAAACTTTTAATGACTCATCTTCAGCCACAAGTTTAATTGAGTCGCCACCCGCAGATTTTAAATATGAATCTACTGTGCCCAATTCGGTTGCAGTGCCATCAACCACCCTATAAAGAGTAATGTCAGAAACAGTTGCCTTCACATAATAAAAAGTAACCCCAGAATAACAACGCACAGCAGGGCCGATTCCGTTACTACCAAGAAATTGGGTGCTTATCTCTGAGTATTGATCACCAGCCCATCCTTCAGCATCGTCTCTAAAAACATAACAAGCATTGCGTCCATAGGCGGCGCCATGAACACCAACTCCGCTAGCTGAATTATTGACAACATCTATTTGGCCTGTATGGTTAACCCAGTCCGGATAATAATCAAGAGTATTGTAATCCGCATAAGACTGGAAATCGTCATTAAATTGCGTATTGTCTGTTGACCAGCTATAGGCCATTATCCACCCCCAGCGACATAGACGGGATATATCAGAGGCTCGCCCATATTCTCTGCGTTGTAACCGTCAAGTGTTATCATTATAGGTGGGCGTTGCAACACATAGAAGTCGCCCTTGTAGTGCCCTTCCGTGGTGGTGAAATGGATTACATTTTTTATTGATAGTGGACTACCGGCGCTGCTATCTGTGCCCTCTGTAATTTTCACAGATATTTCTTCGTCGGTGGTTACGCAACGACTTGTAAGATTAGAATATATGGTGCTACCAACAGAGACCCAGCAATGCTTCAGCGTCTCGTCGCTGTTGTGTTTATGCAAAGAAGCATGATGAACCATTCCTGAAATGAGTGGGTTTTCGTCAGAATAGCCACCATTGTTTAACTGTATTTGCGCTACTCGCATGGTATTTGCCTCAAGAGTAAATTGCCTTCAATATCAATATAGTTTGAACTTCCCGTAATAGCTCTTAGCCTAATCCTAATGTTATGGTAGCCATAGGTTGGGTTGGTCCAGAAATACCCATGAATGTTTTGCAGGTCCGTTTCAGATATCTTCTGAACGCTATCGATAAAAACCTCTGCTGTTGTGGCACCACCCCAAGGCCTTAAGGTGTTACACCATGAGTTCGGCGTATAATAATGCTGCACAAAAAACTCGTCGTTGAAGTAGGGCAGAATGTTTATTGAGAATGTTGCCATGCTTGCATATGGACCTGCCGTTTCAAGGTCGATATAAATTGTCGCCGCGTTCGATTGAGATTCTTGGTTATTAACATAAAGTGACTGCGAAGAAGGTAAATTCTTAACATAAAATTGTCGCCTCGTTGTCCCATAAGAGGTTATCCATTCGATATAGTTTAATGTTGCCGAAGCTCCGGTGTCAGTATCAACCCCGAACTCAATATCGGCCACTGTTACCGTTCGTCCAGTCGTTGTTGCCGTTAACGAATTATTGAACGTGTCGTTATAAATCCGAACGCTTTTAAAAACTTCATTTTCTCGCAACTCAATGTCTACTTGTGCGTGAAATCCAGCAAGTATCGGGGCTCTACTTTCCGATCCAGCCAACATTAACCTGGTTGCTATTTTATCGAGCGTTGGATTTCGTTGTGGGGTTATCATTTAAATACCAGTAAAAGTTATTGCCCCGGTGGGCGGGACTGTTGGCTGCGCTATTTTAAATTTCAAAACCAACTGTTTATCGAGATATGCATTATATCTATTCGAGGTTATTTGTTGTCTTACCTCTCTGTATTCATAATCCACACCACCGAGTTGGACCAACAATATTTCGATCAGATATCTGTCGGTCGTCATATCAAAAGGTGACCACCCAATGTATTCGCCAATGTCGGGCGTTGTCGTCCAGTAATGATAAAACAAGTGAAACATATCGACTATTGTAGATAATTGATCACCTCCTCCTACCCATACCTCGGTTATAATAACATCTTCCCAAACCTCAGAATTAGCCACAATGGTATTGCTCGAAATCGTTTTGTTTGGCGTGGATTCGATCTTTATCCCAGGATGATAAATAAAGTTTTTTGTCGCATCTGGATTGTGCGCATACTCGTAAATCCCCTCGCCTTCTACAGCACGAAAAGAGGGATGAAACATAACCCGACGTCGATCAACTAAATAACCAGCGTCGTTTTCATATGGTATAACAACACCCATTGGTTTGGGGCAAAAACCATTATCACAAACAACAGCATCTACGTTATTATGATAGCCTCTCGCAAGCGTCCTAAGAATTCCCATCTTTCCTCTCCTTGCCGTCTGCGATTCTAATTAGCAATCCTAATTTTCCATCAACGCCTTTAATGGATCCCGAAAGCCCAGACACAGACTGCTTGATGTCGGAAATGTCATCCTTGATTGAATCATGACGTTCTGTTTGTAATTTATAGCAAATACGGTAATTTGTTTTTGATTCCTCGGACGTCTTTTCAAGTTCCTTTATTTTCATGTCATTCCTCACCCAATGGACAATTAGCGCAACAACTGTCCCTATGATTGCAATAAGATAGTAAACCTCATTTAGTGTCATTTAGGTTGTCCAGTCTCCGGAATTTCCAGGCGCGCTTGTTGTGTCCGTGACGTTGTTTGCTGTTGTATCGATATCGTCAGCCTCTGTTGTTGGCCTACTCAAATGAGAGGTCCTAAGATTTCGAGGCAATTCATGTGTTTGATCAATGTCAAGATTAGCTGTTTCTCCGATTTCAGTATCAGTGGTATCTATTGTCGCAGCTTCAGCATTTGCTTTCGAATCAAAACAACGAGCTCGAAGGGATGTTATATTCCCTGCATTATCATAGTCAAAGTTATCGAGAAGAAGATTTTCGCCATCATAACTTAAAAGACGCTTGGTTCGAGGAAAGAGGACGTTTTCAATATCGTTCCGGATCCATGAGTTTTGGTCTTTAACACCATTAACTTCACCGAATGTAGCAGCGTCATAATCGATAATTCCACTTTTAAGAATTCTGTTTGTTGCAAGATTTTGGCCGTCCTTTAAAAGAAAATATAGCTGTCGGCCTTTATTGCCGGTAAAGAAAAGGTATTGCGCTGATGCCGGCAAATCATAGTCTTCTTGCAGGTAAAAAATACGGTTGAAATAACTATCAGTGCCGTCTGCACCGGCTGTCAATTCGACGCCCATAAAATCAGTCCCATTGTTTCGCAATAAGTATGTCAGCCCTTCGCCATCGCTATCGAGATAAAAGATGTCTAAATAGACATGTGACCAGCCTAACATCGCACCGCTGGTATCATTGGCCCCGAAAACAACTTCAAGTTTTATATGAGCGTTCTCACCATAACATCCCGTATTAAAAATAGGTTGAATTTTAAAGCTAAACATGTCTTGCTCCTTACGATAGTGTTGTCGTGGTTAAATTATAAGTTGTGTTGTCTTGAACCATACTGTTCATTCCTGGGCCATTACCACCTTCAACGGCAAACGCAATTCTTTGAAGAAACATTTCGGTTGTGGTAAGTGCTGTTTTTAAGCTGTCTGCTATCGTGGCTATTGCTACGTTTGTTGGGCCAGCAACAATGCCTCGAACCTGTTCAGATGAATTTACTGCGTCGCTGAAATCCTCGACGTTGGCCGAACCTTTGGAATTCAGGTTTTGGTATATGGCACCACCTAAAGCAACCAGCCCGACAGCCAATCCTCCAAGTGCTGCCATGCCCGGTGCCTTGCCCATTATTGCGCCGATCTTCGTCGCAAGCCATTCGCCAATATTTTCAACTGCACTATTCATAGCTTTTTGCCATAAACTGGCGAAGATATTTGCGAATGTTTTAGCTACACTCTCGCCGCGCTTGAATCCATCCACGATGCCAAGAAAAATACTATCACTTGTTGATTTAACTGCGTCTTTATATTCTTCGAGCTTCTTATTTTCTTTTGCCTTGCTCTTCGCTTCATTTATTAATACCAGTATCTTTGCAATCTCTTTTTCACTCAACCCTGCAGCTTCAGCTAATTTGACAAGCGCTGTTTCCCACTTACCGATTGTTACATCAAAGTCCGAATCAAGAAGTTTCTTCTTTTCTAAATTAAGTTCAACAATATCGTCTTTAATGTTCTCGTACAAAGTTTCTACGCCCTTGTTGGCCTCCTCCTTTGCCTTAAACGATTCTGCTGCAACTTCTGCAGCCAACAGTTTCTCGGCCAGCTTATCCAACTCAAAGTTCAGTTTTTCTAACTGCGATGTGTCAATCTCACCCTTACTGAAAGAGTCATAAACTGAAGTGCGAAGTTTGAGAATTTTATTTTCTGCGTCCGTTTTGTCTACACCTAAAAGATCGACGTTTGAGCTTTGGGATAACTGGTCAAAAGAGGCCGAGGTTTTCTCAAACAATTTAACTTGGGCAAGCTCTTTTGATTTAGCCTCAATCTTTCCAAGAAGGTTAATCCATTCGTTGGAAAACTTTCTAATGTCGGATTTCTGTTTGTCGCTATAACCTTCCATTTGAATGGCGCTGACTTTTTTCTTAACAGCTTCAATCTTTATCTGAAAGTCCGACAGACCGTTAAGCTCCAAATTTAAAGCATCTAACGCCTCCGTAGCTTTGTCGGCACCGTTAGACATCTCATCAAAAAGCTTTCTGAAAACATCTTCCGGAACCTCGATAATGCCAGCCTTGAGCCCATCGTTGAGAGCTTTCATGTTTTTGGCGATGTCGGCAGCGACGTCTTGCATTACGGCTTTTAAAGGACCAAACTCAAACGAATCCTTGCCTATTTTTTGATACTTATATTCCAAACTCGCTAAACCCAAAACCTGATCTTGAATCGTCTTGTTTAACTCTTCCATTTCTTTGCGTTTTTTAGGATCTGCAATCTTGTCGAATACGTTGTTGTTCGCAGAGAAATACTTTCCAAAATCTTCGAGAATATGCTTCGCCGGCGAATCTCCTTTAGCACCCCAAGCTGATTCAAACTCGCTTACAGAAGTTTTCCAAATAGCACTAATTTCATCTCCGAGACCCTCAATACCTAACTGCCCTTCTAATTCCTTGCCACCCTTTTTTATTATTGCGCTAAGATTGGCCACAAGGGCTTCCATTTCGGATTCGACGGTCTCTCTTTTTTCCTTTGTTTCGTTTGCTGAGGGAAACAATTCGTGGAAAAGCATGTCGCTCTGATACTCCAAGCTACGGAGTCTACGTTCTTTTTCAGGTCTATCTTCTTCTCGAAGCGCAAAGTGGTGCTTCTGTTTTAGCTTCCATTTTGCTTGACTTATGGCTGCATCTACCATTGCTTTATTTGCGATAAGCGCCAATCTTTTGCCCCACGCTACAGGATTAAGCGTAAATGAGTCGACGTCTTTATCGACATCCAGCAATAAGTTTGAAAACTTTTTTTTAAGTTGTGGCCACAAATCCTCTATTTTTCGCCACCCAGCCTTAAGCGCAATCCCAACGATTCCAACAACCGCAGTGCTAATGATACTGCCAAAATATTCGACCATAGATATTATCTTCATGGTCAACGGTTCTTTGGATTTTTCCATTGCATCAAGAACGCTTACAATCAATGCCTTCGCGACGCCGCCAACAAAAGAACCAAAACTTTCTATTTGCTGTTTGTACTTGTTTATATATGAAGCAAATCGGTCAGCTATTTCAGCCAAAGGTTTAACAAAACCCGTGCCAAGAGCAATAGTAGAATTTTTAATTGCTGCACTCAATTGCCCAAACTGCTCCGACATAGACAACACATCCGGCCCAAGGCTTTCAAGTTTCGCCTTAATACGTGAAAGAGCACCTTCGTAAAACGCAATCGCCTTTTCAGAGTCAGTTAACTTGCGATTTAAAATCCCATGGCTTTTGGCGTATTCAGCGTTTGCAGTACCGAGCTTTAGAATAATACCGAGATTATCAAGAAGCCTCCACGACAACCGACCAATACCTACCGTCAAATCGTTAAACCCCACAACAGCGTCTCTACCGACTGCTTTACCAAGCCTACGACCGGCCTCAGCAAGCAAAGCGAAGTCCTCTGCGCTTTTACCCACACCGAGGAGGACAGCGTTATTTGCTGCCCTCATGAGGTCTATATCGGCTACAGCCCCACGCATACCTTTCCTCATGGCATCTAAAGTGTCACCGGATACCAACCCAATGGAGCTCTGTAGGTTTCTAAACGCATAATCTAAATTCTCTGCCTGCTTGACAAGGTCAATAAACTTAAATGCAGCAAAGGCAGCCATTAAAGCAGGGACAGAGGTTAATGTCTTAATAAACTTTCCGAGATATTTAATCGAACCCTTAATTGCTACGCCAATAAGCTTGAAAGTTTTTGTTATAATAGAGACCGTTTTTTTAGTCTCTTTCTTAATTATTGTTAGGTTTTTAACATAATCTTTAATATTGACATTTATATTGGCGATTATATTGCCAGCACTCCATGCACCTGCCATGTTTAATTACCTCCAAGTAATTCATTGAGCTTAGACAGCTCGCCGAAAGAGTGGTTAATCGATTGGGGCTCACCTGAAGTGGTGGACTTCTCGCGGATGACTTTATCAACAGCTTCCGAATATTCGGTTAAAGCCTTTTGGTCGAATAGTGCAGACATTGCTATTGTCATGGCATGAACCTCACGCTTTTCTCGCTGCAAAGCCAACAATTGAGCCTCTTCCATGTAGAATCGAACTTCTTCCAGGGTTGCGCCATTATCATAATCAGTAAGAAATTCAAGCGAGTAGCCCTGAGAAACTAAGAACGCGATTGCCTTCGGTATTTGTTCTTCTACTTCTTCGGTAGAAATGTCACTCGAAGGCTCGTCAAGTTTTTTGCTAAATGATCAGTGAGATTAAGTGAAAGAATTTCAGATAACACACCGACATAATCCTCAGCATCCCACTCTAATATTTGCTCTTCAGTAAGCTTTGGGTCGACAATACTTTCTTTGATAATATGCGTAAGCTGTGACTGTGCTGCCTGAGACGCCTGTCCGATCATTCTGCCAAGTTGTGCAGATTTAAGCTCAGACAAATCAGAATAATTAAGCTCTAACTTTTGCATTACCTCTGAGATTATTTCGACCATCGAGTAAAATTTTCCGACGGACCATTTTTTGATTTTGATAATGATCGGTGTTTCAGATCCGACCATATCATAAAGGGCTATTTTTTTTAGCTTAAAACTTTTACTCACGTAGATTTAACTCCTCAGTTCTACTCGCATTGAAACTTCTAACTCATGTAAATATGGCCCCAGGTTCCACCACGCTCTGCGAGAGTAAGCGTAATAGGCACTGTTTGCCATGTATCAAGTGGATAAGTAAGATCGCCATTTGGAGCCAATGTAACAGCGGCGATATCCCACAATTGGACAATTCCGCCACCAGTGTTTCTGGCCTGAAGTTTACAAGCACCTTCGATAGTACTGTCAGTCGAGCCAAAAATTTCTGTTTTGTACATACCCGTATAAGCAACCGAATACTTCACATAAACACTATCTCCAGCAGATACGTCTGTTGCTGGAAGATACACATAACCATTCGTGTCGGGAGCAGCATTTGTCGGCGTAATAGCAGATGCCTCCAACACGTCTGTATTAAGGTAAATACCTGCAACGGTAACATCAGACACGGTCGGTTCGTTGGTGTCATCCGTGAAGTCAACGTATAGCCCAGCAGTGTCGGCATAAGTAGTCATAACGCGGCCTTCCAAGGCCGTTGCTGTCTGACTTGTGGATACCGCTCCACCGTAAATAACGCGCTGAATATTCGTGATATTGGGCTCGTTTAATGTTACAGATACTTCCGCTGAATTCTTATTCAAGATTTTCTTACGCAAAGAATTTCTTGCATTACGATAAGAATTAAACTCAATGAACTCAGGTGAGAGACTTACAGAGTCAACAACACAATCGCCAAGCTCTACATAACTGTCACCGAAGTCCTTGTCAAACCATAAAGATATTGCATGAGCGATATTAATATTGTCGCTCGAATTAAATGTTTTCATTGTCATAATAAAAGGCCCTCCTTAAAAAGAGGTTGTTACGATAAAAGAAATAATTAAATCGGTCGGATAAATTCCAGACATGCCCGGTGTTATCACGTTCGGCATTTGAAACACACGTTGTAATCGCGTAGTGAAACTTGTTGTTGCGATCACATTTTTGTCTCTTAGCCACTCAAAAAACGCTTGTGCCCTCGATAGCGAATCCTGAGGTTTCTTTGCCCGGAAAACGAAACGCAAAACACGAGTCTGTATATCTATTCGTCCGAATCTATATTCTGAATTTTCTTCGTACAAAACCAACGAAGGTGCTGTTGTAATGTCTTCAACTTCGAACACTCGGCCAACAAACAGATCAGTGCCTACTGTATAGTCAATGTCCGTGGACGCTGCTATGTAGTCCTGGATCTCTTCTGTCCAGTCTGATAATTTAGCCATGTCCTAAAAACACCTCATTTAATTCAACAACCAGTTGGTCTGTAATTTTATAAAATATGTTAACAGCTTCCTTCTCAAGCGTTTTACTTAGAAACCTGTTTGGTCCTCTGTTGCCGCCATAAGCCTTCATAGGGACACGCATAGGGCCTTTTTTGAGGAAATAGTCAATACCGCGCATCAAACCTTCGGTTGTAGGATCTTTTCCATACACATGCTGCCTGCCTCGTCTCGTAAGCGGAATGTACAGCATTTTCTTTCGTTTAAGTTTGATTTGATTGCCAGGAAACCCTGCATCTTGTGCTGCTGCATATCGACGGCGAAAACTTATCTCTACCGAACCCGGTGCCATAACTTCCATTCGTGCTGACTTCTCTAATTCGCCGTCAAGCTTAGGCGCTGCCTTCTTCGCCTTTTTCAGCGTGTATATTGCACCCTTCTCTGCGCACCGAGTAAAACCGCCATTAACAGACAGTTCGCGAATAGCGTCGTCGATTGTCTTGAAGAACTTTTTGGCGTCAACGTTTATTGTTTCTGTTCTTGCCATTACGCCACCTTCGTCAGATCGTAGGTTCTGTAAGCCAGGTTGCCGGTAAGGTCATGAACATCGCTTGAACCAAAAACCATGAATTGGTCTTGGTCTCGATTGTCGATCGTTAGAAGGTCAGCCGATTTTAATTCATAAAGTTCTTCTAAAAGCAGAACGCCGTCGATTGTTGCAGTTTCGCCATCCGAAGATCTGCCCATACGACTTGTTGTTTCCATGTTGCCGCGCAGATTCTTATAGACAGTATTTCTCTGCGGTTCGGCATATCGGTTTAAGGCAGCCGATCTTTCAACTTTTAGAATAGATACATTTGTAGGAAACATGCTTTTAGATTATCTTTTGGTAGCCCATGTCGTCTATAAATTATTTTTACGACAAGGCTTTAGGCTCCGGAGCAGAAACAACGGGCATGTCGCCCGATGCCTTCACACCAAAGAATAACGACTGGCATAGTCGCAGAAAGGCCAATGGGTTTTGAAGGTGGTTGTTTTCAGATATTGGCCCGGTGGGGGAGAGATAAACGGGCTCTGAATTGTAGGCGTGAAGTAAATTCTCTACGATTGCCACGTCAGACCTTAACCCGGTAAGGTTACCGTCAGTCCATTTAACTGTTATTTTATCGTGACCATCTGGCTGAAGTTTGAATGATATTTTAAATTGCATTAAACGCCCACCAATAACCCATAAACGAAATTGATAAGCTGTGAATCGCGCAGAATTAAACGCCTGGTCAAAAATGAGTCAAAATGAAAGATCGTAGGTAAAACTAAAGCAAGAAGCTCTAATCCGGCCTCGTCGTATTTGGTTAAATACCGATCTCTGAATTTTGCCTTAACGCCAAGTTCAGACCTTCTGTAAGGTGGCCCAAGCCAAGCGAATTCACCGTCGCGTTTTGATTCCCAGAATTGCTTTTCCAGCTTCAGAACCTTGGGTATATGAGATTCAACGCAATGAGACATCAAATGTAACGCAATACAATCAACATTGTTGTCGGTTCGCACAAAGGACATCCGGTTTGTTTCTGTTCTATAAAAACCACGTCCGGCAAGAGACGCCCTAATTGGCCTAAACGATTTCAACCAAGACGTTGGTAAATACCGACACATATTATTGATTGATTCTGCCGCTTTCGGGTTTTTGTAACCCTCGGCATATTTAAGATCAACGCCGCCAAACGCACGAGCCTCAGACAGGCTATTTATTGTGATCTCTCGACAATTAAAAGACAAGTAGTGTTGTTGATCGATTAAGTTTAAATGTCGTCTATTTAGCCGTTCAGCGAACTTCTTTATTTTATCTAAGGTCTCAGTTTTTTCTTGTTTCGCCAACCAGTCTTTTTTGTATTCGCCACGTAGTCGTGAAATCTTTTGGTTCAGCTTTGCTATTTGGTTTTTAATATTTTTAAGTTCTTGAAATTCGTACTGAAGCTCCTCGTTGAACCTAAAGCTGATGTGGCGCTTAACAATTGATCCGACTTCAATGCATTGACTATAATTCGAGATACTACCGCCGATACTGTCGAGATAATCATTTATTTTTGCTATCCACCGAATGTTTTTCTTCCGGTGGACAGGGTTTAACGGCGGCAGATTTAGTTTCATGCTCGTTTCCGTTTCTTGCTGCTACCAGACGATTTGCTGTAGTTTGGATTGACACCCTTTATGGATCCAGCACCACCGCGCTTATAATATTCGCTATTAACAGCTTCCCAGGATTTATTCAGCGCCCATCTGGGTGTTTTGTGAAACGCCGCTGCAAGTTGAGCCTCGGTTTGCCTGTTAACATTAAACATCTTTTCTGAATGCCGACAGTTTGGGTGGAATGGTGCTCCGGAGGAAGGCAAGGATGAAACGTGTGGTATCCCATAGGATTCCGCTGCTCGTTTTGTTAACGCATAAGCCTTGCCGATGTAAATAGCGCAAGCATCGTCGTGAAGTGGCTTAAGGTTGTTTATCATAATTACCTCTTGACCGAATTGAAGCATTTTGTATCGCCGCGCAGTACTTATTACTTGCCGAAACTTATTGTGTACCATGAGCTTTAAATATTTGTCTATACGTAATAGGCGATATCCAGCCTTAGATTGTCTCGTTGGTATTTTGACAAAGGGGATCTCAAGCATTTTTTTAATTAGATTGTTCGGATTAAGTTTTTTGGCATAATCCGACAAGGCTGCAATATTGCCTTTGCTCTTTTGCGCCAGCGCTCTTAATGAATCCGGCGTCAAATCGCTCTCTTCGACAAATGTGCCAGCACTCGTTGTGTCTACTAGAACGCTTTTTTCAATCCACAAAAGTCGTAGTGGATATTGGAGGTGTCGCAGCTTGTTTTGCATGTTGGTTACTACTGCGTTGATTGCTGTTTTGAATCCGGTGTCCGGGCCGTTAATCAACAACCCCTTAGCTTGGTTGTTCACCTTATCCATGCCAGGCATTGAAATAGCAGAAGCGCCTAAGAGCAAAAGCAACGATTTGTGGCTTTCGTCTTGTGTTTCATTGTAAAGCTGCTCGATAATCTTCTCGCCCCAATCGTTTGAATATGTTCTTAATTTACCTAACTCTTTTATAATACTGTCTATTTTGCTTAGGAAACGTGGCGAACCGAAGTCGGCATCTGAAAGTAGTCGCTGCATTATCCTATCAAGGTTAAGAGCAAACAATTTGACAATATTATCTGTCTGCTTATTGAGGTTCATTTAAGTCCTAAAAACGGTTGGCTTGTCTGCCCATTTTGCCATTATTGAATCAACAACTTCATCGTCGTTGTCATAAACAACTGCAGCTCCCCGTAAGGATTGTTGCCTATACCCATGAGGATTTTGAGCCATACGATTGATAATACGCATTACAGCGCGTTTACAGTCAGCCCAATATTTGGTTCTTAATGCCGGCCTAAGATCAAACGTCCCAGCCCATCGCCATGGTTCTCCGTCAGTGTCTAATCCAAGACAGCAACCTTGCTCCAATATCGCCTCTGCAGGTAATATATAAGTCTCCTCGATTTGCGTTGCCGTTAAAGACTTCAGTGCATTAACGGTTGTAAGCTCCTTAACTTTCGGTGGATCAATAAAAACACCCATTAGTACACCTCCTCAGAATCTGCAATTTCATATAAAACACGGAATTTGTGAACCGAGC
>Ga0208904_1001083_pt1 | contig 19438 bp, 18 predicted proteins | sample AntAceMetag02UKB_FD_184774 | JGI IMG/M metagenome (GOLD analysis project Ga0208904, IMG submission 184774) | Saline lake microbial communities from Ace Lake, Antarctica - Antarctic Ace Lake Metagenome 02UKB (SPAdes) (version 2) | ecosystem: Environmental > Aquatic > Non-marine Saline and...
CGTAAACTTCTGGGAACCTACTGTCGTTGGCGCCTCAATCTGAACCTTCGCAACACCTGGCTCGAGTAAAATTTCATAATCCACTTCTCCTGAACGAACATCAAATCCTTGAGCCTTCAAATCCGAAATAGAACTAGCATAACACGCATCAATCTCATCCCTCAATGCTCCCTCCGCTTGCTCCTCAAACGTATTCTTCAAAAAAGGAACCTGCACAACACACGTCTCATAATATTCTTCAGTATAACAAAGGTAAGTAAAATCCTCACCATCATAAGGATAGGTAAAACTCGGGTTAACAAAACCTGCATTCAAACTCAACTCATTAATCGTCTCTTCAAGCGCATCCTCCACACAATTCTCAAATTTCAAACCGCCAGATTCATCAAGGAAATACTCCGGTTGCAACCACAAAAAGAAAACAAGGACTATAGAAACTAAAATAACTGCTATCAAAATAAACAACGTCAATTGCCCTCTTTTTTTCATATTCTTTTCAACCATCTTTTCTTTATAAATTCTGTTATATTCTACTAAATAGCCTGAACACTTATCGAACATCCCGACGGCGTGTTCCCGAACTCATCCTTACATTTAATATGATATTTCTTTCCTGAAATAACGCTAATAGTAAATTCTTCGGTTCCAGTCATCGCAGTTCCATTCTCCCAATTAAAATTACAATAGTCTGTAGAATAAACACATTCCGCAGGCTCTGTAGTAACAATATGAAGTAACGTTCCAATCTGCCAAACCCTCGCAACCTGTGGCGTCGAAGTATCATAAATAATCCTAAACTCTGTAGTCGCTTGAGCAAAGTCCCCAGTCTCATCCTCACACTGCACATAAATCTTATCAGTTCCCGCCGGACGATTCAGCGGCTGCACATGGATCCTATCATTTCCAGTTTCAAAGAATTTAATCACATTCTCATATCCAGAGAACGAATAAGAACACCAATGGAATTTTCCCCCACCAGAAGTCTGCACCTGCAAATCAATCGAAGTAAGTTCTGTGCTCGTCTCGAAATCCTGGCTTGGCTCGATCCAATCAATCTCAATCATCTTCTCCGGCTTCCTCAACAAATATTGCGTACTTTCAACATTAGGATTCCCAGCCCCATCCAACCACGGCTGATCCATACATCGAATATAAACGAGGTTCTCCTGATTTGTCGTAGGCAATTCGTCTGTACAAACATAACCTTGGATATTAGAAGGATTTCCATAAACATCATTACACTCCATTTCATTTGCCATATCCTCATAAGCCAAATCAGCAACATCCCATTTACAAGTAGAAAGCTCATTAGTAACTGCAGTCACATTCTTCGAATTCTCATTGAAACCAACAATCGCGTCGTTTAAAGGATCTATCGCACGAATCAACGGGCCAGAATTATCCGGACTTTCCTTAACGCACATTTCTGCAGTATAGAAATTCGGAGTCACATGGCCGAACGCATCCTCACACATAATATATAGTGTCAAATCTCCAGTCCAATCAGCACCCTGACTTTGCCCATGACTCGGATCAGGAAGAATAAAAGTTGTGGTATGATTCTTAAGATAAGCATTTCCCCCAAGGTCATAAGCCATCTCGCTAAATTCTTTTGCTTCTATGTCAAACCTACAATAAGCAAGTTCATCAGTAGTTATCCCAAATATCAAGGGAGTATAAGCATCAACACAACCCCCATTAAGATTAGTAATCGAAAAACCATCACTCGTGATATCATCATACAATTCAGTTCCAGAAATAACATCAATTTGAGGATTCAAAATCGGCGACTTCCCATCATCGTCTCCCGAATGACACATCTCCTGCTCAGTCCCTTTATTTATCAACTCACACGCAGCACCAAGACTGTTACAACGATATTCCGAACACGGTTTCAATGGGTCGTCATTGCATTTTTCACAGTCTCCACCCCCCACCAAAGGCTTCCAAGGTTTACATTCAAACGTAACTTCGATTGGCGGACAATCATCTCCTCCGAAGAATGAAGCTATAACCATGATTATAACACCTATAACTAAAATCACCAAACCAAGAGGACCTAACGCCGTTGCCATACCCCAACTTCCAGTCATCAGAAAATATCCTAAAGCTCCTCCGACCATCCCCCCACCAATAGCCATTAACATTGAACCCCCTGGGCTGAGCCCCATAGATTTAGCAAGCATAGCTCCTGCAATCATACCAATCCCTGCACCAATCGCCGCCCCTGCCAATGGAGCCAAAGTAGAAGTAGAACTAGTTAATCCAGTAAGTGTTGTTGCCCCCTTAGCACCCCATAAGGTATAAACTCCTACAGCATAGCCTATTCCTGCAGCACCCATTCCAATTTGATTAGCACCCATTCCAAGAATAGTCTTATCCTCTGCTTCACCCGCCTCGGGCGCAGGTCCTGGGTTCCCCCAAAGTCCCGCTGCTTCTAAGTACTCTGTATAATCTTCCATCTCGGCAAATTGCCCTTTAATAGGAGTTGCCATTGCAATAAGTTTTCTAATCGCATCCTGACCCAGCATCGGAGAATTTCCTACCTTATAATTTTCAGAATATTTTCCTTCAATATTAACTGCACCCCCGCAATCTCCAAGTCCTCGACAAAGATCATTCATCCCTTGAGCAAACCCTTCTCCAAGACAAGCCCCATTAGCGATAAGCTCACATCCCCCCCAAGTCTTTGGTTTGTATACAACAGTACAGGTTTGGTCCGCCATCCCACAAAGTTGCTCCGCAGTTTCCATATAACGCTCATCTTTCAGACTAAATCCTCCAGGATACTTCGGAACACAAACATCAAACGCAAACTTATCTGCAATAGCAACTTTCTCCACCCGACAATTCAACGTCTCCTGACATTGCTCCAAACCATCCTCTTGTCCATTCAAATCAATACACGCTCTCCAATTATTCGCAATACACGCAGCATTTCTAAATTCAACCTCAGTTCCTTCAACATCAAACGTATTCTGTTGAGTGCAAATTTGATTCCGATAATCCGCGCACGGCTCAATCTGAGTCACTCCCTGCGAACAAACATATTTCCAATGTCTTGAACCCACAACATCGTCCCCATTTCCAATTTGCCCATCATAGACGCACCATGACTCCCCATTCTTATAACTCTCACCATCATACATACAAGAAGTATCCTTACAATAAAAGTTTCCAATATTTACATTAAAACTATCTTCTGTAGCTGACCCACAAAGTCCTCCCGCGAATCGATTACAATTTCCACAACTTTTTGAATTTGCATTTCCACTACCGCTTCCACAAATATCTTCTGGAGCAATAATTGTATTCCAATAGGTCGGATCATCTGCCCGGGAAGAATCATAAATATTTCCATAGTTTCCACAAGAATCTACAAAGTAAACGCCATCTTTTCCATCGACACAAGTTGTTTGTTCAGTTGATTCACAAGTCGTCGCCAGAGATTCAGAAGTACAAAGGGAACCCTCATTAAATTGTCCACTATAACTCAAACAATCAACTTCAGTTACAAACTTACAATTTCCACCACCGATAACACAAGCACCTTCTTTCTGGGTAACCGAAAGTATCAAACAACTAGCCTCATTCAAATCTCCCCTCCAATAGACAATTGCATCAGGTCCAAGAGCTCTACTCAAAGTATCCGTTTCACATTGTCCCTGAGTCTCATAAGTCGATTCAGTCCCGAGAACACAACAACCCAATTTCGCTCCAGGCATATTACAATTAGGATCCGCATTCCATTGGACCGGGCATTTCATTTCTAAAACATTCTTATCATAAGTTCCGGAGGCCTCATCAAAACAACAACCCTTTTGACAAAATGAAGTCTGAGTACATAAAGCCCCTTCGGCAAATGATGAGCCTGCAGCACACACGTCTGCGGTCGTCGTCGCACATTCTAATCCATTAGTAGCAAGTGAACAACAACCAGCTGCTGCCGCATCTCCTGAGAATTCAAATGTTGAGACTATAGTCTCTTCTGTAACAATAATCGGTTGTCCAAATTCATCATATCCCATAATCGTTTCCTCTATCTGCGCAGACACAGTCGGAATCATCGGCTTTTTGAAATGACCAACCAACTTCATCAAAAATGATTGCTTCTGTACAGGTTCTGGAAGATCCATCTCAGAAATTTGCTCAGCCCTTTCTGCTCGCGCAGCTTCGAAAGCCCCCTCCAAGTCTCCAAAGATACCAACAGAATTATACATCATATAAGAAAATGCGAAAACTGAAACTACCATCAACATTAATTCAAAACTCGCAATTATCTTTTTAGTATCTTTATCCATATTAAATTCCCGGCGCGAACGCACAACTCCTTACAGCCATTTTAAATTCAGCTCCTGTCCGACGATCAATCAACCGATAAATCTTACTATCACTGTAGTCAATCCTACGGATCTCGTAGTCCGGATATAAAAGCATATAGCCATTGTATTCGAAGTGACAGAACTGCGCCTCAGAATTGACGACCTCTCGCGCAATCCGCATCAACTCATAAATCGGCGACAAAATATCTGTATTAAAATCCTCAAAACTTTGCGAAGAATCCCCCCGAACAACATCAATTTTTTTATCCAAATTAATCTCCACCTTTCCAGGCAATAAATTAATCGAATACGTCGTCGCTCCCCCCGAAACATCAAAACCCTTACTCTCAAAATCCTCTCTCATCGAATCAAAACATTCCTGAACCTCATCCTTTGTGTCCTCATTAATTTCATTCTCGATCAAAAACTCCAACATCGGATGTAAATTGTAACAACCCTGATAATAATCGGCCTGATAACAAAGATAATTCCATTCATGTCCCTGATATGCAATCGCCTGGCTCGGCACTCGCTGTCCGCCATTCTCCAACATCTTATCAACTGAATCCTCGACGGCATCTCGCACACATTTCTGCACAAATTGCTTCGGATTCAAATCCGCCGGGGCCACAGTAGTGCTCTGCCCCATCAACCAGAACGCCGCAACAATTCCCACGACTATTAAAATAGCTACAATAATGAATATCGTCAACTGTCCTTTCTTATTCATTTTGCACCTCCAATAATTCAATCGCTTCCTCGATAACATGCGACTTGTTCCGATATTTCCCCTTCTTAAGAATTCTCTCTATCCTCTTCACCGTCCCCTTCTCCACCGTAGCCGAAATTCTTTCTTTTACCATTTTCTCCAGTTAAATCGTATTACTCCGTAACACTAGATATTATAACGTATTATAATATATTATTAAGTAATACTCACTATATAAATATTCCTAGATGACTCGTCCTTCTAAATCACTACAAATTTTATTAACAACCTCTTCAGAAACTTCTTCAAAAATTAATGAAGCATCAGAAATGTCGTCGTCATGGCCTGCCCCATATTTAAAATACGCATCCTGTGTGATATAATCAAAACCAAGATCATCTTCAACTTCATCGCCCGCAAAAGTCGCATCAACCATCTGTTTTCCAAGACCTTCGTAGAATCTATAAAAAAAATCGCCATCGTTCTCCGTTAACATCTCGCTCCCACGAAAACCATGATACCTCAAAATATTATCAATTCTCTCACGAAAATCCTTCCGACCCTCGCCGTCCTGTTTCCGAAGACCAACAATTTCCATCAAATCATTTTTCACAACCTGTTTAGGATAACTCACCGACGGCTTATATCCCTCAAGATCCTGTGCAAATTCTTTCGCCGTTTCCTCTGAAACATTCTTAAAAGAAACGAAAGCATCATACCAATCTTCTTTCCTAGAATCAGGCAAAATTTTCAACATCCCGCCGCCATTTGCAACAAACTTGTAAATAAATTTCTCATCGTTAGGTCCAGAATATAAATGAACTCTAACTCTCTTCCCTTGTTCCAGAAGCTCAGCATAACGCGCAAGACCATACTCTGCCATAAGACATTCAACTCTCTCCTGAAAATCAATCAAACTCTCCTCAGGAGTTTTTCTAACAGCCAAAGTATTATTTATCTTAGTCATTTTCAACACGCGGCGCTAAAACGAAGCCTATGCCCATCTTCTCCCCAGGAAAATCCAATCTCAAAGGATAATCGTCGGAATAATTCACAACGACCTTGTCCGAAATCTTCCCAGCTTTGATGAACTTCATTAAATATTCCAAAGAATATTTAGACTTAGCAATTCCAGAAATCACTGCCTCATCCCCAGAAAACTCGGCTCGAGCAGAATTCAAATTCCCCGAACCTTCAACCATAAAAAATCCTTCTCCAGCAATCAAAGCGCAAGAATCAGCGACGATCTTCGCGTCCTCAACCGCCTGCGCAAAATTAACAGAATCCATCTCAACCTTACACGCAAAATTCAAATCAGGAATATCCTTGTCCTCACTCTCAACATTAATCAACGCCAAAGTAAAAACCCTCTTCACTTTATCAAAAATAGAAATCTTCAACTGATTATCTTCCTGCTCAAAAACAACGCTCGAACTTGTCGACGCCCGCTTCAAAATCCTCTTCAAGTCCTCAAGATTAACACCCCAAACCTCATCCCCCGTCTCATACTGCGAAAACGATTCCTTCGGAAATTTAAAAATCACAAGCGCAACATTCGCAGGATCAACCGCAACAATACTCATCCCATCCTCTAATAATTTAATCCTAACTTCCTTCACCAATTCAGAAACAATACTAACCGCGTCCGCAAGCAACTTCGGATGATCCAATTTTAATATCATAATAAGAACAACAACATTCCGTTTTTAAGCATTATTACACTCAACCAACACATCATTTATTAACAAAAACCTACTATTATTAGACATGGACAATTACAACAAACCCATGTCAAAATGCGAAGTTACCGCACTGTCCTACTACGCGCGAAAAGAAATCCAAAAAGCAATGTTTGAATTCTGCAAGCATCGAGAAACCGTCGGAAACTTCAACAACAAATTCTTCGCAAAACGTCCAGATACCTTTGATTACCCAACAGACATCATTAACGCAGCGAGGCAAGGTGCAACTTCATTTCATTGCTCAGAAGAAATCTGGGAAAACCCGCTCGACATCAATACCGATATGACGCCTGAACAATATAACGAAATAAAAACCGGCTGGGACCTCCTAATCGATATCGACTCGCCATACCTTGATTACGGAAAAATAGCTGCGAAACTCCTAATCGCAGAATTCGAAAAGCACGGCATCAAAAACTATGGAATAAAATTCTCGGGATCAAAAGGCTTCCACATTATAATCCCTTTCGCATCATTTCCTATCGAAGTCTCTGGAGAACTAACTAAAGACCACTTTCCAGAATGGCCAAGAGCAATTGCTCAATATCTTTTCAATAAAATCAAAGACCCTATGAACCAAGAAATCCTAAAACTCTCGAGCCGAGAGCAACTCGTAGAAAAAGGCGAACTCGTATCCGAACATCTCTGTCCAAAATGCGGCAATCCGACCGAAACAAAAAAAGTCGGTAAATACGTTTGTCCAGACATCCGATGCCGTTCAGAAGTCGAATCGATGAAATCGAACCGAAAAGAAATGCTCTGTCCATCATGCAATGGAAAAATGGCTCGAGTTTCAGAAAGAGAAATCCATTTTTGCGAAACCTGCAAAATTAACACCGCAAACCTTGAAGCAGCAAGCTCATATGGGGGGGAAATCAGAAAAAGCAATATAGAATTCAAGGAAGAACTCACAACAAAATCAACCGAAGATTCAGTAGACTTAGTCCTCGTAGCACCGCGGCATCTTTTCAGAGCACCATATTCTCTCCACGAAAAAACCGCATTCGCATCAATTCCATTAACAAAAGACCAAATCGCAGAGTTCAAGCCGACCGACGCCGACCCTCTAAAAATCCACGAAATAAAATCATTTATGCCAGAGGTAATTCCTGGAGAAGCAAGAGAACTTTTGGTTCACGCATTAGAGTGGGCAAAAGAAAACGCACCAAAAGAACGAACGAAAAAATACGAAGGCCAAGGAATTGATATGAAAGGATTGACAATCACTGAAAATATGTACCCTCCTGTCATCAAAAAAATTCTCAAAGGAATAAAAGACGATGGCCGAAAACGAGCCCTTTCCCTAATGCTCTCTTTTTTCACAAGCCTAGAATTCCCGCAAGATTTCATAGAAGAAAAAATCGAAGAATGGAACAAAAAAAATTATCATCCCCTAAAATTTGGTTACATCAAGTCCCAAATCGATTGGCATCTCAAAAATAAACGACTTCCACCAAATTATACAAACCCTATTTACAAAGAATTCGGAATTCGGAATCCGCCAGAGCCAGGCATGAAAAATCCAATAAACTATACAATCAAGGCTGCAATGCGGGCAAAAGGAAAAGCCGAATGGAATGCTATGAAGAAATCCCCTCAAAAAAAAGATGGTCCTGAAATTTAACAATCTTTATAAACAATCAGCCTCTTTATTCTATATGAAAAAAACGGGTGTATTGCTAGTCCTATTATTAGTTTTCTCGTTAGTCCCGCTGGCATTCGCAGGAGAAGGGGACGTATGTGATTCTATAAGTGATTGTGACTCTGGAGAACTCTGCCAAGACAATATATGCACTGGAGACGACACCGAAGACTCAAGTGATACTTCCCCAACAACTTCCCAACAAGATCCAAACAAAATAGCCGCAGGTTTCGATTGCCTTGAAGAAAAAGCTGTAGACTGTTCAGGATTAACAACTCAAGAAATCTCATACACAATTCTCGCAACACCAGACAACATCTTTGACGACTGTGTATCTGAATTAGAATCCCGAAAATCCGAAGACAATTGGGGAAATGTCCGAGACACCGCATTAGCAATCATTGCATTAGACCACGCTGGAAAAGATACCGAAGCTTCTGAATTATGGTTATTAGACCAGTCACGAACGCCTACCGAACTAACCTGGTATTTGGAACAAGATTCAAACGAAGCAGTAGAATGTCATATTGGATATCAAACAAATGATTACACAATCAGCATTGGAACAAACAAAAAAATAGACTCCGATGCAGGAACCTGTTTAACCCGGGCACAATCAAATTTCTGGCTAGAAATAAATCCAAATTGTTACGACGAAGAATTCAATGTAGAATGTGATAAAGATTTCATCGCAACATTACTTTATAAAAATAAGAATTCTCCAACAATCTACCCAATTGAAGGGACAGAATCCTCAGCAGCATTCGGCTCAATAAAACTAAAACTAAACTCAAAATGCTTCGGAACAACTTCTTGCGAATATGAAGCGACCGCCTGGGCAACCTTAGCACTTTTGAAAAAAGGATACAATATCGAAGAATACATTCCATACATCATCGCAATGGCCGAAAGTAACGAACAATATTTACCTGATTCATTTATTTACATGTCTACCAACTACCAAGATTACGCAAGCCAGCTTATCGCGGACCAAAAATTAGGAAACTATTGGGAAGCTCAGAGTTCTGCATATAATAGGTATTACGACACAGCATTAGCTCTAATCGCACTTGGAAGCTCATCCGCAGAACAAATCACCAAAGCAAGAGACTGGTTATTATTTTCACAAGGAGCCAACGGCTGCTGGCAAAACTCAATAAGAGACACTGCAATCGTACTTTGGGCATTAGAAGGTCGATCAGGAAGAAGCTCGAGCGGAGGCGGAGTAACATATTGCTCTGAAGCAAATTACTTCTGCATCCCCTCAAACGACTGTCCTTCCGCTCAAGATGTCGGAAACAATTTCTTTTGCGCATCATTATCTGACACATGTTGCATGACTGAAAATCTCCAAAGTTGTTCAACTTATGGCGGAGAAGAATGCGACTCAGGATATATATGCACTGGCAACGAAAGAAAGGCGACAGATACTGATGATTGTTGCGTCGGATCTTGCGTCGAAAGAAGTCAAACAACAGAGTGCGAAGATAATTACTATTATTGTAAAGACTCGTGTTCCGATTCTCAGGAGTCTGCAGACTATGCTTGCGATGGCTCCCAAGTTTGTTGCAGAAATAAAACTGAGACCCCAAAAGAAGGCAGCGCATGGTGGATTTGGGTTTTGATAATATTAATTATCGTAGTTCTTGGGGCAATCGCTTGGATAAAAAGAGAAGCTCTCAAACTATGGTGGTTCAAAATGAGATCTAAGTTCAAAAAAGATAAAGGAAGAAAGGGTCCCGCACCACAAGGACCAAGACCTGGAATGCCTCCAAGACCTGGATTCCCCCCAGTAAGAAGAATGCCTATGAGAAGAGCTCCACCACAAAGAAGACGTTATGACCGAAGGGATTCCCACATGGATTCAACCTTCAAAAAACTCCAAGAGATGTCGAAGTAATCGGCAAGCTTTATTAATCCTATAACTTTAATATAATCATGAAAAGAGGTATAACATTTTTCCTGCTCTCAGCATTATTTTTCATATCCTTAGCTTCTTCCGCCCCAGAGATAACATTCCAACACAATGAAATACAACCAGGCGAAACAATCTTCGCAACAATCACAATCCCTGGAGAACTAACAAAGGAAATCACAGAATCAGATATAACTTTCTTGGAAGGCCGAAAAACCGTATTCTTCGAATTTGACTTAACTTATTTCAATAACACATATTATTTCTACACTTACACAACACGAGAAGGAAACTTCACCCTAAAAATTTCAGACATCCTTTATCGAGAAGGAGGAAGTCTACAATCCTCAATCCTGAAAAAAGATTTCTTAGTTCAAGAAGAATTAATTCTAGAAGAAAATATTACTCGAACAGAAATCCTTTCAATCAAACCTGGATTCATAGAATCTTCTGATGAATTAAAAATAACTTTATCAAACAAAGGGAACTCTCAATTAAACTTAACTTGCACCAACCAAGAAATTTCATTACAACCTCTAGAATCTGAGAGTATAACCTTTGAACAAGAAACTCAATTTGAATTACTCCCTTGCTCAACTTACAAAGAATTTCTTATCCCTGTTATACGTCCCCAGATAAATGACTCAATAGAACCTCCAATTGTTATTCAAGACCTAAAAACCGATCCTGAATTAATTTCATTAAATATTACAATTGGAGAACCTCTCGAAAAACAAGTTCAACTCTTCAATTTTGGAGACTACAATTTTACCAATTTTCAATTGTCTTCCAATTTAGATTTTATAACTTTTGGGACCTTAGAAGAATTACCTGGGAGGGGGATCCAAAATTTATCATTAACAATTTCTCCAGAATTCCCCGGGCACTTAGAGGGAAATATAAATTTAACCTATATTCAAAACAACGAATCAAAATCCCTTTTTCTACCCTTAGATTTTTTCATTCTCCCTACCGGAAGCAATAGCTCAGATTTCCAAATATCAAATCTCTCTTGTGCAGAACTTGGGGGGAATATTTGCAATTCTGGAACACAATTATGTAATGGAACTGCCGAATTCACCGACCTCGGAGAATACTGTTGCCCAGGAAATTGTATAGCAAAACCTTCGCAGAAAAAAGAAGGTGGGGGATATGGATGGCTAATTGCAATCTTAATTTTTGCAGCACTCGGCGGCGGCGGATATTATCTTTACAAAAGACAAAAAAAAATAGGACCTCAAAAACCCGAAGAACAATTAAAACAAACTACTGAAAAAATTGATGCCAGATTAAAAGGAACTCCAGAACCAAAACGAGTCCGCGGAACTCTAGAAAGAAGTTAATCACTTCTTTTTCTTCTTCGCAGCTTTCTTCTTCGCAGCTTTCTTCTTTACTGGTTTCTTGTCCTTTTCAATTAACGCTTCCTGTGCCGCCTTCAATTGTGCATCCATCTGTTTCAACCGAGCCCCAGCAATCTTCGCAATCTCGTCATAACGATGCATTCTTCCAGCAATATTATTCAACAAGTTACTCGCTTCATGGAGATCTAGACTAACTTTGGAAGGTTCAATGACTTCCACAGAAGAAGGCATAAAATCAAACGTGACTTCACTCAATCTCGCAAAATTTTCGGCCTCAAAATCAACTTCCGCAAAACAAGTAAACATTTCAGCACCTTTAGGAACATTCTCCATCTCGATTTCCTTCGGCTCGCTAACCTTAATCGAATGAACTTCAACATCTTTAATCGTCTCTAAAACACCTATATGATTTGTCAGAGATTCCTTAACATGCACAGCTGGTCGCCCTGCAATTTCCACAATCATAATAGCCCTAATCATATTTCGTTAAACAAAAACTTGTTTTAAAACCTTTCCCAAATCAAAATCCCCAGGATCACTATTAAAAATCCCGAAAAAACATAGGGGAGATAATTCATAATCTTCGAATCTTTCGACTCATAAACTAATTCAGAATCAACATTATCATTCAACGAAATAATCTCCTGAGGCTTCTCTAATAAAACAATTTCTTCATAGTCATCAACAACAATTTCTTCAGCCTTTTCCCCAGATTCATCGCCAACAACTTCAATTTCAAACTCAAAAAATTCTCGAACATCTCCTAATCTCAATTTCAAAACCCCTTTAAAATCCCCTACCTCATCAACCTTCAATTTAACAATCTCCCCAGTACCTTCTCCAATAAAATCCCGCAAATAATAATATGTCGACTGCCAATCATCTTTTTCCTCATTCCAAATCTCAGCAACGTCATCCTCACCATCCCTAATCTCAACCTTTACATCATAAATCCCATTCCCATCAAAAACCTCCAAAGAACATTCAAACTCCTCATCGACCTCAACAGAATTCGGACAATCAAAATCAACACTAACGGCAGAAACAAAACCAATCATCAACAAAATTAAAATAAAATATCTCATCGCATCCTCTTCAAAATTTCCTCAACATCAGTATACTCAATCCGAATCCTGTTTTTCTCTTTAACTCTTCGCGCAACAAGAATCTCGCTAAAAATCCCATTATTCAAATATTGCAAACACTTGTCCTTCTCAACCCGATTCAACATCCCATTCATCTTCACCTCCACCCCAATAACTTTATACAAATCTCCCCTTCTCTCAAGACAAATAAAATCAGGAAACCCAGTTCCAATAGTCATCACCTTAGAAAACGGGTTAAACTTTCTCTTCGCCGGAATAACAACCCCTTCTTCTAAATCAAAATTATTCGACCACTTATCTACAATCCATCCCTTCACCTCTAAATCTTTCCGAACCCTCAATTCAAATTGCCCCCCTGAAGCCTTACTTTTCTTCCCACGTTTTATTTTAGATTTATCTTTCTGAATAGCTATCCTCCCTTCAGAATCCCATTCAGTAACATACCCTTTATTAGACGCCCGCTCAATCTCCTCAAGAACTTTCTCCCTATCAATCTCTTTCTCTGTCTCAGGTCTTTTCAATTCCATAGACAATCAAACAACACGAGAATTATAAAACTTTATATACCAAAATATACTAATTCAATTAGGTGAATTAAGGAAATGTTAGGGACTCAAATTACAATACTTGTTGTGCTGTTAGTTTTTTCAGCGATTTTCTCAGGAATTGAAACGGCACTTATGTCTATGAACCAGATTAAAGTAAAGTCTTTAGTCAAACAAGGGAAAAAAGGGTCCGCAGTTTTACATCGGATCAAACAAACCCCCCACAAATTAATCATTACCCTTCTTATTGGAAATAATTTAGTAAACATCGGAGCAGCCTCACTAGCAACCGTCATCGCTACAAACATGTTCGGCTCAAGCGGAGTCGGGATTGCAACCGGAGTAATGACCTTTCTAGTTTTAGTCTTCGGAGAAATAACTCCGAAAACTTACGCATCCCAAAATTCCGAAAAAGTTTCACTCGCAGTTGCAAGACCTGTAGAAATCCTTTCAATAATCCTAGCTCCTCTCGTCTGGTTTTTCGGACAGTTTTCCAAATTCATGTTGAAAATATTAGGCTCAGGGGAAGGAGAATCATTATCCGAAAGTGAGCTTGAAACAATTGTAACCATGGGACGAAAAGAAGGAATTTTAGAAAAAGAAGCTGCAGATATAATGCATAACGTTTTAAAATTCGGCGGGACAACTGCTTCAGAAATTATGACCCCTAGCGTAGAAATGGTTTTGATTGACGGAGACAAAAAAGTAAGCGAGGTGCTAAACCTAATCGTTAGAACGCCTTACTCTCGTTACCCTGTGTATGTAGAACATGAAAACAAAATAGCGGGAGTCCTAGATATCGACGATGTTCTAAGACAAGTAAAAGAAAAAAGATTGGGAAAGAAAGTTAAAGATCTTGTTCGACCGGTTATCTTCGTCCCAGAATCTAAAGAAGCAGACGATTTATTAACCGAGCTTGAAGGGAAAGAAGTTCCAATGGCAATAGTTGTCGACGAATATGGGGAAGTCGAAGGCCTCGTAACTGTCGAAGACATTCTCGAAGAAATTGTCGGAGACATATTTGACAAAAGTAAAATAAGAAATCTCCCTTACAAACGATTAAGCAAGGGAGTAATTAGAGTAGATGCAAAAGCCCCCATAGACGAGATAAATAAAGTTTTCAAATTAGGAATCAAAGGAGATAAATTCAATACGATTTCGGGATATATAATCCATAAACTTCAACGAATTCCTCACACGGGGGAAAAGATAAAACTGAGGAATGCAACACTTGAAGTTGGAGAAGTCACAAAACAAGCGATAAAATCTGTTAAAATTATTTCTTAATTATTTCAAAGTTCCCAATAACTTAGCAATCTCTTTCGGACCGACCATCATAATCAAACTCGCCAAACGAGGACCTTTTTCTTTCTTAATTATCGCTCGATAAGCCGCCGAGAAAAAATCTGTATTCTCAATCGCCGCCCCTTCACAAAGCTCATAAAAACTATCAAACAATTCCTTATCTGATTTGAACTCATTATTTTCCAAAACCCTCTTCAATTCCGCCAAAGCCTTTTTCTCTTTAGCATTAAACTTTCCACTAATCTTCTTCTGAACTTCAAACTTCATATCATCGCCCGCATATTTCTCAACCCAATTACGAACTTTCTCAACTCTTTCCTCCTTAATTTTATCTGCCTCGCCAATCTGTACCAAACTAACAAGATGCCTAAATCCAGTCCTCTTAGGCAACTTCTTAGGAACATTCACAACAGACATCTCATACATTCTTTTCTCTCGAGGATTACATTTCCCTTCAAAGTATTTCTTCTCCAACGTATCAAACTTCTCATAAATGCTAATCACATCATTATCAAAACTAATATTAAACGCACTCTTCGGTTTTGTTCCGACAAACAAATATCTCAAAACCGCCGGCTCATAAATTTCCTCAACTTCACTAAGCATCAACGCATTTCCTGTAGAACTACTAAACGCCTCGCCACCTTTAACACTAATCCACTCGTAGAACTGATAAACCGGAGGCTCAAAATCAAAAATATCTTTTGCGATAATCTTTGAAGTCGTAAACGATCCACCATAAACACTATGATCAATTCCTCCCGGCTCAAAGTCCACCGCTTCAAATCTCCAACGCAAAGGCCAATCAACCCTCCACCGAATACTCACAATTCCCTTCTTACGAATATCAAAAGTCTCGCTGTGTCCACATTCACATTCATACGAAACATTATAGCCATCAACCCCTATAATCTTCGTCAAATCCTTCTTACAAGAATCACAATAAATCATAATCGGCCACCAGTCTTCAGCTAACGGCTCTTTCCTAAACTTATCAAGAATCGCCTTAATCTCTTCCTTTTTCTCCAAAGCAATCTTAATCAAATCCGCATAAGAACTTTTCTTGTTCATCTCATTCTGATAAATAAACGTTGGCTCGATGAAAACCTTCCCAAGCGAAGCCTCAAACTTCTTCTCATTATATTCTGAATAACTCATTTTATCGTCAAACGGACTCGGAATATCGCTAATCGGCATCCCCAAATATTTCTCATAACTTTTATCAACTCCCTTCGGAACTTTCCTAAACCTATCAAAATCATCCCAAGAATAAATGAACCTAACCTTCTTTCCCTTATCCCGAAGCGCCCGCACAACCATATCTGTCGTAATCACTTCACGAAAATTTCCGATATGGACCTGTCCAGACGGGGTAATACCTGAAGCACAAACATATTCCTTCTTATCGCCTTTCTGCTTAATAATCTGGTCCGCAATCGCATCAGCCCAGAAAAATTTCTCTGCCATATATACATTAGAAAAAAACTATTTATTAAACTATCTAGAATCGCAAAACCTTAAATTCCCTAAAACTCCCAGTCCATTTCCTTTCACTAACCTCTGCTGATCTAATCTGCGAATGCTGCGGCCCTTCCTTCGCAAATCTCGCAAGTCTTTCAATCTGATCAGGCTCACCCTCAACGATTATCTCAACATCATTATTTTCTAAATTCCTACAAAACCCTGTCAACTTCAATTTATCTGCGTGATCCTTAATAAACTGCCTATAAAAAACTCCCTGCACCGTTCCCTTCACAATAATCTTTGCTGCCTTTTTCATATATTTGGGAATTAGAATGAGTTTTTATTCTTTCCTATCAACTTCATTATGAATCAACGTAACAACTTGCGACGCAAACAACATGTACGGACTAACCATAATTTTCGTTATAGGAATATGCTTCGCCCACTTCATCTCCTGCTTCGGAATTCCATCATGATCTCCGACAACAAAAACCGGGTTCTCAGAAATCTCAACATCACGAATATCCTCTCCCCGCTTATCTAAAACATAAATCTTCTTACCTTCCCCATGAAGTTCCTCAAGCAATTTCACAAACCCCTTCTTCTCAACATTATAGCCCGGAGCAATCTCTGTCTTTACATCTTTCTTATACTTATACAACATCCGCTTAATCAGGCCCGCAACATCCTTCTTGCTAATATCAATCTCATTCTCAATCCCGCCAAGATTCTTCCCTGGAAACAATTCAAGATGTTTAGGTGAATCCGGCGGACCATTCAAAATCAAATGCACTTTCGTGTCTTTCCTCATAGAACGAGAAACAAAAAACGCTTGAATAATAAACTGGCAAGCGATGTCGATTCGCCCAGCTTTCATTAAATTATCCTTAATCAAGTTCCCAGAAGTAACGCCCGTCTTCGAATAATAAATAAATTCTCTCATATGATTAAGTGGAATCTTACTTTATAGCATTAACCTTTCTCAACAGGTTGCCTAATTTTGAGAGGGATCCTCTGAACATATACAACCTTTCATCTAAACAATTTCGAATTTCCTTAAGTTCTTTTTTATGGAATCTTCCCCCCTCTGAAAAATATCTGTCAATACCCTCAATAGAAAAAAGAATATTATCTTTTAATCCAGCCACTTCCAATAGTCCTTCATATGGCGACGACTCAATAGGATTTCTAATGACTCCGTCAACATAATCAATCAGTCCCCGAAGATCTTTTTCATACACCTCAAAATCCTTCGGAACGACAAGCCCATTCTTATAAAAAACATTAACTGTCTCTCCTTCAAACAAAACCTCCATCAAATAATGAAGACTCCAGATATTAAAAACATTATTACACTGAAGTTATTCCCCAACTATCCATTGCCACCCATTAACATCATCCCCTACTTTAAATCCATATTTCCCAAAAGCACCCATCGCACGAGGATTACTTTCCGAAACCTTCGCAGTCAAAGGCATCCCATCATAAATCGCATCAATAAGATTCCCCATATGTCCGTTCCCCTCAGCACATTCACTAACTACAATTGCTCCAATGTATCGAGTACCTTCATCTTCTAGTGTAGCAATCACACCGCAAACTTCTCAAGTCTCCCATAAAGTTCCATATGATTTTAATTTAAAAGAATTATTATACTAGAACTGAACCTTTTCCCAATACTCCCTTGCTCTCATCAACTCCTTATGCGAACGACTATAATGCTCTAACGTCTCGCCTTCCATTACGGCATCAACCGCTTGACGAAGCGCAGTAGCACCCGCTTGCGTCCCATCTGGATGTCCATGAACCCCGCCACCCGCTTGAATAATAATATCATTTCCAAAATTCCTCATCAAATAAGGGACATGTCCTGGATAAATCCCTCCCGAACAAACTGCCATAACCGGCTTTAACCCATCCCAATCCTGCGCCAACCGATGCTTAGTCTTCCCAACACGTTGCATCTCAATCTCTTCATCAATCTCCCTAACCTCTTTTTTGCCACCTTTCATCTTTCCAATTCCCGTCCCAATATGCAAACTATCGACGCCGGCAATCCTCGCAAAATCCGCAACAGTCATCATCGACAAACCATGATTCGGATTCTCTGTAAACGCACCATGCATCGCCCGATGCGCATGAATCCCTAAAGTACAATTTTCCCGAAGCGTCTGCAAACTAGAAAAACCTGCAGTAATAATATCATGCATCACAAATTTACCCCCAAGCTCCTTCGCCAAATCCGCACGCTTCAACATCTTCATAGCCTCCGCAGTAACGTTAATCAAATAACCTTTCTTCTCGCCAGTCTCTTCCTCAGCCTTATCACACATCTCCAAAGTCTTCGCCGCTCTTTTCTCAAAAGGATTAAATTTCTGCGAAGACAAATTCTCATCGTCTTTAACCAAATCACAACCCCCTATCCAAGAATCATAAGCAACCTGAGCATGATCCTTTGTTTTCAATCCCAACTTCGGTTTAACAATAGTCCCAACAAGGGGCCTATCCTTAATCTTCATCATCTTACGATAACCTTCAATTCCATAACGCGGACCGGGAAAACTCTTAAGCAATTTCTGTGGAATTTTGATGTCTTCAAGTCGGAGCCCCTTAATACACTTCATTCCAAAAACATTACCCGCAATCGAAGACAAAATATTCGGCACACTATTCTCCTCAAAAAGTTCCTGCGGATAAGCAATCTTCGCATAATTCCCTGAAATCGCAAAAACCTTCGCCCCCAATTTATTCACATACTTCTTATTAGAAGCAACAGGTGTCCAAGTTCCAACCGAACTTTCCAAGGCAACATTATTAACAGCCTCGTTAAAACTCATTCCGCACGGACTAACTTTAAACAAACAAATTAAATCGTTACGGCTAGGCTTGTAACTCTGATCAATAAACTGAAATTCCTTCACCATCTTAATATTAAATGTTGAATTTACTTTTTATACCTTTTCCAAATCGTATCTCTCCTTAGAATCCTTAACAATCCATCCCATCTTCTTCAACTTATCCCGCAACCTATCACTCTTTGTCCAATCCTTCGCCTCTCGAACTTTTTGTCGCTCATCAGCAATCGCCCGAACATCTTCAGGAATATCAACAATATCTTCTTTCAATAATTCCAATCCAAAAACCTGGTCCATCTTCTTTATCGTTCCAACCTTTCCTTCTGCCTTTTCATCCCGAACCAAATTCCAAAGAACCGCCAAAGCCCCAGGCATATCCAAATCATCATTAATCCGAGCCTCAAACTCTTTCAAATATTTTTTATTAGTCCCTCGTTTGTTTTCAATCCCAGAAATAATATTCTTCAATCTC
>Ga0208904_1001085_pt1 | contig 19412 bp, 19 predicted proteins | sample AntAceMetag02UKB_FD_184774 | JGI IMG/M metagenome (GOLD analysis project Ga0208904, IMG submission 184774) | Saline lake microbial communities from Ace Lake, Antarctica - Antarctic Ace Lake Metagenome 02UKB (SPAdes) (version 2) | ecosystem: Environmental > Aquatic > Non-marine Saline and...
AATAACCATCGGAAACCTTGCCCGTACGGGACAGGTTTGGAGTATTGAAATCACCGATATTACCGGAAAAATAGTTTTCAATTCTGAAAAAAGTAATAATAGTTCATGGTTGGGAGGGAAGTCCCGAGGAACCAATGCATAAATGGTTGAAAGAAAAATTGGAAGAGAAGGGTTTTGAAGTTATTGTTCCCGAGATGCCGAATCCTGCTAAGCCGAAGATAGAAGAATGGGTGGGTAAATTGAAAGAAGTTGTTGGCAATCCAAATGGGGAAACTTATCTTATTGGGCATAGTGTTGGTTGTCAAGGGGTCTTGAGATATTTAGAAACTCTGTCAGAAGGTTTGAAGATTGGGGGAATGGTTCTGATTGCACCTTGGATGCATTTAGATAAAAATACAATTGAAGAAGAAGGTGAAGAAGTTAAAGAGATTGCAAAGCCATGGATGGAAATTCCAATAAGTTTTGAGAATGTTAAAAGCCATACTGATAAAATTGTTTGTATTTTTTCGGATAATGATCCTTATGTTCCTTTAAGTGAGACTGAACTGTTTAAGAAATTTCTTGATGCTGAAATTATTATTGAAAAAGGAAAAGGACATTTTACATCAAGCGATAATGTAATAGAAAATGAAATTGCATTAAATAAAATTTTGGAGATGGCGGGATGAAAATCTTTGTGGCACAAAAAGTTTCAGGAGAAGATAAAGCTGGATTGACAGAAGAATCTCGAGAGATTTGTCAAATTTTAAATGAACAAGGGAATGAAGCTTATTGTACTTTGCTTTTGGGAGACCAAAATGATAAGATGACAAAAAAAGAGTTAATAGAACATGCATTTGAAGAAATAGATAAATCAGAAGCAATTTTAGTTATAGTCAGAAAAGATATTAAAAGTGAAGGAATGTTATTGGAAATAGGTTATTCTTTTGCTAAAAATAAAAAGATCATATTATTGATTAAAAAAGACATTGCTAATAACTTTGTTAAGGAACTAGCGAATGAAGTAATTGTTTTCGAAGATCTTGAAGATTTAAAAGAAAAATTGGGGGAAATAAAATGACCGAAATAAAAGATGAAAAACCGCATGTGATTGAGCATCCCGAAAAGGAAGAAAATATTATGAAACAAAGCTCAGAGGAAACAGAGAAAGGAATAATCAACACAGAAATATCTAGTGAGATGAAAAAATGTTATCTTGATTATGCGATGAGTGTTATAGTTTCGCGTGCGATTCCTGCTGTTGAAGATGGTTTGAAGCCGGTTCAGAGAAGAATTTTATATTCAATGCAGCAAATGGGTTTGAAACCCGGAACGCAGACTAAAAAATCGGCTAGAATTGTTGGTGATGTGATTGGTAAATACCATCCACACGGCGATACTGCGGTTTATGAAGCGATGGTAAGACTTGCCCAGGATTTTTCAATGAGGTATCCGCTAGTTTTTGGACAAGGTAATTTTGGGAGTATTGATGGTGATCCTGCTGCAGCATATCGTTATACTGAAGCTAAGTTAAGAAATGTAGCGATGGAAGCTCTTGAAGATTTGGATAAAGATACGGTGGATTACATTGGTAACTTTGATGGTTCGTTAAAAGAACCTCTTCTTCTCCCGGGGAAACTTCCGAATTTAATAATTAATGGGGCTTCAGGTATAGCTGTTGGAATGGCGACGACTATTCCTCCGCATAATTTATCCGAAGTATGTGATGCGATTATTGCATATGTAAAAAAGCCGGGAATAACATTATCTGAACTTTGTGAAATAGTCCAAGGTCCCGATTTTCCTACTGGCGGCTCCGTTACAGGAGATATGGGAGAGTTATATAAAACAGGAAGAGGAAAATTAATTTTGAGGGGAAAGACTAATATTGAAACTGTTAAAGGGAAAGAAGCAATTGTTATAACCGAGATTCCTTATATGTTGAACAAGACTACTTTGGTCGAACAGATTGCAAATTTAATTCAGAATAAAAAGATTAGGGATGTTTCTGATTTGAGAGATGAATCGGCGAAGGGGAAAATTAGAATTGTGATTGAATTAAAGAGAAGTGCGAATCCAAAGTTTATACAAAATTCTCTTTACAAATATACTCGGCTTCAGGATAGCATAAATGCAAACATGCTTGCTCTTGTTGCAGGTCAGCCTCGGGTTTTGGGCCTTGGAGAGATAATAAAATATTATGTTGAATATAGGAAAGAGATTATAACAAAAAGGACAAAATATGAACTTAAAAAAGCGAAAGAGAGATCTGAGATTGTTGAAGGATTATTAATTGCTTTGAAAAATATAGATGAAATTATTAAGCTAATCAAGAAATCGAAATCTACAGCAGAAGCTTCTGAGGGATTAATGAATCGGTTTAAATTTTCGAAAAGACAGGCACAAGCGATCCTTGAGACTAAACTTCAGCAATTGACTTCTTTGGAACAAGATAAACTTAAGAAAGAACATAAAGAGCTTATGGAAAAGATTGCAGGTCTTGAAAAAATTTTGGGAGATATTAAAGAAATTCTTAAAATAATTGTTCAAGAAGTTTCTGAATTGAAAAAGAAATATGGGGACGAGAGAAAGACAACTCTTTTGAAAAAGATTAGAGAGATTCATGAGAAAGATTTGGTTCAAGAGAAGGATGTTGTGGTTTCAATAACTGATAAAGGATATTGCAAGAGAATGGACATGAAAACTTACAAGGAACAGAGGCGGGGTGGACAAGGTGTTAAAGGGAGCAATCTTGCTACTGGAGATTTTTCAAAGCAATTGATTCGTTGTTCAACGCATGATCAACTTATGTTTTTCACCTCAAGAGGAAGAGTTCTTTGGTTGAAAGCTCATGAAGTTCCTGAAGCTGAAAGATATAGCAAGGGAAGGGCAGTTGTTAATCTTTTGAGTTTGAAAGACGAAACTGTAACAAATGTTATATCTGTTAAGGATTTTGAAGGAGAATTATTTATGGCAACTAAGAAAGGTCAAGTGAAAAAGATTTCATTAAAACATTTTTCAAAGCCGAGGGCATCAGGTATTCGGGCGATTAATTTACCTGAAGATAATTCTGATTTTTTAATCGGTGTTGAGATTGTTAAGAAAGATCAAGAAGTTTTACTTTCTACTAAGCAAGGTCAAGCGATTCGGTTTGGGGGGAATGATATTAGGGCGATGGGAAGAACAAGTTACGGCGTTACAGGAATTAAGATGGCTTCTGGTGATGAGGTTGTGAGCCTTGAGATATTAGGGACAGAAGAAATAATGACTATTACGAAAAATGGTTATGGAAAAAGAACACATGTTAATGATTATAGAAAAACAGCGAGGGCAGGAAAAGGAGTTAGAAATCTTAAAGCGAGTGAAAAAACTGGAGAAGTTGTGACGACCGTTTCAGTTAATTCAAAAGATAGTATAATCGTGACAACAGCTAAGGGGATGGTCATAAGAACTTCATTGAAAAATATAAGAGTTATGGGTCGGGCTGCACAAGGGGTTAGGATTGTAAAACTTCAGCAAGGTGATCAAGTTACAGATTTGATAAGAATAAAAGTTACGAGTGAAGGTGAAGAAGAAGTTGGTTCTGGGGTTGAGGAATAAAAGGGGAAAGGGATTTAATTCTTAATATATTTTTTAGCAGTTGGAAAATTGTTCAGGTTTGTTTGATCCTTGTTTTTAGGCTTTTCTTTATTCCAAGCTGGGCAAATACTTTTGTATTCACACCAATCGCAAAGAATAGATTTTTCAAAGGGAAACTCTTTTGTCGATTCAATCTTTTTTATTAAATCAATGGTAGTTTCTTTTAATTCTTTTAATTGTTCATCAGATCGATAGGAACAAATCTTTTGGTCGTGCGCAAGATAATACCATATTAAACAGACTCTTTTGTCTTGTCCAAATTCATTTTTTATTGCTATTGAGTAAAGAGCTAGTTGGCGGTCATTTTCGAATTTTTCTTTATTTGGCATCGAGTTTGCTGTTTTATAATCATGGACTTCGTATTCTCCTGTTTCTAAATTGTAAACCAACCGGTCTATGTATCCTATAAGTTTGTATTTTCCTTCAGCATCTAACTCTAGGGAGATCTTTTTCTCTAACTCAAGAGTATTTTCCTCAAAAGGCGAATATCTTGAATAATAGTCTATCAAAAATTTAACTCCTTTGTTAAAATAGTCTTTAGCGGTTAAATTTTTTTTGACGATAACGAAATTTTCTTTGAATTCTTTTTCCCATATACTTACGTAATAAACAATGAGCTCGTCAAGAGAGGGGAGTTTGTTTTTTTTAACTTCTATATACAACCATTCTAATGCTGAGTGGACGGAGCTTCCTAAATGGGATTCTATTGATGATTCTATCGGGGGTTTTATTTTATCGAGATATCTCAACTTGAATTTTCCAGGGCATTGCTCAAATGTGCTTAATTTAGAATGTGAATAAATTGACATGGAAAGTTTAATTCAGGTCTGCTTAAAAAGTTTTGGGGCTATTTTTCAGTTAATATTTTTCCGGGAGGTATGCGTGTGTGAAGAATCTTGGGAAGAATGTCTTATTTTAGATAGATTCAAATCCCGAATTTATCTCTCCGAGGTTTTCAATTATCTGCGCATGTAGGTTTTTGATTATTACGTTTTGGACTTCTTCTTTCAAGATTCCGTGGCAAATAGATAAATCAGACTCGGGGGTTTTGACACTTCCTTTGGGCAAGAAGCATTTCATAGATTTTCCTTCGAGTATCTTTTTATCTGTTGACCCTTTCTTTATCTTTAAAATTTCAACATTAATTAAACATTGTCCCTGCTTTTCGCCTAAAATATTGTAGCTCCAGGTTGTGTCTTCTGTGTCGTATACAAATGTTGCTCTCACGCAATCTTTTTGGTGTCCTTGAAAACAAGCGAGAGTATAACATTTGTAATTGAAGAAATAAGTGAAATATAGGGCTATTCCGAGAGCTAATATGACTAATATAGATAAAATTATCCCACACACTTTCCTCTTTTCCATATTGTCTAAAAATTCTACAAGTATTTAAATATTTGGATTACTTGTTTAAATTATTTTCTTGGATAAGGGTTATAGAGGAGGTTTACTCTGTTTTTCTTATTGGAAAGAATTTTTTTTATCATGAATTTGGGCCTTACTAGCTCAGATGTTATTGCTAAAAGGACTAAATTTCCTGAGGCTATCCGGATTATTCCTGGGCTGAGAGGGATTTTTTCTGTCTCGGAGAATTTTTTTATTATTTCATCAATTTCATTTTCATTTAGAGATATTTTTGTTTCTTTCATATTACCAAAAACGTTTACATATATTTTGGTATCTGGTCCTCTTGATTCAATGATTTTTACGTTTGGGTCTTTTATGAGCCGATCAAGTTTTCCTAAGCTGAATTTTAGTTCTCCTGGCGAGGGCATCAGGTGTTGGAATTGTTGGGGTATTTTTGGTTGGGGGATCTTTAATAATTTTTCTTTAGGTTTTGGAAGGTCTGTTTGGATTAAATTTATCTTTTTCAAATCTCCAAGAGTTTTTTCTAACGTTTCTGTTTTTATTGGATCTTCAAAAGAAGCTTTGAGCATCTCGAAACTTCCAGAAGTTGTTTCATATTTTTGGATAATTAATTCTTTGACAAATTCTCGGATAAAGAAACTTCTAAATTCTTTATTAGTTGATTGTAGGTTTGAAGCTTGCATTTTTTAAAAATATTCGGGGATTATTATCGCGGAAGCTGTTTAAAGGGGGGTTTTGCTGAAGTGGACCTTTGATATTCTGGGTTTTGAGCAGGGTTAATTGTCGGGGCATTTTGGTTTTGCTGCATGTTTGGAACTTGTTGCATATTATTCGTTTGTGGTTGGGGTTGCATTGGCATTTGTTGGGTTGGCTGTTGGAAATTTTGTGTTGAAGGTTCCTCATGCATTAAAGTCAAACTTCTTGCAATTAATTTATTCTGTTCAAAAAGGGTATCCAGTTTTTTATGCACATCTTTAGTTTTAACTTCTTTTTCAGCTAGTGATTTTGCAGATAATTCAAATAGTTCAAGTAGTTTAGAAATTTCTTCTGTTAGATTATGCGTCTTAAGTGAAAGATTTGTTATAACTTTTTGAAGAGAAACAAAGTTGTTCATCAATTTCTCATCTATTGAATAGTCCTTGTCTGATTTCTCTTTTTTCACAGAAGGTTTTCTTTTGTGGGTTTTTCTTTTAGCACCCTTTTTTTTCTTACCCTTTTTTTTCTTAACCATACTTTAAGTAGGATTTAAAGATTTATAAAAGTTTGGAATTCTTTTTTTCTAATAAATATCTAGTCCAGACTGTTTAGAATTATCTTCTTGAGGTTTGTTCTTGTTTGAATTTTGATTCGGTTGATTAGGGGGTTGGCGATTCTGTTCGTGCTGTTTTTGTCCTGGTTGATAATTTCGGGGTTCTTTGTCTGTGCCTTGAATTTCTGATTTTTCAAGTTCTGCAACGTAATCTGAAATTTCTTTTGCTTTATCGGCATTTACAGAGATACTATCTATTCCCGCTTGAACTAGGAATTTTGCCATTTCTTTTTTGCTTCCTGCTTGCCCGCATATAGAAGTTTCTACATTGTTTCTTTTACAAACTCTTATTACATATTCCATTTGTTGTAGCATTCCGGGATTCATTTCGTCGAATAGATATTGGACTTCGTCGTTTCCTCTGTCGACAGCCATGAAATATTGCGTTAGATCGTTCGTTCCGAAGCTTATGAAGCTGATACCTTCTTCGCACAATTCTTTTATTATTTGAACCGCTGAAGGGGTTTCTATCATCACACCTACTTTCAAATCATTAAAACCTAATTCTTGAATGTGTTTTTTTGTTTGTTTCAATTCATCTAATGAAACTAATTGTGAAATTATCAAACCAACTTTTTTCCCGCTGTCAGAAACTTTTTTCAATGCTTTAAGTTCTGATTTTAAGATATCTGGATTTTTTAGAGCATAACGTATTCCGTGCATTCCCAACATGGGGTTAGCTTCTTTTTCTTGGGGTGCGCCTTCAAGGTTTCTATATTCATTTGATCTTATGTCGCTTGTTCTTACCCAGATCTCATCAAAATAATTAGAGATCTTTTTTATTCCATTGTAGACAATCTTTTCATATTCTTCGGGATTATTTTTTTCCAAAAAGTATTGGGGGTGTTTTCCAGATTCTGCGATTATTCCTTCTATTCTTGTTAAACCAATCGCTTTAAGGCCGGTTTTTGCTGCACGTTCGGCAAAAGTTGGAAGATCTACAATCAATTTTATATGTGTTTTTGTACTCGCTGTCACTTTTTCTATTTCTTTTTTTTCACTTTCGGCAAGTTGGCCCCGATATATTTTTCCAGAGTATCCGTCGACAGTTATCATTTCTTGATCTGAAAGTTTTTCTGTTGCGTCACCTGTTCCAACAACGCTGGGTATTCCCATTTCTCTTGAGACTATTGCTGCGTGTGCAGTTAAGCCCCCTTCGTTGGTCACAACTGCTGCAGATTTTTGCATTGCAACAACCATGTCCGGGTTTGTCATTTCTGTAACTAAAATATCTCCTTGTTTTATTTTTCCAAGGTCTTTTAGATCTTCTATTATTTTTACTTTACCTGCTGCAATTCCTGGAGATGCAGCTAAGCCCTCGACGATTACCTCTCCTTGTAGCTCTGGCCTTTTTTGATCTTTAGAGATATTTTTTTCTAAATGTGTTGTGATCGGACGAGTTTGGACAATGTAAATCTCATCTCCTTCTATTGCAAATTCTATATCCTGTGGTTTACCGTAGTGTTCTTCTAATTTTATTGCGGTTTCAGCAAGGTTTACTAACTCATGTTTTTCTAGAACTTTTCTTTCAGATCTTTCGGGAGTTAACTTAACAATCGATTGTTCTCCTGCAGCGTTTCTTGTTATGGCTATCTTTTTCTTGGCCGTTTTTTCTTTTTGTACTTCTAGTTCTCTTGAGATTTCATAGTTGTCTGGGGTTATTCTTCCAGAGACAATTCCTTCCCCGAGCCCCCAAACAGCTTCTATGATTATATTTTCAGAACGATTTGAGGGGTCTTTTGAGAACATAACTCCCGATTTATCGGAGTCGACCATCTTTTGAACTACTACTGCAAGTTTTGATTTTTCATGCGCGAAGCCCTTTTTGTTTCTATAATATGTTGCTCTCGAGGTGAATAGGGATGCGAAGCATCTTTTTACACTATCTATCAATTTGTGTTTTCCTTTTATGTTTAGATAAGTGTCTTGTTGTCCGGCGAAGCTCGCATCGGCTAAGTCTTCTGTCGTTGCTGAAGATCGGACTGCTACGAAAATTGGTTCGCTTGAAGTCTTTAAAATATCCATTGCTGAACTCGAACCTGCAGGGCCATCAAAATCTTTTATATCCAAGTTTTCATAAGAATCAGATATTTCTTTTTCCAAATCTTTTGGCATTTCTGAATCTTCTATGAAAGCACGGATTTGTTTTGTAACTTCATTTAGTTTATCTGTGTCTTCGTAGTTTAAGTTATCAAGAAGTTCGTGCATTTTGTTTTTTATTCCCGCAGTTTCAATAAAATAATCATAAGCTTGAGCGGTCACAACGAATCCTGGAGGGACCTGAACTTTTAGATTGTAAATTTCAGAGAGGTTTGCACCTTTTCCCCCAGCGACGCTTCCAGAATTTTTATCTAGTTCGAAAAACCATTTCACAAAATCTTTTTTTGATGATTTTTCTGGAGTGTTTTGTTGGGGTTCTGGAGCTTCAGAGATGGAGGGCTCTTTTTGAGGAGATTCTTTTTTATTTTCAGAAATTATTCGTAAATCCCCACTTTTTTTTAATATTTCTTCAGCAGATTTTTTTTCATTTTTCATACGAGAAGTCATTTCATCTAAAGCTTGCTCTTTCTGATCGTCGAATTTTTCCTGTTCTTTCAAAGCGTCTTCAATTAAAAAATCCATTTTCCTCTTTTGGGTAGTATTTAATTGAAAAAGTATAAAAGAGTTAATAAAGTTTATTGTTGTAGAGAAGAGTGTTTATTCACTAATAGCGTCTGCAGGACATTGTTCAATTGCATCTTTTACACACTTTGGAGCGTCTTTCCCTTCGATATCTCTAGCCTTAGCTTTTCCGTTGTCTTCAAGATAGAAAATTTCATCACAGATTTCGGCGCAAAGGCCACATCCGATACATTTTTCTTGGTTTACTTTTGGCATTTTATAAAAAGAAGAGCAAGGTTTAAAAATGTTTGTTGTTTTTTTGTTTCATGAACTTAATTTTTATGGGGCCTCAAGGAAGTGGGAAAGGAACGCAAGGAAAAATTGTTGCTGAGAGGTTGGGTTTCGCACATATTTCAACAGGGGATTTATTAAGGGGGGCTGAAGGGGATTTGAAAAAAGAAATTGATTCTTATATTAATGAGGGCAATTTAGCCCCGGACGAACTTATACTTAGAATTTTACAGGAGAGGATTAAAAAAGATGATTGTTCAAAAGGGTTTATCCTTGATGGATATCCCCGAAATTTACAGCAGGCACAGGATTTGAAAGAGGTTGTGGACGTAGATTTTGTTGTTGAGATAACTCTTGGAGAGAAGGAATCAATCAAGAGACTTTCTGGAAGATGTTTTTGTGAAAAATGTGGAAAAAGTTATAATTCTGTTATTGATGTTTTTAAACCTAAGATTGAAGGAATCTGTGATGATTGTGGGGGAAAATTTATTCAAAGGGCAGACGATTATCCAGAAGCAATCAAGAAGCGTTTGGAAATTTATCGTAATGGAACTGGGCCGATTCTGGATTTTTATGAAAAGGATAATACAGCAAAAGTTTTTAAGATTGATGGGGAGCAATCAGTTGAAACGGTTACAGAGGATCTTTTTGGCACCCTTAAATATTAATCTGTTTCTTTCAACTTTCCAAATTCGTAGACATTTTCTTTTCCCACTACGAAAACTTTGAATTTTTTTAAAGGAGAGTTAGGGACTATTGAAAATCCTGGCAGGTCTTTGTAGTCTTCATTGATTTCTGTTCCTTCAAGAAGGGGGAAAAAACTTGGGACGACCACGAATTGTTTGCTTTTGTGTTTTCCTATAAGAAAGACTTTGTATTTTTCTTTTTTTATTCCTCCCGGGTCTTTTAAGTTTATGGCAGGATGGAGATGCCCCATGACTATTGTTTTAATATCTTTGTCGTAGATTTCTGGAAAGATTCTTTGCCCGTGAGTAAATGCCAGTTTTTTGTCTTCAGTGATGTAATAATCCAGATAGTCACGGTCTTTGAGGAGAATTTTGTCATGGTTGCCTTTTATCAAGATAAGGTTTTTTTTAGTTACAAATTGTTGGAGAAAGTTCAGAATTTCTTTTATCTCTTTCATTTCTCCTTTATCAAAACCGAAATAATGTTTTATATCTCCCAACAAGATTATTTTTTCCACTTCGTAGCCTTTGAATTTTATTTGATTGATTATTTTTTGGATTTGGTCTTTTGTTGTTTTAATTTGGCTGAAGGGCAAAGACATTCCTTGTTTTTGTAACATAGATTCATAGCCGATATGCAAATCTCCGATTACAAGAATTCCTTTTTTTGGAAAGAAGATTGTTTTGTTGACAAGAATGAATTCTGGCCGAGTGATTCTTTTTTTCATACATATTTGGAGAAAAGGGGGGTTAAAAGTTTATTGGAAATTACCAGATTTCTTTTCGATTTCACTCATATAAATCCTATGCATTCTTTTTAGAAAGTCCTGTTTATCTTCCACCCTCATTAAGTCCATGTGGCTTTCGAGCAGAAGGTTCAACGAAAATGGAGAGGGAATTCTAACAGGATTTGAAGAGATTTTTATTTTCTCTGACTTTATCCAATCTAGAACACGTTTTGCATTGGTGATGTCCATTAGATCTTCAAGAACTTCTCTTTTGGCTTCGTTGAGTATTGGAAATTCTTTGGATATTTTTCTGACAGCTGTAACAAGAAAATGGGATTTCATTTGTTGTTTTTTTACATTTTTTCTTTGTCCTTTGTACATTCTTAGAATCATTAAAGATCTTGTGGCGCAATGCCTGAATCTTCTTGTCAAGATGTCTGTTTTTTCAATTGCTTCTTTTAAAATATTCTCAAGATCTTTTGAATCAAGCTTTTCAAGAGCGGTTTCAAAATATTTTATTGGATTTTGATCACTTGAAAAACCTGCAAAGTAGAAACCCCTGTCGCTGATGCCGATCTCCAAATCCCTTTTTAATTTTTGGCCGATCAGAAATCCTAATGCTCTGGACAACGCGTCATTTACTCTTCGGCCGTACATGCTGTTTACTAGGAGGTATTCCTTTTTCTCCTTTTCGTCTATATAATGTTCTGCAGTGATGAGGTTTTTGTCAGGGAATTCTGAAAATTTATGTTGTTGAGAAAAATAATTGTATATTTCCCTGGCTGGTTTTGGAGTTAGATAAAGATGATTTTTTATGAAGTCTAAAATCTCCGCCTCTGATTTTCTTTCCTCAAATTTTTGTTTTAACAATGTTCGAAGTTCGTTTATTTCTAAAGCTGTTTCAAAACTTAAAGGAAGCATTTCTGAAAACCAGCTTGGAATTGTTGGTGCCCTGTCAACTGCTGCTCGGACATAAAGATTCATCCCTTTTGTATATGCGTATAAATATTTCTTTCCTCCTAGGACAAAAACATCTCCTTTTTTCATTCTGCTTAGGAAACTTTCATCTATAACTCCAATCTGTTCTCCTGAAGGAGAAAGTTTTACAGTTATGAAAGATTCTTCAGGGATGGTGCCTATGTTTGTCATATAGATTACACGAGCAAGTTTTCCTCTTTTTCCGATCTGATGTGTTTCTGGGTCGTACCATATTTTTCCGTAGACATAATTTTTTTCAAGGTTGTACTCCCCTGAAAGATAACTTATGACCGAATAGAAATCTTCTTTGGTTAGGTTCTGGTAACAATAACTTTTTCTAATCGTTGAAAGTAGTGTTTTTATGTTCCAGTTTTTGCTTATTGCCATCCCGAATATTTGCTGACTTAAAACGTCCAGGGCGTTGTGTGGGAATTGGATATTATCTATTTTCCCTTCAAACATCTCTCTTTGTATTACTGCACATTCAATCAAATCATCTCTGTCAAAGACTATGAATTTACCTTTTGTTATTTCATGTAATTTGTGTCCTGCTCTTCCGACCCTTTGCAATGCTCGGCTTGATGCTTTCGGGCTTCCCATTAAAATTACTAAGTCGATAAATCCTATGTCGATTCCAAGCTCGAGAGAAGTTGAACACGCGACGAGCTTTAGTTTTCCTTCTCTGAGGTTCTCTTCAATTTCGAATCGGTGGTCTTTGCTTAAGGAAGAATGGTGGGCTGCAATATTTTCGTCTGTATAATCTGTTGGGAATTTGTCTTTGAAATAATTCACAACTCTTTCTGTTGCTGCCCGAGTATTTGTGAAGATCAAAGTTGTTTTGTGCTTTTTTACCAAGTCATTGATTAAGTGATACATTTTGTTTCTTGGGTTTGGATGTTCAATTAAATTATCGACAGGTGTTAGGACTTCAAGGTCGAGTTTTTTATTCGATTCAACTTTTGCTATAGCGACTTTTCTTTTTTCGTCTTTGGGGTTTATTCCCACAAGGAATTTTGCGACTTCTTCAAGGGGGGAAACTGTTGCGCTTAGACCAATTTTTGTTGGAAAACCTTTTGAGTTTGTATAGACTAATTCGTTTAATCTTTCAAGGCTTAATGAAAGATCAACCCCTCGTTTGTTTCCCATTGAGTGGATTTCGTCTAGGATACAGTATTCAACTTTTTGAAAAGCCTCTATGAATTTTTTTGTTGTCAGGACAATAGCTAAACTTTCTGGGGTGGTGATCATAATGTGTGGGGGTTTTCTTGCCATTTTTGCTCTTTCGCTTGTTGTTGTATCGCCGGTTCTTAATCCCACGCGAATTTCTTGCAATTCTATTTTTTTATCTTTTGCTAGTTTTTGAATTTCTTCAAGAGGTTCTTTAAGATTTTTTGAGATGTCGTTACTAAGGGCTTTTAATGGCGAGGTGTAAAGAGCATAAACTCGGTCTTCAAGTTGGTTTTTTTCAGCAAGGAAGACTAGTTGGTTTAAAATTGAAAGAAAAGCGGTCAAAGTTTTTGTTCCGCCGGTTGGAGCTGAGATTAAAATATTTTTTTTATTGTGGATGTTTAGGACCCCATATTTCTGGGCTTCGGAATAATCTTCGAATTTTGAAAAGAACCATTCTTTGACCAGAGGGTGTAAAACTGAAGAGATTTCTTTCTTTGAATATTTTTTTGCGGGATATGTTTGTGACATGATTATTTTAAGACAAACTAGTTTAAATATTAAAGTTACTCTCAGAAAGTGGATTAAGGGGTTTTAAGGTTTTCTAGTGAAATTAAACAAGAATTGTTAAATCTGGGTGTGATTGGAGAGTGAAGAGGGGAGAATTAGTGGGAAGAAGGGGGTTTTAAGGGTTGCGTTCTGTCACAATAAACTATAAAAAGTTGGGTTTGTTTAGAATTATTACAGAAAATGTATAAATTTGATAGTGCGCGATGGTTGGAGATTAAATCCAGATCTCCTCGAGCATTTGTTTGTTGGAATTGTGGAAAGCAAGTAGCATCAGAGAAAGCATATGAAACTTATGATGGGAAAGGTAATTCATACAGCATTATTTATGGTTGTCCTAATTGTAATGCTCCAATTATTGTAGATGATCAGAATAAAGAAGTCTTATCTTCATCACCTGGATTAGAAATAAAAAATCTTCCAGAGAATATTGGACCAGTTTATAATGAGATCCGAAAATGTATGCAAGTTGGGTGTCCGAATGGTGCGATTATGCTAATGAGAAAATTGATTATGCATATCTCTGTCGAAGAGGGTGCGGAAGGGGGTAAAAATTTTGAGTTTTATGTAGATTACCTCTGTACTAATGGCATAGTTCCTAAAAAAAGCAAGAACAAAGCAGATTCTGTTAGGCTGCTTGGGAATACTACAAACCATGAAGTAGAAAACAGAACTATAGAGGAAGCACAAAATTGTTTTGAGTTTATTGAGCTATTATTAAAGGTAAATTATGAATTTGCTGATGAAGGAGAAAATGAAGAGTAAAAAAGGACAAATAGGATTAAGGGAAATTTTATTTTTGTTAGGGATATTCTGTTTATTAGTGTTTGTCCTTCCGGTTCTTATTTCTTTTATAAATTCAATTTCAAAAGGGAACATTGATGCTGTGGTTAATGCTTTAATCCCTCTATTAATTTTTGCTATTTTCTTTGAATTTTTAAGGAGGTTTTTTATATGAGCAAAGTTTTTTATGATCTAAACAAAGAACAGATAATTGTTTTAATTTTTGTTTTAACTCTTGCTACTTGTTCTTTTTTTGTATCGGCTTTTTTCCCTGATTTGGATGCTATAATAAAACAGGTCTTATTCTATTTTGGTTTTTTTGGTTTTATATTCATCCTTGCAACTATTTTAATATATTACATAACTAAAGCAAATAACTGGTTAAATGAGAATAAATTAAGATTAGTTATCACAATAGCAGTTATATTGGCATTAAGTCATGCGTTATTTATTGGACTAGATAACCATTCTTGGTATTCTTTCTTGGGGTATCTAATGGGGGATGGTTTAATTATCCTTCTTAGTAGTCTTGGATATTCTTTTTTTACAAAAATAAAAGGAAAACAAAAACCTTCAAGGGTTTTATTTCAAAATCGGCTTGGTAAAATGTTGGAGAATTTACAAGAATAATATTTTAATTTCTTTATTCTCGTATCCTTAAAATTTATAAGCTTGTTTTCTTTTATTCAATCATGAACCCCTTAAAAATCCAATCACTAATAACAAACACCCTCAAAAAATCAGGCGTGTCAAAAAAAGAAAAACTACTAGTTGCACTTTCTGGTGGAAAAGATTCTGCTGTTACAGCTTACATGTTGTCGAAACTGGGTTATAATATTGAAGGTTTGCATTTGAATTTGCATATTGGAAAATACAGTGAGAAATGTTTGGAAGCGGTTGAGGAATTGTGTAATAGTTTAGGAATTAATCTACATATATATGACATCAAAAAAGAAATGGGTTCGGGGATATGTTATCTTAGAACGGCGGTCCAAAATTCAAATAAAGGTAAGGGGTTGAAGAATTGTGCGATATGTGGGGTTTTGAAGAAATGGATTCTGAATAAAAAAGCTCGAGAGTTGAAGGCAAGTAAAATTGCGACAGGCCATAATTTGGATGATGAAAGTCAGACTTTTTTGATGAATGTTTTCAAAGGGAGCCCAGAACTTAGCGGGAATGTGGGGGTTGTCTCTAGGAATGTTAAAGACAAAAATTTTATTCCTCGAGTTAAGCCCTTGTTTTATGTTCCTGAAGATTCTGTTCGGGTATTTAGTAAAAAAATGAAATTGCTGGTTGTTTATGAAAAATGCCCGTGTGCATTTGATTCCTACAGAATTCAGATGAGGGGTTTTTTGGAAAACTTTTCAGATAAAGAAAAATTGAACATAGTGAAAAGTTTTGAAAATTTGGATGGAAAAATTCAGGGATTGAGAAGTTCTGTTGGAGTTAAGGTTTGTTCTGTATGTGGGGAGCCTGCTCGAGGAGAAATTTGTAAAAAATGTGGGTTGATGGAGGATGTTAGTTGAATGGCCAGAATTTAATTTTTTCCTTTTAAACCCAATGCATGCTGAGGACATATTTCCATACAACAAAAGCATCTTATGCATTTTTTAGTATCAATTATCGGATAAGGCTTTAGAGTTATTGCTTTTTGGGGGCATTTTCTTGCACATAAACCGCATTTGATACATTTTGTTTTATCAACGACGATCGGTTTTCCTTTAAAGATATTTCTTATTGCTCTTGGAGCACGATCTCTCACGTATGGCTTTTTGAAATTTAAGAGAGGGATTCTCTTTGATCCAAGAATGATAGTTTCCCAGTGTCCCAATTTTCTTTTTACAGCTTCTTTTGTTGGGAGTATTTCTTTTGGTTTGTATCCAATAATCTTACTCGCAATTATATCTAGGCTAACAGAATTTTTTGAGGCCAAAATTAAATTTGATTTCTTTGGACATCCGGAGGTGGGGCCTACTCCCTCCATTCCAATGACGCCGTCCATAATATTAATCAAAATTTTATTTTGGAGATTCTCAAAGATGTCAACTAAAAGTTTTGCAAATCTTGAGTGTTTATCTGCTTTAGTATGTAATTTTTGCTTTAGGCCCCCAGGAATAACACCGTAGAGATTTTTTATCGCCCCGGTTATTTTCATGAGGGAGTGTGTCTTTAGTTTTGGAACGTTGATTATGTAATCTACTTCTTTCAAGCTTTTAGCTATTGGAAATTCTTTGAGGATCTTATTCTTGCTGTTTTTTATCCTCACAAGTTTATCCTGTTCGAATATAACAAGTTTTGCACCATATTTCTTAGCAATTTTATCATAACCCGCCTTTTTAAAGAAAATTCCAGTGTTCATAAAGCTAGATTCTCCGATATAGATCTTACAATTGTTTTTCTTAAGAATTTTACATATGGCCCCTATAATCTGGGGTTGGGTATATGTTGCTTTGGGATTTTTGACATCCGCGCTGATCAGATTAGGTTTAATAAGTATCTTCTTGTTTTTGGGTATTTCTATCTTAAGAAGCTTAAATGATTTTCTGATGGCCGTATCAACTTTAGATTGTTTGTAGGAGGTGCATTTGACAATTGAGACTTCCTGCTCTGAAAAATTTCCTGTTTTTTTCACCATCTTCTTTAAATTTTTTTGTATTGCAAATATTTAAATATATCTTTTTTAGTTTAATGTAATGAAGAAGGTGGATTGGAAAAAAGAGGAAAAAGAGATTGTTTTTCAGGGCAATAAGTTGAATGTTGTTGAGACTATCGAGAAGATCGCTATGGAAAATCCAGATAAGTTGGCAGTAGTTTTCAAAAATAGATTTACAACAGAAAAGTTGACTTATTCTGAATTAATCAAGAAGATTAATCAAGTTGCAAATTACCTTAATAAAAAGAAAATAAAGAAGAATTCAAGAGTTTTTATTTTTCTTCCAAAATGTATTGAATTTTATTATCTGTTTTTGGGAATTATAAAACATGGAAGTGTTCCATGTCCTATTTTTGAAGCGTTTCAAGAACAAGGGCTTTATTTAAGGTTGGATAGGGGAGATGCTGATGCTGTTATAACAAATAAAGAATTGTCTAAGAGATTAGATAAGAATAAGTATAAAAAAGTGATAATAGATAGGGCGTTTAGGAAACAATTAAAATCGCAGAAAGAGAAATTTTCCCGTGTTTTGAAAAATAAAAAAGATACTTGTTTAATGATTTTCACTTCTTCCACTGCAGGTACTCCTGTTGCAGGAATTCAAATTCCCCACCAAGGTGCTGTTCAATGGAAGTATACTGCCGAAAAAGTTTTGGGGCTTGATAAGAATAAAAACTATTTTTGTTCAGCTCACCCTGCTTGGGTAACCGGAAGTGTTTATGGAATTCTTGCTCCTCTTTTGACGGGATGTTGTATCTACAGCATTGCTGGAAGATTTGATGTGAAAGCTTGGTTAAAATTTATTAAGAAAAATAAAATTGATATTATCTACACCGCCCCAACAGTTTTAAGATTTTTTAGGGGAAATATTAAAAAATCAGATTTAGAAAATGTGGAAAAGATATTTAGTGTTGGAGAAGCTCTTCAGAAAAGTATTGTTCAGGCTTATCATAGATTAGGCTTAGACGTCATTGATACTTATTGGCAAACTGAAACTGGGGCGATTGTAGTAGCAAATGTAAATAAAAAAGAGGGTTCTATTGGAGAGGCGATTGGCGTTAAAATTAAAACTAAAAAAGGAATGATGGTCATTGAAAAATCATGGCCCGCTATGATGACTGGTATTTACAAGCATGAAAAAATGTATAAAAGTTATTTTTTAGGAAAAGAATTTAAAACTAATGATTTAGCGGTAAAAAAAGGCAGCAATTTTTATTTTTCTGGGAGAAGAGATGATATGATTAAGACCTCGGGCGAAAGGGTTTCCCCTATTGAGATTGAAAATATTTTATTGAAACATCCGGCAGTTAAGGAAGTTGCGGTTTTTGGAATTCCAGATAAGCAGAAGGGAGAGATAATCAAAGCAGTGATTGTGGTGAATAGGAAATTCGAAGGAAAAATGTCTGAGAAGTTAAAGGAACAAATTTCGATGTTTGTTAAGCAAAATTATGCGGGGCATTCTTATCCAAAGGTTGTTGAATTTATTGATAAACTTCCAAAAGGAAATTCTGGAAAAATTATTAAGAGCAAGTTGAAGTGATTTAGATATTTTCTTCGAAGATTTGCCTTTCTTTTTGATAGAAAATTCCTAGAGGAATCTTTGTCTTTTTATCTAAAGTGTTGTAATCAAATTCATTTGCTTTTTTCATAGCAGAATCTGCATCTGTGATATTGTGTTTGGTTTTTTGTAAATCATAAGTGTATTCTTTGTAGTTTTTATCCGGGTGGAAGATAAGACAAGGTTGAAGTATTTCAATAAATGCGAATCCTTTATGTTTTAATGCTTTTTCCATAACTTTTTCTACTTGTTTAGGGTCTGCAAAAACTCTTGCCACAAAACTTGCTCCTGAAGCAAGCATAAGTTTGATTGGATTTAATGTTTGGGTTTTTACTCCTTGAGGAGTTGTTTTGTCTGTGTAACCTTTTTCTGTTACAGAAGTTGGCTGGCCTACGGTTAAAGCGAATACCTGGTTGTTGTGAACAATCATTTTATAGTCGCTGTTATATCTTGCTGCGTGAATAATGTGCGATATTCCCTCTGAATATGAATCTCCATCCCCTGAGAAACCCAAGACGTTCATTGAAGGTTCTGCTACTTTTATTCCTAAACATGTTGGGGCCACCCTTCCATGAAGAGTATTTATTCCTGGAAGATTAATGTAATCAAATATTTTTGCATGGCAGCCTATTCCAGAAACGATTGCAAATTTTTCAGAAGGATTTTTTGCAAGCTTTTTTTCTATTAGATTTTTTATTCCTGCAAGTATCTGAAAATTAAAACATCCGGGGCACCAAGTTGGTTTTGTGTTTGTTGAAATATTTTTCATTTTAATCTTTTTTTCATTTCGTCATTTAGTTGGTCTGAGAGGAAAGGTCTTCCATCGTATCTTAAAATTTTATTTTCTTTTGGAATATCAAATCCGGTTTGCTGTTTTATTAGTTCTCCCAAAAGTCCTGTTGAGTTGTTTTCAACAAGTAATACTTTCTTCGATGTTTTAAGTTCATTTAATATCTCTTTTGGAAAAGGTTCTAAATAGAGTATTTGGATAAACTTACAATCTAAGTTATTCATGGCATCTAATATTGCTCCTTGAGTTGAACCCCAAGAGATAATAGTGTGTTTAGAGTCTTTATTTCCGTAAAATTTGTGGGTAGGGAATTTT
>Ga0208904_1001086_pt1 | contig 19407 bp, 39 predicted proteins | sample AntAceMetag02UKB_FD_184774 | JGI IMG/M metagenome (GOLD analysis project Ga0208904, IMG submission 184774) | Saline lake microbial communities from Ace Lake, Antarctica - Antarctic Ace Lake Metagenome 02UKB (SPAdes) (version 2) | ecosystem: Environmental > Aquatic > Non-marine Saline and...
CGCCGCGCCTTGCCACGCCGCGCCTCGCCACGCCGCGCCCAATTTTTTAAATCTTTATTTTCATCTCCTTACCCTTTGTGGGTGATATTTCCTATACCATGCATTCCATTTTTGATTTGCTATTATCTGTCTTTTTTTATGATCTATTGTTTTTTCATCTGTTGGCCCTTTTATTCTTTTGTTCTTTTTCGACATTAAATACCAACCCTTTGATGCCTTTATTTTGTGCATTTAATAATGGTCTTTTATTAATTATGTTGAGATCAAAAAACTATGATCTAAACTTAAAGTTTGACCGGACTTCACTATGTATGTTTCGGTATAGGTTGTTTTATCAAATTTTTTATAACAAATATTAATTGTCGCCATTTTATATCCAGCATTAATCGTTATTTCTGCTTTACTTTCTCCGTTTAAGCCAATAAATTTTAATGGCTCCACTATGGTTATTTTAGTTTCCTTCTTTTTTAAACCAAACATTTACCCTCCTTCTTTATCTTATTATAAGATTTTCTTATTTTTTTAAATATTTTTATTTTCTGCCAAATGCCGCTCCACCATATTTTGAAAGACGGTTAAAAATGAAACCAAACCTAAATTCGTCATAACCGGCTTGCCGTAATATCCATCGACAAATTGGCATTGGCCCATTCCATGCATTCCCATGTCATGTAAGTGACATCGCTGATCATTTACCTTCCACCCAATATTCCCATTTTGATCAACAGAAACATTTCCCCCTGCATCTGCAAGTGGAATATGAGATGTTTCACCCAGAGAAAGGTCTTGTCCGATAAAGGTAATTGGGTTGCAGCCGAGTAATTGTGCCAAGCCAAACGATAAGTGAGCGACGCTACCACCGGCCTCTATAAAGCCCTTCTCTGTAAGAATCCCAGTTGCCATCTCCTCATATCCAGGAACAGGCGTGGCGGCAATAAACTTCGGCCCCTGCCAGTCCCTTATTAATGGCGCATATGTTCTGTTAATTGTTACTAAGGGAATACCGCAATCCATTAATCCTTTGAAATGAACATAATTGACCTCGCCAAAATCAACCGAAGTTGCAAAGTCTGGTTTAATTCCATAAGCTAGTAACGGTCGCAAGGCTTGTCCCACGCAAATAATAACAACCTTATCTTCCAGGCCAATTAAGTGATGAATATTTTTTGCCAATGACGGCCCTGTTGAAACAAGAACAGCAGGTTTATCTTTATAGAAATCCCTTAATTCTGATACACCCCTGTGTCTGATTACGTATGGCAAACAAGTCATGTCATTGTCCGCAATTATCCCTCCGGCGGCACCGGCAACAGTCCCAGTATTACAAAGGATCTGATTTAAAACATCACCAACCAGTTTTATTAATTTTCCATATTCTTCTAACCTTAATTGCGCATATAACTCAACCGTAAATGGCCATGAAGTAACAACAGATTCGCCACTTATATAATGTAGAAGATATGTTATTGCGTCCGAGATATTGATTTCTTTTATTGTGGGAGAAATTAAAATCAAATCACCTTTTTTAAAGTGTTCAGAAAAATCAAACTTACTAAGTGCCAATTTTAACACATGGGCCACGGGTTCAATCACTATTAGTCTGTGGCCTTTTTCCTTTTTAAGTATTATCTCGTTTGTTAGATACCCCAATCCAATGCCAACAACAACAGACACATCTTCTTTATAAAGATTCATTGTCTTTACAGTGTCTTTTGCCACCTTGACAGGATTTTTCATGCAGTACGCGGGAAAGGATTTGGCTCCGGTTTGGATTATTAAATTATCATCACCATTTTTACTCTTGATTTGTTGTACCCAATCAACATCTTCTTCTGATTTAATCCACTTGGCAAGATCCGGATTAATAGCAGTTAACGTTTTCAGATTCTTTTTTAGTGTCTTATTCTGTTTCATTTAGATTCCTTTTTTATTTGGAGATATGCCGATTCGCCACCATTTATTTCAATATAATACAAATGAACTGGTGTTATTTTGCATTCATCTTTAAATGATTTAAGAAGCTCTTGTAGTTCACCAACCGTTTCAACCGCAATACCTTGTTTGTTAGATAATTCAATTCCGTTGTTTGCCTTATCTTTCATTAAAGTCCTCATTGCTTTAATATTTACTATAGAAATATTATTTCTAACTTTTAGTGTAAAAGGGCATTTCTTATCTGGTGGTGCCGGTGGAGAGGCAGGCTTTTTAATTCCATTGGGTATCGGGTTTGATTCTTTTTTAGACATTTTGCCCTTTCTGATAATCTAAAATTTTTTGTTTTCCTTCTTGCAATGCCTGGATAAAAGAATCAACATGAGTATCACCATCCAAAATAAAACTTTCTTCTACCTCTACATAGCCGGTAAAAAGCATTCTCAAGCTTCCCTTTATTCTTTTTTGCATTCGTTTAAAGAAACCTGTTGTGCTCCAATAATCGCACCATCCCAATTTTTTTGAAAAATTAATCCAAAACCAGTCAGGGGTATCCTTATCATATTCAAATTGAATGTTGAGCGAATGGTCGTCGTTGCTGCATCCACAATTTACAGCATACCAAACCCACCTGTCCAGATCTTCCAACTTCATAACTTTGTAAGATATTTCATCTTGTTTCATAACTACTCCCACATATATCGAAAATTTTTAAGCCTTGGCCCATAAAATATGCCGGCTTTAAAATACCCAATCCTATCTTTCCATTCTTTCACCTTGGCATCTAATCCAACGGTGCAATAGCAATCATTACAGGTTATACACATATGGCATCTTTTGCAAAAGATATGGTTTTCTTTGTTATTTTTATTTCCACCCAATATAATTTTCATTTTTTAGCAATCATTTTGTTAAATCCTTCATTAGTTTATTTATTTCAGCATCACAATTAGTAATATTGACCATAATTGCCTTTGCTTCTACGGAGGCATATTTAAAGGCGATCTTTAAAAGCCTCATCCAATTTTTATTATTCCGCATACGTATTTTTTCAATTTTATCGATTATGTCAGAATCATTAATGTTCATATTTTAAAATCTTTCATTTTTATATTTAACCCACATAATGGCCTCTTCTAATAATTCAATAGCCTGTTCCTTTGTATATTTTTTAGAAAAATAACCATCACATTCTTCACGAAAAATAACTTCATCATTAAATTTTGCAATAGAAAAAATATTAGCATCTAATATAATTCCCTCTGGCCCATACATACTTTGTGTTTTTCCTCTGTCAAAATATTTCATTAAAACCTCCATTCATCCTCTAAAATTCCATAAGCACAAACATTAATAAATTTGCCATATAAAAATGTACCATCCCGAAAAATACCTTCCCTTGTCATTCCTAATTTTTTAGCAACTTCTATCATCCCCGTATTTGTCTTTGCCGTTCCAGTCCATATCCTATGCAACCCAAGTTTTTTGAAACCATGCTCAAATAATAATTTTGCTGCTTCGGTACAATACCCCTTGCCCCAATATTCTTTTTCTCCAAAAATCGTTGCAAATTCTGCGGACCTATTAATCCAATTGATATTTTGAAGGGAAACGTTGCCAATGTGACGATGAAAATATTTATCATCTGAAGGGTAAGTTTTATTTTTTATAGATGCCGATCTCGCCTCCTTTGCCATTACCGCCCATACAATATCAGATGAAGATTCTAATCGAACAAGGAAAGCTTGCATCTGGTTTTTGGTATATGGAAATAGGCCATGGCTATTGTAGCGTGTCACATTCGGGTCGTGAAACCATTGTTGATAATTGCCCTGCATGTCTTCCTCCGTAAAGGGCCGAACTATCAATCTATCTGTCTCGTATAGTTTTATCATTTATTTGCCTTTGTTTTTATAATAGTTTTCTGAGAATCCCGCCTGTTCAAGCTCCGGGCCAGTAGGGATTCTATAATTATCATACTCTAAATATCGTGGCCCCCCTGGGCATACTATCCATCCATAATTAGGGTTATATTTCCATTTTCCGTCTCTTTTTTCGTGCCCACATAAACTTTCATTTTTAGATCTGCCGTCTTTACACAAAATACCTTCATTATATATTTCGTGAAAACATCTAACCCTTCCTTGGTACTGAGAATTTTCATAATTTTGCCAAACCCAGATAGGGTCATTTTCACATAAATTTATTTTTAAATTTTCTTTTCGGTCTATTTCTCCTTTTAACTCATCTATTGAAACCTGTGTTAAGTCAATTTTATCACTCACTAATCACCCCCCTTTATTCATATTTTGCTTTAAGTCTTGTTAATTCTTCTTTTTCTTCTTCTTCTTTCCTTTTTTGTTTTCCATTTTTAATAAAATTTACAGCCTCTTTATACCATTCTTCTATTGGGATTTTTTCCTCATTTGTTATTTTGAACAAGGTCGCTTCTTCTATTTTCTCATCTGGTCCAAAGTATTTAGAAAGATAGTCTTCTTCATCTTTGTTATATTCACCAATAATACAAAGTTTTAATTCATCTATCGCATCATTATATGTCGTTGCTTTTAGTTTAACTATTGTTTCTCTGTCCTCATCTTCCCCCATTTGCCACATATGGGCTATATATAATTCATTCACTAATCATCCCCTTTATATCTTCGGTCGTTAATTTTACATGATTATTATCGCTTCGGTATTCAAATGGGGTCAATCCCTTTTGCTCTTCCCCTGCAATTACATAGTGATCAGAATATTCACTTATTCTTTTGCTTTCCCCTTCTGTAATTAATATTTCATGCAATTTTTCACCGGGCCTTATCCCCGTATATTCAATTTTACATGGTTGCGGGATAATTGCCTCAAGTAAAGTTGTAATTTTTGATGATCCCATTTTTGGAATAAATATTTCGCCACCATTCATTTTTTCAACACAGCTTAAAACAAATGCAGCAACGATTTCTAATTTAATCCAAAACCTTGTCATATTCGGATCGGTAATTGTCACCCTTCCATTTTCCTTAAATTGTTTTCTAAACAAAGGGACAACCGAACCCCTTGAACCCAAAACATTGCCGTACCTGATGCAACTAAACCTTGGTTTCCTACCCCCGCTATAGACGTTTCCGTTAATGAAAAGCTTCTCTGCGCATAGCTTTGTGCCACCATAAAGATTAATCGGCATAACGGCTTTGTCGGTGCTAATTGCCAAAACTTTTTCAATCTTATTTTCAAGAGCAGAGTATAAAATGTTCTGAGCACCAATGACGTTTGTTTTAATGGCCTCTAATGGGTTATCCTCGCAGGCAGGCACCTGTTTCAATGCGGCACAGTGTATGAGGATATCTACCCCCTTGTTGGCCATTTCCATTCTTTTTCTATCCTGCACATTACCAATTAAATATGATACCGGGATCTCACTATCTTTAATACTTCTTTTTAACCCATGACTTTTGGCATAATCATTCTTTATTTCAATCCGCATTTCCCATTGCTTCAACTCATCCCTGCTGAAAATTCGGATTCCTTTTGGCCGTTGTTGTTGGGAAAGTAGTAATTTGGTTAATGTCTTTCCGAGTGAGCCAGTACCACCAGTAATCAAAACTTCCTTATCATGCCAATCCATTAATTCTCCTTGTTCCCATTGTTTCTTTAATTGAATCTCTTAATTCGCCATTTTGCCCAAGCTCATTAATGGTTTTAAATGCATTACTGGGCCTTCTTATTAGCCTCAAAAATAAATCTGTCATATATTCAAGAGAATAATTGTATTCATCGGCAAAATTAATTAACGTAATTACTTTATCAAATTGTTTTATTGCGTCATAAGACTTTTTTATTTCTGGCAATGGATGCCTATGATATTTGGCTATTGTTATTAGCATTTCATTTTCAAAATTATTTACCTTCATAACAATTCCTTTCGATATTTAATAAGCGGCCGAAGGCCATCAACGGGATCGGTTCTCCATTTTTTAGCCTCGCTTTCTCCCGTATCATTATTCTGCTCTGCCAATTCGCCAACGCGAACATTATAAATTACCTCTGTGATTTTGCTTGGCTTCCAACAATGCCCAACCGACGCCTCAAACCCTTTGCCATCCTCCAGGTCAAAGTGGAATTCAATATATTCAGCCCCCAAGGCAATGGCGTTATAAATTACGCCTGGTTCAACGGTGTGGTCTGACCAGCCCCAGTGTATTCCGGTCATAAGCATAAGGTTGTCACTAATTTGATCAAGATTGCAATTTTTTGCCAGAGCCGGATAAGAAGAGTTGCAATGAAAAAGAACAAAAGGAGCTTTATTCTGGACACCAAGATTATATAGTTTTTCTACCACATCCCCGCCGTTATCCTCCATCCCATTTGAAAGCATCCACGGTTTGTTAGTATTCGCAACAGCTTTAATTAATGGTGGCCACTGATTTTCATAGCTCCCTATCTTAAAAAAATCGACATAATTTTCAAGAAATTTAACTGCTTCCAAATGGAATGGCGTACATATAAATTTCAATCCCAATTCGTCACATTTTCTTCTAATATCTGGAATGAATGTTAGAGGCAATTCCCATTTTTTCATTTTCTCAATTTGGGTTGTAAAGGATTTATGATATAATAATTCGGCCTTAAAAAGCTGAAACTTAACAGCCCAGGCGCCGATGTCTTTGGCCTTCTCTATCAATTGCATGGTTCTGGCCAAATCTCTGTTGTGATTCGAGCCGATTTCACATATGAACTTCGTTGTCATTTTATTCCTCCTTTTCTAAGCAACACCCACAGCATCCATGAACCCCTTCTGAATCCGGATCTCCAATTCTTTTTTTGTGTGCCAAGTCGTCGGGATCAGGATGCCCCACGTCATGTTTACATATTCTTTCCATTAACCCCCTATCATCTCTCCAATGGGTGGGCCAATCCTTCATAAAATGGTTAGAGGGATTATGGATGCAGCAATATTGTCCTTTGCAATCTGATTTATTATGTACTTTAATTACTTGCCCGGTTCCGGTTATATAGGTTTCCATATTATTCCTTTATTTAAACATTTCCAAAATACCTATAAATATTAAAAATCCGGTTACAAGTGGAACACCGATAACTATAAAAAGCATTGTATCTGAATATTCCTGTCCTTCTGTACCAATCTCTTTATTGCTTCCTCTTTTTCGATAATACCATTTTTCATATCCTCCGCCAAAGTGAAGGGCTCCATATTTGCTTATCCAAAGTCTTCTTTCAATATATTTTAACCAAATTAATTTATCTTTAGTAAATTGAATGGGATACCAAGCAAACCATTTATTCCATTCTTGTAATTTATTTGTAACTTTTTCGGCAGAGGCGATGTTAAATATCATTTTATTTCTCCCCGGTAAACCCACACTTTAAAAAATGCATTAATTACATCGGCGCAATCTGCAATGGTCGACATCGGTGCGTGATAAAGAGTTAAAAAAAGTTTATTTGCCCACAAATCTTCGCATACCGGGCAAAGCCCATGTTCTTGGCCAAAAATTGGCATGGTATACAATGGCTTTATATATCCACAACCAATTGGGATACCTTCGCCATCTCTATCTTGCCGTGGGGATAATTCCGCCTTAACTGCTTCAATGAATTTATCCCGATGCAACCCATCCGCTTCTTCTTGATCCCACTGAAGAGATAGACAATAAAAAGTATGACTATATCCCGGCTTTACCATCGGCGGCTTTATGGCCGGGATTTCAGATAAGTTATCAATAAGATAATTTACATTTTGCATTCTTTGTTCTTGTAAAGTATCAAACTTTTTAATTTGCTCCCTGATAATACATGCTTGCAACTCTGTCATTCTCATGTTGAAGCCCGGTGTATGTCGAAGAGATGCCAAGGGCACCCGCCTGGAATTTTCCATGCCATTTATAACCGCTTCCGAGTGATTCATAAGCAGGCGGCATTTTAAGGCAAGGTCGTCGTTCTTAGTTACAATCATACCCCCTTCACCACAATTAATGTGCTTGCCATAATTAAACGAGAAAACCCCAATATGACAAAGAAGCCCTGTCTTGACAGCTTTTATTTCACTTGTATAATTCATATAAGGGTATGTCGCCCCCAATGCCTGTGCAGCATCTTCAATTACAAATAAGTCATGCTCAACCGCAATATCGAGGATTTCTTCCATATCAAAAGGGTGCCCAAATAAATCAACAACGATAATCGCTTTTGTTTTCTCTGTTATTTTTGATCTAACAGATTCAGGGTCAAGGTTATATGTTTCGGGATCGATGTCAGCAAAAACGGGCGTGGCCCCATAGAGCATGGGCGCTGTGGCCGAGCACGTCATACTATAAGGTGTAACGATTACCTCATCACCTGGCTTTAATCCAATGGCTCCACAGGCAACGTGAAGGCCGGAGGTACAGGAATTTACAGGGATTGCATACTTGCCCCCAAACTTTGCGTTCCACTCATCGCTAAGGGCTCGAATCTCTGGCCCACCTAAAAATTCGTTGCCCCAATTTCCCCGATAGCCGGATAGCCGGCCGTTATTCATTACCCTTGTCACGGCCTGCATTTCATTTACAGCCATCGTATTTTGTGACGGAAATAATTTTGTTCGAACTGGCGTTCCGCCATTTATTGCAAGTCTGCTCATTTGTTTATCTCCTTATTTTACTTTTTTCTAAATACCATTCTTCAAAAAAATCCCATAAAAAAGCCATTTTACCATCTGGTTCGGGATACAAATTTTTATCTTTAGGAACAGTAAACCAAGCAGGACCAAACCTTTTTGAAAATTCAAATAAATAGGTAGTGTGTTCATAACAAAGATAATTTCTATATTCCGTAAAATCACATATAAACCCATTTTTTATTTTAGTACAAGTCATTATCAACCTTCAATTTAATTGCTGGTCCATCGGAAATCTGAATATATTTTTCAATCTCTTCATTTGTTAGATCCCGGGTTGTTTCCTTCGGAAACAAAACTTCCACAAAGCCAAGGCCAGTTACCCATGAGCCAATATAATGTGTTGTTGTTTCATTATGCACATAGCATATGTCTATTTCATCTCGGCTAATATCACCAAGTTTATGAATTGCTGTTGTTGCCATCATGTATTTATTCATTTTTTTCATTTTAATTTCCTCTCTAATTATTTAAGTCAGTGACCTTTAGCTCCGATGCGGTGTCGGCCAGGCCACTGTTTCAATCTATGGAGTCTCGGCCTCCCTGTATATTTTACATTTCGGAGGGATAACCGAGCCGCTCGGAGCGCCACACGGAAAAAATGAAACCGAAACAACCCGATGGGATATTCATTTATTTAAAAGCTCTTTAATTCTTGCCAAAAGAGCCTTGTTATTTTCCATTAATTCCCAATCATTCCAGTTTTTAGACTTATCATAGCCTTTAGGCGCGTTAGTTCCTTTGCCTTCAGCAATGAAAATTCCTGCTGTTGTTTTTTCTACCATAAAATAATTACGCATTTTAGCTTCCTCCTTGTGTATTCTTTTCTTTTGCAACTATTCCGCCAATGCCATTTTCAAGGCCATATTCATCTTCTACTTTAAAAATAATTGCGGTATCTGCGATAAAGCTTTCTTCTATATTGGCCGTCATAATTTCTTTATCATTATATGACAAACGGAGTGTATCTGCCGGACACAGGGATATGGGTGCTATTTTTATTTTTTTAAGAATTGTTATGCTCATTTTAAACTCCTTCCAATATTTTATGTTTATATTTTAATCCCTTATTCCAAGCAACCCGGCCTTTTCTATCCTTAGCCATTTTTATTTTTGTTTCTTCTGAATGTTTAAATTTTTTGGATAATTTTGTTTTGGATATTTTATCTTTTGTTGCCTGTGATCTTGGTTGACCTTTATTCCAGGCAGTTTGGCCTTTTTTGGATTCTGACATATTTTTTAATGCTTCTTCAGAAAAAATATTTGTTTTGCCTTTGTTCCAAGGGATTCGGCCTTTTAATGTTTTGGATATTTTTGCCTTAACCCCTGATCTTTTTGCAGGATTTTTATCCCCCATTTTTTGTTCAGATAGTATTTTGCGAACTTCTGGCCTTTTAGCAAAATTATTTTCTCCACGCATATCGTATCGGTTTACCCCAAACATTGGGTTTTTACTACCAGAAACATTAATATGGTTTTCAGATATTTTCTTTTTGGTTTTCTCTGTATGTTTTTTCCCAAGCCATGATTTTCTCCCTTTCATTTTTTTAGATATTTTTTTCTTTGTCTCGGCAGAATGTTCTTTGCCGAAAAAGGGGTTTAATTCCCCCTTCTTCCCATACATCGGATTTTTATTACCAGAAACCGCAATACTAAGTTTTTTTCTTGTTTCCTTTGATGGGTTTATATTTCCAAAGCCGCCAAGAGAAATGTTGTAATGTGGTTTTAATTTAGCAATCCAAAAAATTTCTCTTTTTTGTAATTCATCTGTCGAATTACAATATTCTATTATTTCTTTTTTAAAATTTTCTTTTCCATATTTTTTAACAGCTCTAACTAAATATATACCGCTGCCTAAATATGATGGCTTGTTTTTGGTATCCAACCCTATATAAAATTTATTATTTATTAAATTTGTTGTTTTGTAAATAATCATTGTCTATTTTGCTAATACCTCATGGACTTTAACCGCGTTTAAATCTGTACAAAGAAGGGTTTTTCCTCCATTAAGAAATTTTACAACATTATCAATTAAATTATATAGAGCTGTATTTAATCCTGTTTCTTGTCGAATAATTTCTGTTAAATTATAACTAAGGCTTTTATGGCCCCATTCATTTTCATTGCAAATTTGGTATCTTTCGATATATAATCCATTATCAATAAACCTTATTCTTTCTTTTTCAAAACAAATATCAATTTCAAAAATACCATAATTTCTTCCATCACAATTTTGAAAAACAACACTATCACATTTTTCAAATTTTAAAAAAGTTGAAATTGTAGGATCGTTTTCAGAATAATCATAAATTGATTTACTTGGCAATATTTTTTTATATAAATGTTTCCCGAAAAAATAATTCATTAAATCAATTGCATGGCTTGATTCTCTTTTCCAACCACGGCCATAAAGAACCCTTGCATTTTGAGCCCTGCCAAAAATACCGTCATCAAATTGCTTTTTAATTTCTTGATATTTTGTCGCATACCTCCGGATATAATCAACGGCAATCGGAATGCCTGCCTTTTTATATAAAGAATTAATTGCGTTTGCTTCAATAAGGTTTCTGCAAAATGGTTTTTCTCCGATTACTAATTTAGGGTGTGCCGGATTATCAAGGATTTCTATTAATACATCATAATGATATTCTGTAGGAACAGCTACAACAACAATATCAGGAACGCCATGGCCAAGAACCAAATCGCTATATGAATTGACAGCAAATAGTGGGTTCCATTTTTCCTTGGCCTTCATTAGTTGCTTCGAATCCGGATCAACAATTGCCATTAATTCGCACGATTGATGCCTGTCTATAGCATTACAGTGCGTCAAAATATTTGGGCCGCCAGGATAGTCAATGCGATCTGGTTTATTCGCCCCAATGCTACCTGCGCCTATTACTGCCACTTTATATTGCATTTAATCTCCCTTTTAAAAAATTCTTCCCCGGCCAAGCTTCCGAAGTTCTTTTAAATTATCACAATATTGCTTTTGATATAATATTACTTTTTCAAATTTCCCAAATGCTTTGTTTGCCTGTCTCAGTACCCTCTCAAGTGCTGAGCAGTTCATTTTTAGATTGATATGAATTTTCTCATTAGCCATAATAATTAACCTGTTATCTCATCAAAACATTTTTCACAAAGGCCGCTGATCTTGTATTCCTTTTTGCCGGCTTCCGAATAGCAGTTTGGCAAAGCTAATTGTTTACACTGAATACAGGTTCCAAATTCCTGGGCTTCTTTAACTGTTTGGCCATAAAACTCTTTAGCTAAAAAATATTTAAGCCCTTGTAAATGCATATTTGCCATTATTCTTCATCTTCGTCGTCTTTTTCTTCGTCATCATCACAATCACAATCTGATTTGTCACATTGGCCTTCTTTACAACACCCACCGCCCTGGCATCCATCTTTTTTGTCTGTCATGATTAATCCCCTTTGTTATATTATAAGATTTTTCAATTTTTTAAATATTTATTTAAATATTTTTTATCCCTCCTCTGGCTCCTTACGGCGAACCTTTGCATTTGTAATCCAATCAGGGTTTTTAGAAAGAAAATCTACAACACTCTCGGCCGTAAATGTTGGATCATGCCCAAATTTATTAAATAATTTTTTCATCATGTCGTAATCTTCTTGCGTATCAAGTGTTAAACCGAGATTCGGCCATCTCATATTTAATGGAAAAAGAGGGGCAGAAGAATGATAGCAATTAAATTCTTCGTGCTGGTGAATATTCCAACCTGCATGCTGTTTGGGATTATGTATATTTATGCAATCCCTTAATACATTTGTCCAATAAACCTGCACGTCAAGACCGTCAGGCCAATCCCGATAAACACAATTTGAGGCATAATCATAATTACCTCGTGTTAAAACATTAACCAAATAATCGATATGTCTTGGATCGACCATCGGGCAGTCTGACGTGAGGTCCACAATAATATCCGCCTCGTTAAAATCAGCACAGGTCAACACCCTGCCAATTACATCGCCTTCATCGCCACCATAGCCACAACATGTAATCTCATTTTCATTACAAAAATCCATGATCGGAGCATTTGATGGGGCCTGGGTAGTGGCAATAACCACCTCATCAACCAATTCTGCCAATCCCGCCCTCGTTGCCATCCACCAAAGAACAGATTTATTATCCGGCCCCAGTGGCAATAGAACTTTCCCGGGCAACCGGGTGGAGTTCATTCTCGCCTGAATCACAGCCACAACTTTTGATTTTTTCATTTTACCACCCTATATGATTCACCTTTAAATTCTATTTCTCTTTCTTTAATTTTTACATCATCGGCTCTTCGCATATCCATCTCGTTTCGGGCTTCTTCTTCGGTATCATAAACTATTGTTTCAAAGGCTATTTGTATTCGATTAAATTTTAATATATCAACCCATTCTACTTTTGTTTTTCTCCAAAAAGTTTTTGTTGTATTGGTTGCCTGAATAAAAAATTTACTATTGACGTGTTCACAAATTCTATACTCCGGATATTTATCCATTTTCCTACCCTATTTTTATCCGTTTATCATGCGGTGAATATTCTATCTCTTCCGTTGCCCCCCTTTTAATTGTCCGATCACATTCTTCACAATAAACCCATGGTGGTATAACTCTGCCGGTATAAAATATCTTTCTTGTATGTTTTTTTCTACAAAGCGGGCACCGGCAGAGCCAATTTTTAGCCATTGACCCGAGATAGTACTCAGTCATTTTGCCCTTTCTTTTACAGTCGATATTCCGTTTTTCATAGAAACATCAATAATCTGGTCCGCCTCTGAAATTAGTTCTTTAATGTGCGTAATGAGGATAATCTGTAACCCAAGGCCAGCGGGCGGAGGCAATGTCATTTGTTTTAGCATTTGCCCTGCCAAATGCATTGTTGTTGTTTCAGTGCCAGGAATTTTTTCTTTATCTATGTGCCCAAAGGGTTCGTCATTAACCATAACGGGCCTTGATCTTGGTTGGGCAAGGCTCCAGCTTCCAACCCGTAAAGCAAAAGAAGCGATGGCAATCGGCCCTCCGCCACTGGCCGCAAGCGGCTTGCTTATATTGCCATTGCGCTCAAAGCCAAGATGACATTCGGTATTCCCTTTGCCAGTGATTTTAAAATTAGCGACCATTCGATACGGATTGTCATAAACGGCTGCCAGGGCAAGGCTAACAGGTTCGCAAATACGATATTCTAATTCCTGCTGCGTTTTGCTGGCCACACTTTGGATGATGCCTTGCGCTTTTTCTGAAAATGTAATCTCTTTTTGGATAGATTCGCAGGCCGCTTGAGCATTTGCCAAATCAAGTGAAACTTGGTTGGCCTGGCCCTTTATTTGGTTGAATTTATCTTTTATTTCTTGTAGGTTCATACTCGTTTATTCCATGCATCTATAATTTCTAACCTATCCAGTCTTTCCATTATAATTGCACATTGTTCACATTTAACCCACCAAGAAAACATTGTTGGTTCTGGCCCGATTGGTTTTGATCCACAAAACGGACAAGGCTTTAATTTATTCCCAATCATAAGCTTCCTCCAGTGTCTCCATACCCGTGGCAAACTCAGCTTCCTGTTTATCTAATTCTTTCCCAATTTCCTTTAATTTTACTTCCGCATCCGCCAAAGTTAATATTTCAAATTTCTGTTTCATTTGCGCCATCACTGATTTAATCTGCCCGGTGATTTCAGATTGCTTTATTTTTGCTTCATCAATCTGGCTTTTTATTTTCATTAAGCGCTCGGTACTCATATTGGTTTTCCTTAAATTAATTATGGGGCGTTTTGGTCTGTTGTCTCTATCAAATCGGGATCAGCAAGAGTATATGTAAAATCGCCATAATCAACAGGGCATGCCACTGGGGTTTCTACTCTTTCCGCATACAAACCCCGCAAATAATTCTTTTTAACAAAAACCCCTTTTGTCGTCATTGCTTTTATTGCCCTGCCCTCGGCAATCATCATTCCTCTTTCAGATGTCACCTTTCTTTCTTCAATATCAATTCGACCGGCACGGGCAAGCCCAATGGAAACCGAACCATCCGGATCTTCCATAATACAAATCGTTTCTTCCGCATAAGGCGTTTGATAAAATTTTGTTTTTAATTCTGTAATTTTAACAGAATCAAGAGTAATCTTTTCCATGTTTTCTTCCTCCTGTTTATAATATTCTTTAACTTCTTCTTCAAGACTCTGTGTCATATTTCCTCCTTTGTTAAAAATTATTTAACTGCTTCCCACGTTTTTTCAACAACTTCTTTTTTTGTTCTGTATTTTTGAAAATATCTTTCAAGGTTAGTCTCAAACGAAAGCTCAACTTCCGTATCCGAATTAACCCTGGTAATAAACGCTTCGTTTCGATTTTCCCGTTCTTTGGCAATATCTATATGCGTCCTACTAATTACGCCTTGCTCAATCGGCAGATACACAGCCTCAATATCATTCGTATCTGCATACCACAAATACACCCTCGGCTTGTGATCTTCCTGCGCAGCGGTGGAGCGCATAAGCGATCCCGGGTTCACCAAGTGGCGGCCTTCGTGTTCAACGGTAAAAGCTTGGTGGTTATCACCGGACAATATGATTTGATATTCCGGGAATTTCTTTAGAAGAGAATGGCCTTCGGGGGCTTCTTGATCGGGCCAAAGCCTTTTGTCGTCAATCACCATCTGATGCGTCATGGCGATCAATGGCCAATTTATTTCTTTTTTTCTTTCTCCATAAAATTCTTTTATTTCTTTTCCGTAGGGGAATGCAGCAATTTCTATTGTGCTATTTTTATAATTATGTGTAAAATCATTTAGCCCAATTGTTTTAATTGCCTTGGCTGCCGTTAAGACACCAAGGCCAGATTTTTCAAAAAGATCAAGGCGATGATTAGGAAGATCGTGTTGCCCGGGGATGCAAATGATATCGTGACCTTTAAATTTATGAATTGCCCACTCCAGAAGCCAATTCGGCCACTGGGCTTTATGCCCGAGATCTCCCGCAATTAAAATAGGGCAATCATGCTCTTTAGATAAATCTAAAATGAAGTCAATTTTTTTCTCCATTGCGGCAAAGAAATTATCCTGCCGGCAAACAGGGGTGTCGGGGCGTATGTGCCAATCGGCGCTGAGAATTGCCGTTGCTTTTTGGGTTTTTCTTTTAAATTTTGTCATAACCTATTGTCCAAATGGGCAGTTTTCGGCATTGGCAGATGTGACATTATCCCTTTTAACTTTTAGCGTTTCTAATATTTTTTTATAAATTAATTTTTCCTTTTTAAACTGAGAGATTATTTCGGCAAAACCCGCCTTGTATAATTCTATTGTACAACCGTCCCCCCATAAAGGCGAAGATGGACCGGGCAAACAAAACACATAGTCTTCTTTATTCTTTGCGTCTACAATAGTTATTCCAATATCCGGGTCACAGCCAATAATTAACCCTTTATAAGTCCCTGAAAAGTTCTCGTCATCACAGATTATTTCTTTTCCTTCAAAATCTTCATAATCTTCTTTCATTTTAATCTCCTATATTTGGTTATTATGCTGCATAGGCGGATAAGCTTTATCATTTTTTATTTTCTTTTAGAGTGGTTCTTTTCTTTTTTCATATAGCCCTAATTCCTTAGCATACTTGCTTTCGTAATTTCTACTTATATCGGATACCCACCCACATTTAGAGCATTCATAGTTATAATCTGTTTTTTCTTCAGAACCAAAATATAAATCAAGGGTGTGCCCACATTTACATATTTTTTTTGTTCCATTTGGCTCTAAAATAAAACCATAGTATCCATAATCTTTTTCATTTACAATTTTAAAATCTTTTTTGTCTCTTCTTTTAAATTTTGTCATTATTTTTTATCAATAACATTGGTTATGTTTTGTGAAAATACAAGAATACCCGAGCTAAGAAGCGCGAAGAAAACAGATGATACAAAATACCCTATAAACCCTATAAATGAACCTGACAGGGCATTAAGGACACCACCAATAAGCCAAATTATTGCGCAAACATAATTAAAATTCATAATAATCCCCTTATTTTCCGCAAAGCGGGCACTGATCCGGCATTAATTCCACAAATTCCTTTTCATATGTTATCAAAAGATCCCCGGTTTTATTATACTGTTCATCCAATTTAACGCCGTTTTCATAGAGTTCCTGCAAAGTGTTATACTGATACACCCCTTTGGCTATTAAATCGTTTAAAACAAGCAATGCTTTAGTCTCATCACTATATTTAGCAATGCCCCTATACCATTTATCATCCTTTTGGTGTTGTTTTATCAAAGCTATGTATTTTTCCAATATTTCTTCTTGGTCAATGCCGCTATTAATTTGATTTGATAGTTCAATTAGATAATTTATTTTTTCATCATGTTTAATAATTTCTTTTAGTTTTTTATCCTCTTTTACAAAAGAAATAGCCCTATTGGTTAAATCAAATAATTTTTGTTCCTGTTCTTTTTTAACTATAATTTTATTGGATTGTGTTTCAAGATTATTAACCGCCTTTTGATGCTTTGTAATTTCTTGTAATGCTTGATTTTCTTGTTCAAGAAAACCCAAGTTTTTAATCAACCCTGCTAATTCTGACCATTGGGAATTCAGATGTTTTACATATCCTTCTAATTTTTCTAATTTTATTAAATTTTTGCCTGCTTCATCCAGCCAGTCATACTCTTTTAGTTTTTCTGTTTTTTCGTCCACTAATTCTTGCTTAACTTTTAGCTCTCTTTTTTCTCTTTTTAGTGCAACCGATATATTGGATAAAGAACGGTCAATTATATCAAGATTTACCAAACCATTGTAATGCCTGGCCACCTCAACAGGTTTTTTTTCTAACAAGAATGGGCCATCAAACTGGAAACCAATATTTATATCAGAAAGGTTTAAATGCTGTTGTATAATTTCTGGAACCTTGCCCCTGCCAAAGGCTTTGAATGGTTCTGATTCTCCAGACAAGGTATAAAGATTTTTTGTGCCCGCTTTCCATATCTTTTCTTTTTTATTAAAAACGGCATCCCGATAACGCCCAACTGATTTGCCAGCAATAGTTAATTGAACATCACAATCCCCGCCGGAATTGGAAATATAATCATCGCCATCAGGAGAATTATTGACTACCAGGTCAATAGCCTTGCCAATGTTTGATTTTCCGCTATCATTTGCGCCTACAATAACATTTAAGCCAGGATGAAAATCAATATGGACATCTTCATAACTTCTAAAATTTTTTATTGAAATTGAATCAATCATTTGTTTTCTCTAAAATCCTTTAATCTATTATAAGATTTTTTTAATTTATTAAATATTTTTTATCTTATCCCCGTAATCCAATTAATCGGGAATGTATCCACGACATGAAACCAAAATAAATCAACCATAAAATTTCCATTATCCCAATATACAGCAAAAAGGCTCCGATTGATTTCCCTGCTGGTATCCTTAACTGTCCCAAGCCAAAACCCAAACAATTCATCTAAAAAATAAAAATCTGCGCCAAATAAATTAAACGTCATTTTATTTTCCTTTCGATTTTATAATCCCCTTTGGTGGTTTTGTCCCTGTACCACGAACTAAAGAATGTAAATAATTTGCCCATTCAAGCATATACCTAAACTCTTTATTCATTTTCCCTGACTTCGGGTACACAGGCAACCTTCTTCTTGTAGGAAACATTTCAAAATAATATTTGCAGATTCGTTTGTAGTCCCGCTTCAAAAGTTTCTTGGCCTTCGGCCTTTCGTTGGGATGTACAATCTTTTCTCTCAGCGGTGGGTTGTCAATATAATCTGCTAAATTTCTCAATGCTTCCGATAATGATATCCCAAGTTTGTGCATACCGTATCGTTTAAAAGAATTGGCACACTTACCCTCCCAGGAATTAGCCTGAAAGTGCAATACCCCCCTTAATAACCCCTTGCCGTCTTCGCCAACAGGCTCAGATTTGTTTTTATGCTTGTGGTCGAAGACGGCATCCTCATATGCAATTTGCTGCCTTAAAATTGGGCAAAACTTATCTTGGGCAAGCCATTGTTCTTTGCGCAGTTTTATAAATTCTGCGTGGGTTATTTCTTTGAATTTAGTCATTAGTAACCAATAAATATTTTCTATCGCTATTGTGTTGGCCCACTTGATATCCATCTATTTCTTTTGTATGAAGTAAGAGCAAAACCCCTGTTGGATGTTCTTCCAAGTCTTTTTCTGATCTTTCAATAACCGTATGGGCAGCAATGTTTTTTCCTTGCCAATATGCTTGGGCCAATTCATAATTTTTGGCAAGAACAATTGATTCAACCTTTCCCTCGTATGTTTTGGCTATAAATATTGGCACCTTATCTCCTCCAATTTATAAGTTATTTGGCTATAAACCGGGACGAACCCTTATTTTATTTCTTTGCCTTATTCCCAAAATCTAAAGATCAAATTTATAGCCAAAAATGTTAACGAAAACTTTTGTTTTTTATCGGACAAACTTCTTTATTACAATTCCCCTCATAATGGTCTTTATTTTTAGGATGGTTACAAAATACCAAAGATGGCTCACATTCTCTATAATCCGGGCCAACGGTATATTCATTTTCTTCCCATTCTGCCAAAAGATACTTGCACCCCTTTCCAAAACCACTTCTTCATTTTCGGCCTCCTCTCTGATTGACCAAACTTTCCCACAAATTGAACAAATGAATTTTTTGTGTTCATCTTTTAAAAATTCAATAAATCGCAAATCGCCCTGACAATAAGGGCAAAAGGCAATAGCCATTTTTATTTTTCTATTTTTTACCATCTTTAATCTACCCGCAT
>Ga0208904_1001087_pt1 | contig 19406 bp, 18 predicted proteins | sample AntAceMetag02UKB_FD_184774 | JGI IMG/M metagenome (GOLD analysis project Ga0208904, IMG submission 184774) | Saline lake microbial communities from Ace Lake, Antarctica - Antarctic Ace Lake Metagenome 02UKB (SPAdes) (version 2) | ecosystem: Environmental > Aquatic > Non-marine Saline and...
AATTGAATTTGGAGTTGATAAAGAAGGTAAACTAATGGTAGCTGATGTGATTGATAATGATAGTTGGAGATTGAAAGATGCTTTATGGGAAGAATTAAGTAAGGAGGCTTTTAGACAGGGAGAGGAATTAGATGAAGTAGAAAGAAAATACGGTTTGGTAGCTTCCTTAACAAAAAAATTTAGAATCCCTAAACAAGCTTTAGTTTTATGGCGAGGGTCAGATAGTGATCCATTACCAGAGTTAGGTTTATTTGAAAATACTACTGGCGTGGTTATTGAAAATGTCGTTCTCTCAGGTCATAAATCAACTAGACAATGTCTAGATGCTTTAGAAAAAATATTAGGAAAATATCCTGATGGAGGAGTTATCCTTGCAAAAGTTGGTAGAAGTAATGGTTTAGGGCCAATAGTAGCAGCCCGCACTTCTTGGCCAGTTATCGCTGTTCCAGCTACTATAGATAGTTTTCCGGAAGATGTTTGGAGTAGTATTAGAATGCCCTCTAAAGTGCCTTTAGCAACAGCCTGGCCAGAATCAAACGCTATGCTGTTAGCTGCAGAAATTCTAGCACAAAAAAATCCAGTTCTTCATCAGAAAAGACAAATGATGATTGAAAAATTAGATGAATAAATAACTTGCAAAAAAAATAGAGGCGATATCCAGTTCATCGGATATCGCCTTTTTGTTTTAGATTTGTTCACCTTGTAAAAAAGGTGCAATCATCTCCTGAAAGGGTTTATTTTGCCTAAGAAGCTCTTTCGTTTTCTCTTGGCAGAAAAATTCAGCCATTAAATTCCAATCTGAAAAGGAAAAAAAATTGCCATTTAAACCATTTGAGAGTATTTTTCCTTCCGAATCAAACAAACCAAACGGCACCCCCGCATTAACAGCTAATTCACCGTCTATTTTAACATGATCGCCAAAGTATATCATTCTTGGACGAGTTGCTATAGCATGACCAATGATTTGAAAATCTGTTTGGCTTCCTGCCTGTTGCCGTATCCAAGTAGCGTGAAGCAGATTAAACAAATCAACTGAGGGTTTTACTCTCTCACTGGGCTCTAAAGGATATTTTTTTCCTCTCAAATCATCGTCAGTTACTGATAACCCTGACCAAGGAATATCCCAGAGCGCGAAAGTTTTATTAATAAAAGTATCATGACCTGAGGATAAAATGGCTAGCTGAATGTTAATTGCTTGGTCTTTATTCAACTCTTTAATTGCTTGAAAAAAGTTTAAAAAGCCCAAACACGGCAATGGCCATTTTTTCCCCTGATATTCACCCTCAGAAAAAGATTTTCCTACTTCTTCAAGCAAATAAGACAATTTACATTGAACTAATAATTCAGTGATAACTTCAGTTGGATCCCAATCATCATCATCTTTCCATACCATGGGAAATCCTTTGCTAGCGGGTACTAGCTGTTGGTCTAAAAGACCTTGTCTTTGACTTTGAAAAAATTTGCGCGCTTGTTCAATCAAGCTCTTTCTATCGCCATTTTCCAAGATGTCTATTATTAATTCAAGTGGAGCCCGATTTTTAATCCCTCCTAATTCTTTATACAACTTAAGTCCATATTTTCCGAACAAGCATTCAATAGCGTATTCGTATGCTTCGTCGACACCTATGCCATTGGGGCTTGGGCTGAAAGTATCTGCCAAGCACCTGTCAAAATCGGCTATTATTGCGTACTTGTGGCTTAGCATGACCTTTCTCCTTTGCTTTAGCAGTAAACTAATTTAAAAAGAGCTGGGCTAGTATCAGCCCCCTCCTTGTTTTAAAGTATGTTATATTTATAACAAAAATTTTTATTTATAGCAAAAATTTTAATAAAGTCAACCCCTAAAAAATTAGTAAAAAGTCAACTTGAAACTATTAATTAAAGATGTTAAGTTAGTATTAGTTATTCACTAATATATCTTATGAACTCAAATAATTGGTATGTAATCACTGGTGCGCCTTTAGCTGGCAAGACTACTTTAATAAAATTGCTAGAAAAAAAGGGCTATAATACTATGGATGAAGCCGCTCGTATTTATATTGATCAAGAAATAGCCAAAGGAAAAACCATCGGCCAAATACGTCAAGACGAATTATTATTTCAGGAATTGGTTTTAAAAATGAAGCTTGAAATAGAAGCGGGTTTATCAAAAGAAAAAATTACTTTTTTTGACCGGGGTATTCCAGATACAGATGCTTATTATAGACTACACGGCAGACAAAATGATCAATTTTTAGAAGAAGCCATGCAAAATTGTTTATATAAAAAAGTTTTTTTGCTTGATTTTTTTAATATGCGCAAAGATTATGCCAGAACCGAAAGTCGAGAAGAGCAGATAAAAATCCATAATTTGTTGGAGGAAGGCTATCAAAAAATAAATATTCCTATTATTAAAGTGCCAAAAATGGAATTAAAAGAAGATAGATTAAATTTTATTTTAAATAACTTATAAGTTTTTATGTATCATTTTTATAATAAAGGGGAGGATGAAAATATTGAATATTGCTTTAATGTAGAAGCTAAGGAGCCATTAAATGATGATGAAATAAAAATTTTAAAAAAATTAATAACTAATAATCTTCTTTCAGATATTAAAAATGAATCTCAATTTAATGAGAATAATGAAATTATTGAATTAGGCCCACGTTTAAACTTCGCTACTGCCTCTTCTACTAATTCAATAAATATTTGTCATGCCTGCGGACTGGATAAAATTATTAGAATTGAAAAGTCCCGCCGTCATCTTGCTACTTCAGAAATAGACAAACAAAAATTCATAGACGAAAACCATGACCGCATGACTGAATGCCAATATTTGGAAAAACTAAAAGATTTTAAACTTAATATTCAACCAGAGCCAGTTGTTAATGTGCCCTTAATAGAACAAGGAATAAGCGCACTACAAGAAATTAATAAAAAAATGGGATTAGGAATGGATGATTGGGACGAAAAATTATACTATGATTTATTTGTTAATAAAATAAAAAGAAATCCAACTAATGTAGAATGCTTTCAGTTGGGTCAAGCAAATAGCGAACACTCAAGACATTGGTTTTTTAAAGGAAAATTAATTATTGACGGGAAAGAGATGCCAGAAACACTTTTAGAAATTATATTTTCCACTTTAGAAGCCAATCCGAATAATAGTTTAATTGCCTTTAAAGATAATTCTTCAGCTTTAAGGGGATATGAAATAAATACTATTATTCCAAAAAATCCTGGCCAGACATCAGCTTTTAAAAAAGAAAGAAAAACTTATCATATTATTTTTACAGCTGAAACTCATAATTTCCCAACTGGTGTAGCTCCTTTTCCTGGAGCAGAAACCGGAACCGGGGGTAGAATTAGGGATGGGCAAGCAACTGGTAGAGGATCTTTAGTAGTAGCCAGTACAGTAGCTTATTGCGTAGGTAATTTAAATATTCCTGGCTATGATTTGCCTTGGGAGGATAAAACTTTTATATATCCTACCAACTTTGCAACTCCTTTAAAAATTGAAATGGAAGCTAGCAATGGAGCGTCTGATTATGGCAATAAATTTGGTGAGCCACTTATTCAAGGCTATACTCGCTCTTTTGGTTTAACTTTACCAAACGGAGAAAGACAAGAATGGATAAAACCTATTATGTTTGCCGGCGGTGTTGGGCAAATTGATAATGAACATATTAAAAAAGGAAAACCAGAACCAGGCATGTTAATTATTCAAGTAGGTGGTCCTGCTTATCGCATTGGCACAGGAGGAGGAGCAGCTTCCAGCATGATTCAAGGAGAAAATATTGCTGAGCTTGATTTTAATGCTGTTCAAAGAGGTGACGCAGAAATGGAACAGAAGATGAATAGAATAATTAGGGCTTGCGTAGAAATGGGAAAGGATAACCCGATGATTAGTATTCATGACCAAGGAGCAGGCGGACCTTGTAATGTGCTGACAGAAATAGTTGAACCTATTGGTGGCAGAATTGAGATAAGGGATATTAATTTGGGAGATGAAACCATGTCAGTCTTGGAAATTTGGGGAGCTGAATATCAGGAGAGAAATGCTTTATTAATAAAGCCAGCTAGTTTAGAACAATTTAAAGAAATATGTGCTAGGGAAAAATGTTATTATGAAATGCTGGGCGAAATTACCGGTGATGGTAAAATTGTTGTCCATGATTCTAATGACGATTCAACTCCGGTTAATTTAGAATTAGAAAAAATATTAGGTAAAATGCCTCAAAAAACTTTTACTGATAAAAATATTCATTTACCTTTAGAATCTTTAAAATTACCAACTGATCTAACAATTAAACAAGCGCTAGAAAAAGTTTTGCGTTTATTATCAGTCGGGTCAAAAAGATTTTTAACTTCTAAAGTTGATCGGAGCGTCACTGGATTGATTGCTCAACAACAATGTGTCGGCCCATTACAACTTACTCTCGCAGATGTGGCGGTTATTGCTCAAAGTCATTTTGGTAAATCAGGAGTTGCCATTTCTATTGGCGAACAACCCATAAAAATGATTATTAATCCTGAGGCTGGAGCGCGCATGGCAATTGGCGAAGCTTTAACTAATATGGTCTGGGCCAGAATTAGTGATTTAACTGATATTAAATGTTCTGGTAATTGGATGTGGGCGGCAAAATTACCAGGAGAAGCTGCTAGAATATATAAAGCAGCAACGGCTACGCGAGCAATGATGACTCAGCTAGGTATTGCCATTGATGGAGGTAAAGATAGTCTTTCAATGGCCACTAAAATAGGCGATCAAATTGTAAAATCCCCAGGTGAACTAACCGTTTCTGCTTACGCCACAATGCCGGATATAAATAAAGTTATTACCCCAGATATTAAAGAGCCAGGAAAAAGTAATTTATGGATTATTGATTTAGGTGACAATAATTATAGAATGGGTGGATCGTCTTTAGCTCAAGTTTTCAAACAAGTTGGAAATGAATCACCAGATGTGGCCAATGTAGACATGTTAAAAAATTTATTCAACGCTGTTCAAACAATGATTGATAAAGAAATTATTTTATCAGGGCATGACCGTTCTGACGGTGGCTTGATAACAACTTTATTAGAAATGGCTTTTGCTGGTAATGCTGGTTTTGAAATAAATTATCAAAACTTAAGAGTTCATCCAATAGCTTATTATTTTAATGAGGAATTAGGACTAGTGATAGAAATTAATCCAGCTAATGAAGTAGAATTTTTAAATATAATTAATAAATATAAGTTGTCTGAAGTTACTTCTAAATTAGGTTCAACAACTAAAGAGCAAATTGTAAGAATTAAAAATAATGAGGAGATTCTACTTGAAGAAGACATGAAAGAATTAAGAGCTATGTGGGAAGAAACTAGTTTTGAACTAGAAAAACTTCAGACCAACACAGCAATGGCAGTGGAAGAAAAGAAAAATGTTTATGCTCAAGCAGAACCGAAATATAATTTAACATTTACTCCAGCATTAACTTCAGCAGAAATATTAGCTAAAGAAAATAAACCAAAAGTAGCCATCTTGCGTGAAGAAGGTAGTAATGGAGATAGAGAAATGACCAGCGCATTCTATCAAGCTGGTTTTGAAGTTTGGGATGTAATGATGACGGATTTACTGACAGAAAAAATTAATTTAGATGATTTTAGAGGGCTTGTTTTTGTAGGAGGTTTTTCATACGCAGATGTTTTAGGTTCAGCTAAAGGTTGGGCTAGTACAATTAAATTTAATAAAAAATTAAAGGAAATGTTTGATAATTTCTATAACCGCCCAGATACTTTTTCTTTGGGAGTTTGTAACGGTTGTCAGCTGATGGCCCATCTTGGTTGGGTGTCTTCACAGGAAATTAGCGAGGAAAAACAGCCGAGATTTATAAAAAATAAGTCAGGTAGATTTGAATCACGTTGGGTAACGGTTAAAATTATGGAAAGTCCATCAATAATGTTGCAAGGCATGGCTGGATCTGTTTTAGGTACTTGGACAGCTCATGGCGAAGGCCAGCTTTCTTTGACTGATGATGTATTAACAGAAGTAAGAGAAAAAAAATTAGCACCACTAGTATATCTAGATGATAATGGCGAAGAAACTGAAAAATATCCATTCAATCCAAACGGCTCAATCAATGGCATAACTAGTCTTTGTTCTGCAAATGGCAGACATCTAGCTATGATGCCTCATCCAGAAAGATTATTTTTAAAATGGCAATGGCCATGGATGCCAAAAGACTGGCAAAAAGACCTTAAAGCATCACCTTGGCTTAGGATGTTTCAGAATGCTTTTAAATGGTGTGAGGAAAATAAAAAAGGCCATTCCGGAGAATGACCTACAAAGAAAAGAAAGGACGTTTTGGTGTAGACTGATGGACTTGCTGACGGGCTTGATAGCCTCATTATAAAAGCTTATGAATTCTAGTCCATTCGTTCTTTAATGGCAGAGATTAGTCTGGCTCTGGTGCGCTCGCTGATGGGCTTGGCAGTCTCATCATAAAAGCCTATGACTTCTTCCCATTTGTCTCTTGAAAATACGATCTTCATGATGTTAACCCCTGGCCATACTGCTTTGACTGCGTCTAATAGTTGGTCGAATGAAGAGATAGAAACTGCCAACTTATCTAAAGATACGTCAAACGCCTTCGCAAAATGTTCATAACCAATAAAACAATTCTTGAATGAATCGAGTAATTTATCGCAACTGTCATCATTTTCGTGCATCAACTTTGGCGTTTTACTCATTTTGCATAAGTAAAGCATGGATTGTCCTTTTTTGTGTCCAGGCCGGGGTGTGCCTTTGATAATAACATCCATGGATTCACTGGAATATAAAATTCCTCCTTTTTTATATAGAAGTAACCAGCAGTTAGTAACTTGCTCTTCCCACGTTGTGCGCATCGGCACAGCTTGGCAAATACCTATGAATTTTGGGTCAGATGAACTCATGGAATTTTTCTCCCTTCAATTTTAAATAACAATCTTAATAAAGATATGTTATAATATATTAATAATTTTGTCAACCCTTATGCCAACTTACGAAGACAGAGGAGTTTCTCCTCACAAACCTGATGTAAAAAAAGCAATTAAAAATATTAATCAAGGTATCTTTCCTAATGCATTTTGCAAAGCCATCCCAGATGTAATTAGTAATTCTGAAGACCATTGTTTTTTGCTTCACGCAGACGGAGCCGGCACCAAATCATCGCTGGCTTATATTTATTATAAAGAAAATAATGATATTGATGCTTTTGAAGGAATCGCGCACGATTCTTTAGTTATGAATTTGGATGATCTTCTATCTGTTGGAGCAGTAAATAATTTTATTTTATCAAACACTATTGGCAGAAATTATAAATTAATTAGTGGAGAAATTATTGGAAAAATAATTCATGGATATTCAAATTTGATACAATCATTAGAATCGTTTGGTGTTAAAATACACAACTGCGGAGGAGAAACAGCCGACTTGGGAGATTTAGCTAGAACAATCATTGTTGACTCTGTGATGGCAGTCAGAATGCTAAAAAAAGATTTTATTGATTGTGGTAAAGTAAAACCAAATCAAGATATTGTCGGGTTAGCTTCTTTTGGTAAAGCTAGTTACGAAGATAAATATAATTCTGGCATTGGAACAAATGGTTTTACCGCTGCTAGGCATGAAGTGTTATCTTCAAAATATAAAGAAAAATATCCAGAATCTTTTGCCCCTGAAATTCTTGATTTAGCCTATACAGGAAAATTTGATCTTAATGATAAATTACCTGATACAGATTTAACAGTCGGACAGGCATTACTTTCACGAACAAGAACTTATATTCCAATCATGAAAGATATCTATGAAAAATACAAAAATAATATATCAGCTGTTTTTCATAATACTGGTGGTGGACAAACTAAATGTTTAAATTTTGGTACTAATATAAAATATATAAAAAATAATTTATTTCCCCTGTCACCAATTTTTAAATTAATAAAAGAAAACACTAATTTATCCATGTATGAAATGCACAGAGTTTTTAATATGGGTCATCGAATGGAAATTGTATGCGATCCGAAAATCAGTTCAGCTATAATTAAAATTTCCGAGAAGTATGGAGTGGAGGCAAGGATAATTGGTAAAACAGAACCAGCTGATAATTCCTCTTTGATAATCACAACTCCTGACGAAGTTTTAGAATATGAAAAATAATTTTAAAATTTACTCAAGAAAAAAAACAACATTTATCCCAAATAGAAAAACGCAAAAAGATAGGGCACCAGCACCCGACTCATGAAAGGTTGAGATAATAACAAAAAACCATCCTATTGAAAATGGTTTTTAGATGTATGGAAGATGTATGGAAGATGTATGGAAAAATATGTGGATAACTAAATTTATAATAATTTCCCTTGTTTAGGCTTATTATTAGGCTCTTTTGTTAAGCCAACGTCCTGTTCTATCTTCAGTATTTTTTCACTCAAAACATACTTTACTTTCGGACCTTTTTGAGCCCCAACACGATTAATATAGCCACCTTTTTCTAAAATTCCTAAATTCATAGTAATTGTCGGGCGAGGTATCTCTAATGTTTTAACAACATCGCCTGTCTGAACCTTTTTATTTTGAGCAATAAACTGAACTATCTTTTTCTGGGTTGCGTTCAATTCTCTAAAAACAGCATGATTAATTTTTTGCAATTCTTCCGACTCGCTTCTTAACCTTCTATTTTCTATATTATTAAATAAATTTATAGAAAATATAACCCCCTCTTTATCGTTTATCAACTTTGGTTCTGGCAGTCCTAAAATTTGCATTTCTTCTTTTATTCTGTCCATACCTTCGCTAGCTGATTTTACATACCCCAAAGAAAGTAAGCCTTGCATTAAAAAAGGATTTCTAGGAAAATGCTGCTTATATATATTTTGAACCGTTACTGGGCCTGGTAAATTTCCCGGGCTAGTAACCTCAATACGATTATTAAACATTCTAATAAAAATATTAGCGTTCTTTAAATCATAAGCCCTATGAGTAACAGCATTAACTATGGCTTCATACCAAGCGAACTTAGGATATTCTAAAACAATTTTAAATTTTCCTTTATCATCTAAAAAACTAAATTCTTTTATTTGAGAAATAATCATTTTAGCCGCACTGTCTATTTGCATAGTAATTGGTCCTTCAAAAAATTTATCCTTAACAATATTTGAACGTTCTCCTGTTTCTATTTTATCACCCTCATATTTTAAAAATCTTATATTCGCTCCTGAAATAAATTTGTGTGGCTCATTATGAAATAATAAAACTCCAGCATAATTTATTTTTAAAATATCCCCTTCTTTACGTCCAAAATTCTTTATTATAATTAAATCTTCTATAGATGGTTTACTACTTAATCCATCTCTTTTGCTCCATTCTTTAATAAAACTATCTAACAATTTTTCATTCAAATCACTAATTGTCACCCCATTAACTAATTCTTGTTCAAAATCTGCTTCACCTTTGTCATATTCCATTTGTTTTATTTTGCTTATAGACATTTTACAAGTTTCGTCAGCTATCCTTTCATACGCCTCTCCAGCAACAGTTTTAATTACTTTATCAGGAGAAAAATCAACAAAAAATAATAATAATTTATCTGCCTTGCCTTTATTATTTTTAATATCAAAAATTTTATGCTCAACTTTGGCTAATGGACAATGAATTCTTTGAGCTTTTATTAAATTATTAATCCCTGTCTGGTTTAAAAAATTAATTCCCTCTGGGTCGTATCTTTTTTTATACCAACAACAACCAATCCGCCATCCACACTACTATTAGCAAATGCCGAAAATTCATTTACTAATGCTTTAGACTGAATTAAAGCGCTCTTTTTTTCAAAATTTTGATCTTCAATTTTTTGAATAAATTTAGCGAGATTAGGCTTGTTATATAAAATTTTACTCATATGCTTTATTTATCATTTCTACATAATAAAACTACTTAAAATTAGTATATCATTTTATATTTAAAATAAAAACGCCTCTGTTTTCACGAAGGCGTTTTTTCTTTTTATGTTTTTTTAAATTTATTTTATTTTTGTCCTTTATAAAATCCTTTTTTATCTTTTCCAAAATCTAATCCTAATTCTTCCCACAACACTTTTGCCTCTTCATATTTTCCAGCTTGCTTTAAATTATGTACTTCAACTAGCTTGGAAAAATTTTCTTCTGTGATAACTTCTGCCATTGGCTTATCGCCCATTAATTCTTTCCAAGTCGCGTAATCGTTATTTTCCATTACTTGCATAATAGCTACTTGCCGTTCAGGGTCAAAATTTTTCTTATGCATTCCTTTTCTAAATCCTCTGTTATTCTGTAAACCTAATTCTTCTCGTAATGCTTCAGCCTCTTCGTATTTACCGTCTACCATTAACTGACGCGCTTCAACAAATTTAGCAAAATTTTCTTCGGTTATTTTCTCAATAACTGAATTATCGCCCATTAATTCTTTCCATGCGCTATAATTATTATTATCAATTGCTTCAATCATTGCTTCATGGCGTTCAGGTGAATAATTTGGGCCTTTTTTATTAAAATCGCCTTGATAAGCATAAGTTGCACCAGCGACGATAGCAGTAGTAGCGATAACGCCGACCGCAGCCGCTAAATACTTTGTGTAGTCTTTTTTCATATTTATTTCTTAGTAATTTAAATGTCTGTCAGACTTGTTATTTATTACTACGCATGCTTAATTTTTTTCTTTCACCACGCTGAAGCTTTAGCGAAGACGGGTTTCATTCATCCCTTTTTCTCTAAAAAACATAATAATTTCTTTTGCCTCAAAAACAAACTCATCAACTTTTGCGCCAATAATTTTAACTTTATTGTCTTTATTCAACTCAACTCCTTTAGATATCAAACATTCATCACAGCCGACCACCCATGTCTTTTTATTAATATCTATTAATTTAAATTTACTGTCTGCTAATTTAGAAGCCACTTGTCCGATTAAAAATCCTTTTTCTGGATTTTGCCAAACAGCTTGTTTGTAACGAGTCATTTTGTCATAATAAGGCATACTCTTCATGGCTCTTTGTTCAAGTAAACGCCCACCCATAAAAGAACGGTGGCTAATCCAACCAAAACCAATACTTAATAAAATAATTATAAATATAATAATTGGTAAAGCATATTGATATCCTTTCTTAGTTTGTTTAAATAAATAATAAGCCAACCCAATTAATCCAGCTAAAATTATCAACCAAAAATAAGGCATGCTCATAAAAATAAATTTACCAAGTCCAAAGCCTAAACGACGATGCATCATCCAATCTGTATTTTCTAAATTAAAAATAATAGTTGAGGTTATCATACTGGTAATTGCTACTAACACAATAACACTCATCCATATTATTAATTGCTTAACAGCAAATTGCCAATGTTCAGTTGGTTTTATTTTTTCCTCTTTAATTTTTTTTGCAATCTTGTCTTTTAAGTTAATCATATGTTTAAAATTTAATATCTATTTTATCTGCTTCTTTTTTAAAATACTTTTTAGCCCTATTAATTAATGTTGCTACCGTACCAGTTGGCTTTTTTAAAATATCAGAAATTTCTTCGTAACTTTTTTCTTCTAAAAATTTTAAAATTAAAACTTCACGATATTTGAAATCCATTTTATTTAAAACTCTTCTAATATTATTTTGTAAATCTTTATTATTAATTTCTTTTTCTATATCTAAATCCGAGGCAATATTATGCAAGAATATTTCTATCTCGTCTCCGCCAACAGATTTAGGTCGCGCCTTAACTTTACGCCAACGACTAATAATTTCATTATGAGTAATACGATAAATCCAAGAAGAAAATTTCAAAGACGAGTCAAAGGCATTCAAATTTTGATAAACTTTAATAAAAATATCTTGCAATACATCCTGAATATCTTCATTATTTAATCCAGCAATGCGCTTAATATAACGAGCTAATTTTTTTTCATAACGCTCTACAATATAACTAAAATCATCCGGCTGTTTTAAAGCCAGATGAATCAAATCTGTATCAGATTTTTGATTATTACTATTTTGCATGTTTATATTATATATCTATTACGTAAAATAAAGTAATTTTCTTTCAAATTAAAGATTGACAAAAACATTTAATGTATTATAATACTATTATAATTTAGTTAAATTTACGTTTTTTATTTTATAAACTACGTAAATCAAAAGAGTAAATGGATAATCAAAATTCTTTTGGCGATCGCCAAATGCACCAGGGAAACTGGAGTTGTTCTGCTTGTGGAGCAGTTATTACTGAACTTCCGTTTGAACCAAGTGGAGATCGACCGCTTTTCTGTCGAGATTGCCACCGCAAACAACGGGATGACAACAGTGGTCGTCAAAATTCTGGCGAACGCAAAATGTACCAGGGTAACTGGAAATGTTCAGTATGTGGAGTAGTTATTACTGAGCTTCCATTTGAGCCACGTGATGATCAATCATTAATGTGTCGTGATTGTTACCGTAATCAAAAAAGTTAATAATTATAATAAGTTCTACATATTATAAGGATTACAAAAACCACTGCCTTTAAAACAGTGGTTTTTGGTTGGTAAAAAACACCCTCTTTTACGAAAGAATTGTTAACATTGCAGCAAAGGGGTTTACACTTTCATAAGTTAAAATATAATAAATAATCTATTATTTATTATATTTTTAGCCAATATGAATACATATAACCCTAAATATATGCAATTACAAATGGATACTAAATACCCACACGGATACAAGGAAGGAAAAGTGATATATACTATTATTGATGACGCAAGTAGGTGGGCATTTGTTTGGAGCTATGCTACGGCCAATGCAATTAACACTGAAGATTTTGTAAAACGTGTAATTAACCGAACTCCATTTACAATCCAGAAAATACGTACTGATCAGGGCACTGAATTTTTAAATAATAGACTAAAACAACTGCTAGAAAAACACAGTATTATTCATCGGAAAAACACCCCTTACTGTCCAGAAGAAAACGGTAAAATTGAGAGATTTCACGGAACATTGAACCAGAAAGCTTTGCGGTATGGATTTAGGCCAAATGAGTCATTAGACAGTCTGCAATACAAATTAAATCTATTCATGCATTACTACAATTATCAGAAAAAACACCGAGGATTAGGAATGGATGGATTAACACCTATGGAAAAGCTAAATGAACTGGCAAGTGTAAACTTGACGCTGCAATGCCACAAAACTTGACAAAATTATTTAGATATGCTATTATAATATATAACTTAAAAGACTATTTTTTCTGTATCAGATGCATAACTCTGACCTTAAAAACTCTGGTCAGATTTTTTATTACCATTTATGACACCAAAACTACAATCATTTGATGGATTAGGAATTGCGCCTAAGATTATAGACATCTTAGATCGATTAAAATTCAAAATTCCCACTCAAATTCAACATCAAGCTATTCCTGTCGCTATTGAAGGAAAAGATATTATGGGCATTGCTCAAACTGGAACAGGTAAAACTCTTTCATTTGGCATTCCAATGATTCAGCGCTTGGCACAAACCAAAGGTACTGGATTAATATTACTTCCTACCAGAGAACTAGCTGTGCAAGTTAATGAAGAACTTAATAAAATAGGATGGTCTTTAGATTTAAAAACTGCTGTCATAATTGGTGGCGGAAATATGCGCCAACAAATTTTTCAGTTGCAGCGCAACCCCCATATCGTAATTGCTACCCCTGGCCGATTAATTGATCATCTAGAACGTAAGACAATCAAGTTAGATAGAATTTCAGTTTTAGTACTGGATGAAGCAGATCGAATGTTAGACATGGGTTTTGCGCCACAATTAAAAAAGATCTTACAGACCATACCAAAAGAAAAACAAACTTTATTATTTTCAGCTACCATGCCGTCAGCAATTGTAAATATTGCCAATAGTTATATGAAATTTCCGATTAGAATAGAAATAACTCCAGCTGGTAGTGTGGCGACTGACATTACCCACGAAATATTTTTTGTTAGACAAGAGTCTAAGATGGCTTTATTGGAAACAATCTTAAAAGAACATAAAGGTAGTGCTTTAGTATTTAGTCGCACTAAACATGGCGCTAAAAAAATTGCTTTAAATATTAGAAAGCTGGGACATAGCTCAACAGAGATGCATTCTAATTGTAAATTAAATCAGCGACTGCGAGCACTAGCTGATTTTAAAAGCGGTAAAGCTAGAGTAATGGTGGCGACTGATGTAGCGTCTCGTGGAATTGATGTAAAAAATATTGAAACAATTATTAATTACGACTTACCAGAAAAAGCTAATGATTATGTTCATCGTGTTGGACGTACTGGTCGTGCCGGACATGTTGGCCATGCAATTTCTTTTGCTACCCCTTCTCAAAAAAATGATATTTTAGATATTGAACGACTAATTAAAAAAACTTTACCAGTATCAAAAAGGCACGGTCTTACAACTGAAGTTGCTGAAGGTAAAAATATTTCTCATAAAATACGTTCGGGTAAAAATAAATCTTCTCGTACTCATCCTGGTAAAAACCGTCGCCCTTTCAAGGGTAGTAATAGTCAAACTCCGCAAAATAAGCGTGGTCGAAAAAATATAAAATCATCTGGCAAGTTTGTAAATAGTAAAAGACGAAGAACAAAATAAATTAATATCAATAAAAACATCCCCGAAATATACTGGGGATGTTTTTTTATAAATCAAATTGACTTTAATACTCTAACTAAAAATATTCTCAACTCACGGTGAAAAGGCTTAACTTAATTTTACTTAAGTTAAGCCTTCAACATAATCAATGATAATGATTATATTGCCGAAACATGTTCGGTTTTAGACTTGGTGCGATATAGCAAGGCCATATCATTACTTAACACCATGCGATTAAAAAGAGCACTACGAGGAGTTTTTTTCCAGGGTTCCCATTTTCTACCTTTCATCCAATGGGCAATCTTTCCTGGTTCATCTCCATTCAAACCAAAGTGCAGATAGGCCGCTTCGTTAGCTCGTACTACAAACTGGACAGCTGGCTTGTAAGTGTAGGTTAATAGTTTTTGACGCTTATACGCCTGTACTAAACCTTCCTGTGTAGCCGGAACTGCTTCGTATTCTCCAGAAAAGTTGGGAATACTAACAGCCATTTCCATGGTTTGTACTTGAATCTTACTTGTAGCACCAGAGCTTGTCGCTGGTCTGGTTTTTTTCTTTCCACCAGAAGAGGGGAACTTAACACCGGCAACGATTAATCTATCTACTTCTTTACGATAGAACCCTGCTTCATCATTGATGCGTTCAATGAGCATCTTTTTTAAAAGATGTGGTGCTCCAAAAACACTTTGCCAACGACTCGGATGCACATAGTGTTGAAAATAAACACTATTACCAGTCCAGAGATTGCTTTCGGTTAAAAAAGCATTTTCCTCTGCATCTGGCTTCCAAACAATACGATCCCAGCCATTATACCAATGACCATCACAATCAACGATCATATAGTTACGAAAGGCTCCGACGCTTTCTTCTCCAGTTTCTGGATCCTCAACGACAATAGTTTTGTCATGAATCTTCACAGAAAATGAAAAGACGTCTTTGTTGGACACTAGACTAGTAATAGGACCAAATTGATTGGTTCCGATCTTACGTTCTCCCGTCCGTTTTATTACTTTACGACGGTTGCGGTAAGTAGGAATCTCAATTACTGCTCCTCTAGCAGCTACTGGTGCTAAGAAGGATAAAAGATCTAAGTCAGTACATTGAAACCGACCATCTTTATCCAAAGCGGGACGAGGATTACGACCAGCATAGCTCATAATACCTTGAGCTATGATAGATCCAATAAATTCCTCATCAATTACTTGACTTTTGTCCATGATCACTTGGGCATATTCATTACTCAAGCGCGATACATCTTGCACACTATCAGCGATTCTGATAGGTGGTCTTCCTCTGAATTTCAATCCGTTCATCGAACTTCTCCTTTGACCTTTGGTTTGTTTTAATTTGTTAAAGTTCTGTATGGTCTTAGTATAAGCCGATGACAAATCAGCAGTGTAAAAATGATTTTAAGCATTAAAAAAAGCCCTAATTAGGGCTAATTTTAGAGTAAAAAATGTTGTTTTAGGCCAACAAATGCTTATTTTAATTTAACAAATTATCATACTTTTCTGCTGTTTCCCACAAAATATTAAATACTGTTTTCATCATTGTGCTAATTAAACGACTATCTATAACTACCGCATTATTCTGTTTGGCAAAGGAATAAAATACAACTTTATTATTATAGACATCAAATCCACTATATTCTATCTTATATGCTTCAGGTAATACGCGTACTTTCACTAATTTACGTACTTGCTCGCTAGATTCACGAACTTTTTTAATTGACTTAACAGCATCAGGAGATGCTTTGAGAATTATTTTTATCTTTATGTCTTTGTTTGATCTTTTATTTACATAGGCCTCTGTCCAACCGGGAATAGCTTTAATAAAACTATCTCCATCGCCAAAAATTAACACCTCTTTAGTTTCCTGCAGTATTGAACTAAGCACTGTCTTAAGTCCTTCGCGTCCATCATAGAATCTAACGTCAGGACGACCACGATTTATTTCAAACAATGATTTTAATTCTGGAATAATTTTAGTAATATTTTCTTTTTTATCATCTAAAATATCATAAAATTTTTCCGGTTGAACGGATTTAAATATGGCTTTACCTTTAAGTTTGGTTTGACTAACTAAGCCCAATTCTTTTAATCGATCCATGACCGCATAGCAACTAGTACGATTAATACCTGCCTGTTTAGCAATTTTGTCGATTGTAGCATCGTCTAATGCCAGAGCTGAACAATATACTTTAGCTTCAGTTTCTAGTAAACCAAAATTTATTAAATTTTTAATTATTTTTTGATTCATATGTGGGTGGCTTTGTGGAAGATGTTGGAACTGAATTAATAAACAAAGAAATTATAATTCCAATTTTATAATAGATTATTTTTTTACTGAATAATGAAGTGCCACTACATCATTTTTATATTTTTTAATGTTCTTTAATGAAAGGACGGGAGTTTTTTTAATATTATCAAATAAAGCTATGCCCTCTTTTAATAAAACAGGTATTGTAAAAATAATCATTTCATCAATCTGTTCTTCATTTAAAAACTGCATAATTAAATTAGGTCCACCAACTAACCAAATATTTTTATGAGTTTTTTTATCTAGATTATTTATAAATTTTTTGATTCCACCCTTAACAAAAATAACACCTTCCTCAGAACGAGTGTCTGCATCATTAGAAAATACATAGTTATTCTTTCCCGGATGCTTAGTTTTAAATTGTTTATAGGTAACATTCCCTTGAACGACAGTATCCATTCCTTCTATAAACTTCTCCGTTTTAAATTCCTTGCTAAAATAATTGTCCAACCAAGCAACACCACTATTTTTGGTAGCTACATAGCCATCCAAGCTTTGAGCAATATATAATGTAACTTTTTTCATATTGTAATTTAATAATTCTTTATACTTCAGCAAAAGCCACTACGTAATTCTTTCCATAATGTTTTAAGCATTTAGGGCACGTGGTATAAAAAAAATATAACTTTTTAATTTGCTTATTCTTGTCCTTTGTATATTTTTCCATTTCCTTGACCCATTTGCCAACATTTTTAAAAGGACCTTCAAAAACTTTAGTTAAATAACTTCCACTTAACCTAACCATTTCTTCGTCAGACACATCTTTCTCGACAGAAAAATAATGTTCACTACGCCAAGGTGAAGGATCGTGAGACAAAATCAAATAATAATCTTTAGCAAACGCTTTTTCTTTTTCTGCTTTAGCACAAAATTTCTTATACATACTGCCCATGTTTAAAGGAATATGCATAAAACTTTTTGTTTTAGTTTTAGCAAACAATTTATCTTTGAAAACAAAAATTTGTCCATCCCAACCATCTGGATTAAATTTTGGACAACATCCAGTCTCTGAAGTATCTAAATTCATAGGTGGTAATTTATTTATTTCCATACTTTTTTTGATAATTTATTATACCTTTAATATAACAAAAAACATCCTTAAATACAATTAAAGCTGTTTTTTTATTTTTGGGTGGGTACTGGGAATTGAACCCAGATTTCTTGCACCACAAGCAAGTGTTCTAACCATTGAACCATACCCACCATAATTATTATTAAATTTTTTGATTATGATTATGCACTAAACGATGACAATTATAACACAGCCAAACTAAATTTTCAATATCATTATTTTTCCTATTACAATCTACGTGATGAACCACTAAAACTCTCTCATCTTTTAGCTTACATTTTTTACAAACCGGTGTAATCTTATTTACTTTCATTATGCGACGATAAGTATGTTCTCCACCTTTCCAATTAGCATGTTTTTTTCCGCTGAAATGTTTATTTCTCCAAACTGTCTGACATTTTTTACTGCAAAAAAATTTGCCACTTTTAGAATTTTTTAAAGCTTTAGGAGCTTTCCATGTTGTTACGCCACAAACATCACAAACAACAAATTTTCCTTTTTTTTGTGCTTCATAATGGCATTCTCTAGAACAATATTTACCATATCCCATTTTTAAATGGCTTGGTTTAACATAGAACTCTTTATTACAAATTTTACATTTTACTTGGGGCATAACTTAATTATACCTCAAATTATATTATATGTAAAATCACCGGTCTGTGGAATAAACCTACGCTCTAACCATTATATCTTATAACTTATTTTGCTTTGCAAAATCTGTACGCCCACTAGGAATCGCCATGTCATTCGACATGGTAAAAACCTAAACTCTCAGCTTAGAAGTTTACCATATCGCATGATATGGGCTGGTGCTCTATATATTATTAATATTGTACGCCCACTAGGAATCGAACCTAGATATCCAGCTTAGAAGGCTGGTGTTCTATCCATTGAACTATGGGCGCTTATAATTATACTTTTGTAACACGTCTCTTAATTGTTGTCTTAATAATCTTTTTCCTTCAGTGGTTTTTAAAAATTTTTCTCTTCTTGTTGCGTCACTTTGTAACAAATAACCTTCGTAATGAATTAACTTTATTGGTCGTTTATGTTTAGTAAAATTTGTTAAACCATTTTCATGTTCATTATACCGTCGTTTCAAGTCGTTTGTATACCCAGTATATAATTGTTGATTATTTAATAATAATATATAAACATAGTGCATGTTTAGAAGTTTACCCTGTCGAATGACAGGGGCCGGTGTTCTACTTGTCATATCGAATGATGTGATCCATTGTCATGTCCATGGCATGTCGCCATGACGTGCATTCGACATGATAAAAACTATGGGCGCTCATGCCATGAAGGCGAGGGAAGTTACCTCGCCTTCAGTTATTATAACATTTTAATAATTTTTTATCTTCTAATGAAACCGCCACCTCCACTACTTCTTCTATTATTATTTT
>Ga0208904_1001088_pt1 | contig 19400 bp, 33 predicted proteins | sample AntAceMetag02UKB_FD_184774 | JGI IMG/M metagenome (GOLD analysis project Ga0208904, IMG submission 184774) | Saline lake microbial communities from Ace Lake, Antarctica - Antarctic Ace Lake Metagenome 02UKB (SPAdes) (version 2) | ecosystem: Environmental > Aquatic > Non-marine Saline and...
AATCAGTATTACTTGTAAGAGTATAATCAACAATAGTTCCCCCAAATCCGAACATATTATCTATTGAAATTTTATTTTGTATCTTATCAAAGCTTTTTACATTGTCAAATTCAAAAGCAGACACAGTTGTAACTAAGGTTAGCATAGTGAACATTAATATTAATAGTAAGACATTAAACCTTTTCATCATAGTAACAACCTCGCAGTTATAGAAACAATTATAATACTAAATATTAAGAAAATCCAATAGGGGACAGTTGTATCTATTACTAAACACAACAATTTAGTTCCATCACTTATTGATTCGGCACTTGAACACAATAACTCTGCTCTTGCAACAATAACTTCTCCCATTATAAAATTTATACATACCAAACCAATTATTAATATAAATATTCCTGACATTAATGATAAGCCCAATGATTGTCCTTTTTTATTCATCTTAAAATATTATTTTTGCTGTAACTATTGTTCCTGCAATAAAAATTAAACCTCCTATAAAATAAAATAATGTTAAGTCTGTAGCAATACAAGTTGCCTTATCAAAATTAGATATACTTGTATTTTCACAATCTAATCCCATAATATCTCCAACAGTTTCATTTCTTGCTGATTCAGTTAATTGGGATACTACAGGTGCTAAAGCCAATGCTAGAACCATTATAAGCAACCCCAACATTAATCCATATATTAGTAGACTTCCTTTTTTATTCATTCTTTTTTCCATTTAATATTTTACATTCTTTTTTTAAAAAATTATTTAACAAACCAGACATAGACCTTCCCTTCTTTTTTAGAACCTTGGCTATATCTTTTTCATCTATTTCCTTTGAAAGCCAGAAACTTTTAGTTCCCATAATAACCTATTAGGTTTATTTGTTTATAAATGTCGATTATATTAAAGAAATCTTTTTTACTCTTCTAAATGCTTGTATGTCTTTTCCTGTTCCACCCCTTCTTAATCGGCTAGACTTTCTTTCAACAACTTTAAATCTATCCCTCTTAGACCTTCTCAATGAAAAATCACTTAGTAATCCCGTATCTTCTGCTAATATCTTCTCTTTTCCCTTCTTTAAGAAACCTGAAGCACCCAATGTTCCAGACAAGAACTTTGATAAATCTTTAGCTACATCAGACCTTGTTCCTTTTCCTAAACTTACTTCCTTACCATATCTAATTCCCACAGCTTCAAATGATTCTTCCCCACTGCTTGACTTTAATTGATTTCTCTTTTTAGATAACAATGTAGCAATTATCTTTGCAACCCCTTCTTGAGGGGGTTTGTTATTACTAGGTCTCCTAACTAATTCTTTTTGCACCATTAAATTATTTATCTTGCTGATGTTTTTACTTATTTTACTTTTCAAAGTTAAACTTTCTAATTTACTTGCCTTTTTCTTTTTAGAAGATTCATCTTTTAATTTAGAGAATACTTTTTCTTTTTTATTAGACTTCTTTATTGCATCTAATATTCCAGAGATACTTAATTTTCCTAATTGAGATGCTTTCCTTTCATTAAGAGTAATCCATACTTTTCTTCCTAATCCTTGTTCTATCTTTTTAGCACTCTCTCCTTCTAATAATTTTAGATTCATTGCTTCTAATTTCTTAGATTGGGAACTTCTAACATCTCCATCTATTAAACTATTACTTGTTACTCCTTTAATATTTGTCTTTGTTTCTATTATTGTTTCTGTTGTTCTTTCTCCAAAACCTAAGTCTGGTATTTCTTTATCTTTAAATACTTTAGACAGAACGCTCTTTGCATTACTAACATCTTTCTCAGATACTTTTTTTATTATCTCTAATTCAACTTTCTTCTTTGGAACATTATCTAATCTATAAATCTTTTCTCCAATGTAACCTTCAACATTATCTCCACCACCAATAGATAACTTTTTGAATTTATTACTATCTACTATTCTTAATTTACCTTCTACAGTATCTGTTCCTAAAAAGTTTCTAACATCTCCTTCTTTTATATCACTTGTTCCTTTATACAAATCCAAATACTTTCTCCCAGTATCTTCATTCATAAAAACATCTGGTTTTTTATTAACTTTCACTTTCACATTATCAAACAACTTTAAAACTTCTTTTTCAGAATCCCTATTAATATTTAATAACTTTGCCTTTGATGACTTTCCAGTATTAAAAATATCTCCAGTGTCGCTGCTTTTAATTTGATATAATTCTGATTCAAAAGATTTTGTTTTAGGGTTTATAATAGAACCACCCTTACTTCTAACTCTAATTAAACTATCTTCTCCCACATTTGTTTCTCCTAATAATAAATCTGTATTTAGATTCTTTTCTTCAACCTTTAATATTTGTTTATTACCAATATTTAATTCCTCCACATCAGTAGTTCCAACTTTTTTAGAAGAGGAAGTAAATTCTTCGGTACTAACTTTCTTTCCTTTTATTATTGCTTTATTAGTTAAGCCTACACTCTCTCTTTTTATTGTTCCCTTAATAACTTCTTCATCTCCAAGATTAAATAGTGGTTCTGCTTTTGTAGAAATCTTTTCAACTTTCCCAGATTTAATTTTTGATTTAATATCTCCGAAGTTATAATCTACATACTTTTCTGTTTTAGAACCTTTTGTGATATACAATTTATTTCCTCCTTTTTCCGCTACCAATAGATTTCCCTTAAAACTTTCCTCTAATATTTCTGGTCTCCTTAGTCTTACAATTTGCTTAGAAAAGTCTTCACTAATTCCTCCATCGTTTAATCGCTCAAACAAAACAGTTCTTTCCACCTTCCCAGCTTTTGTAAATGGATTTCCAGAATATAATTTTTTAAATTGAGATGGTCTAAGTGAAATTGCTTTCTCTGATTCCAGTGAAAATACTTCTACTTGTATTCCTTTTTTTATTTGCCTATTAAAACCAGTTACATCATCATATATTTCATAGTCAGTACCTTTTATGTTTCCTACCTTTGTTGGTGTTGAATCTGTAATAAATACTGGTTCTTTAAATGGTTTTAAATTATTTGGAACTAAATCTTCGGTTAATAATGTTGGTTTAAATATATCTAATGGTTTGGCATCTAAGTTTTTAAATCTTTTAATCACCCCTGCATCAAAATCAAATCTAAATCTCTGTCCTAATATTTGTTGTTTTCTTGTTGTTCTATAAATCATATTTCCACCAGATAATTCTCCTAAAACCTCTCCTTGTCCAATAGCATTTCCATTTGAATAGAATCTTGCACGATTAAGATAAGAAGAACCCGCTTTATATCCTATAGCACCAAGACCAATAGTTCCTAAAGCAATTCCTCCAACACCCATTATTAGTGCTTCCTGTTTATTATTTTTTACATAATCTTTTATACTATAATCATAAGGTTGTGTTCTCCTAACTACATCTGATAAATATATTGCCGAATCTCCTGCTATTGGAATTACCAAACCCAAACCTACTGCAGTTGTAATAGTTGCACCTTTTTCAAATCCTTCTAGGAATTGTTTTTTACTCTTTGCGGGAACATATTTTTCTTCTTCTATTGAAAGTATTGGCTGTCTATTTGAATTATATTGTGTAGTTCCCCTTGTTAAATAAGGATAAGGTACATCTACCTTCAATACTTTTTCCTTAATAAGTATGTCATCATCTTTTATTCCCCCAATAGATAGACCTGTTCCTAAAGCAATTTTTGCGGATTTTCCCCCTATCCTTGAAGCCGTTTCAAATACAATGCTTGGGACTACTGCCACCTCACCTATTGTTAGACTATCTTTATATTCTTTTTCAGATGGAAGTGCCATATCATACTCTGTTGCTTCTCTGTAAACCCCCGTATTCAAATCAATAATGGCACCACCTGTCATAGAATATTTCTTATTCTTAATTGTGTCTATAATAATACTTGGATTTCTTAAAACATTCCCAATTTTATTACCAATATCTTTTATAGAACCCCTATAGATTTCTGTTTGAAAAAATCCTGAACTACTAGGGGATTCTGCTACATCTACTCTTTTTTGGTATTCTAACTCTTTTGCAGAGGAAAGAATGTTTTTATCTATTTTATCAGGTAATTTTGTAAATCTTAGTGCTTCTGCTTCTGCTTGTCTCTTCTGTTCTAATGCTGTTGAAACAGATGCTAATTTAGGATACTTTTTAGATAATTCCTCCATCGTTTCCACACCAATTTCCTTTCCAGCCATATATTCTCCAATCTTTCCACTTTTATTTAAATCAACAAAGAAATTTCTTTTATCAGAAGCATAATCTTTTAATGCCTGAGTTCTTTCTGTTCCTGTTAAACCTTTTGTAACTTCGGATAGTTCTTCCTTCATCTTTTCATTTGCCCTAATATCTGACCTTCCAGCCCTCCAACCTTTCCTTTGTGTTTTATTCTCTAAGGCAAAAACAGCTTGGGGTTTATTTGACATAGCCAACTTACGACCCTTTTCAAAATCTTCTATTTCTTTTAGTTGTCTTTCAACAGGTTGGGCTTTACTCTCAAACGCGGATATTATTTTATTTTGTTCTTTTATGTTAGAACTAATTTCTTTAATGGCTGATTGTTTTTCTTTACCCTTAGATATATTTGCTTGTCTTAATACTTCTCTCTTCTTTAAATCCTGTTTTATTAAATCTCTTCTAGAAACATTTACTCGTGGGCCTATTGATTGAACACTTTTCTTAGCTTCTTCTAATTGTTTTCTACTTTCGTTTAGTTGTGTTCTTTGCTCGTTTATTTGTTGTCGAACATTATTTATATCTTCCATTATTCCAAATCTCCAAACTTTATAGAAATCTTTTTTCCCTTCTTTGCCTTATCAAAAACACAACTAGGTATCTTCTTTTTAGGAAGACTAATATTCACTTGTCCGTTTTTTTTATTGATTATTGCCTTTAGCTTTAAGTAGTCCATAAATAATACATGTATTATTTATTTATAAATGTCGATTATCTTGCCCAATCCAAATCAGAATCTTCTCCATTATACTTTAAACCATATTTCTTAATTAAAATCCTACATACTTCTGCAAAATCATCTTTCATCACCACCCAATGGTCTAGCTTTTTTCCATCTGAATCTTCTACTCTTATCTTAAATATCTCCCTTCCTCTTCCATAGCTTACCTTACTAAATCCCATTAGATTCCTCCTGTGAATATGGCATATCCTATTATTCCGAGAAGACCTATACCTATTACCCATTTAATTAAGTTTCCTATTTTCTTTTTCTTTCCAACTACTTCCGATTCCATTCTTGCCATTAAAATAGCATACCCCTTAGTGTTACTTCCATCTTCTAATGATTTTTTATTCTCCTCTGAAGGACTATAAGGTTTTACACTCCAACTAGGTAGAATTAATATTGGATTTCTTTCATAATGTAGTACATATTGTGGACACGCTAGTCTTGGAACTCCATCAACCATTATTGTTTGTTCACTTATCAATTCTTTTTTAAAACTTACAAAACCGTTTTCATTTATTCTCATGACAGTAACATAATTCTTATTTGCTTTTCCACCACGAATTTTATTAAAAAATGGAAGTTTAAATTTCTTTTCCTTTTTCTTTTGTTCTTCTTCATTTAATCTACTTTTTATGTATTCAACATCTTTAACAATTCCCATTATTATTGTTCACCCCCTTGTATTTCTTCTGTTTTTTTTCCGAACCATCCCTTGTTTACTTTTCTTCTTCTAGTAACATCTGCAACCTGCTTTGTTTGTGTTGTTCCTTGCCTTACTAAGAATCCTTCTCTACTTAAACTTGTAGCCAATATGTTTTCTGCTCTCTTTTTAAAATAATTTTTAAAGAATTTGTTAGACATTATTCTTTCTGAAATTAGTTCTAATTCTTTTATACCTCTTAAACTGTTTCTAGGAACACCTAATTCATCTATCTCCCCCTCTACTCTTAAATTACCTATCTTTGTTGTGTCTTTTGCTGAAGCAACATTGAATAAGAAGGTATGTACATTCTGTCTTTCTTCTACTGATGAAGCATTATCTTTCATCGCAGAAGCTAATTTCATTAATGCTTCTTCATCGGTCATCTCTACTTGTTCTTCACTCATTTAAAAAACCCCACTTTTACAGCCCTAAATAATGTTGCAACCAATCCTAATCCATAAATGAGTAGTGAACCAAAACTCTGCGTTCCATTTTGGTTTATCCATAATAAACAAATTAATATTGGAGTAAAGAATGTAAATAAAACATCTACACCTCCACCTATCGCTAATAATATTTTAAGTAGTTTATTCATCTGCTAACCCTTCCCTTATTTCTGAAATTACATCTTTTAAGTTTTTGTGAGTTATCTTGCAATAGACAATTACAATTAGTCCAATAATTATTGCCACCACTATTATATTGTTCATTAAATTTGTTTGCCATGTCATTATATTTTTATTGGTCTATGTCCTGCCTTTTGTTTATACTTTGGAACATATCCAAATTTTTTTAATTCTGATATTATATACATTGTCCTTTCTTCTTCATCTTTCATTTTTACTATCTTTTCCTTAAACCTTTTTATCCCTTCTATTCTCCATTTACTATTTCCCTTTAAATCTGGAAACTCTTTTTCTACTCCCACCCTAGATAATTTTAATCCATCTATTTGCGAAAATCCCGCACTATCTTTATTCCTAAAATATACTTTATCTCCATGTATTCTAACTTCAATAATATCATTGATATAAGTAAATATTATTCCAATCATATTATAGTGCTTTTTCTAACTTATCTAATTTATTTAAAATTGTAACCAATACTTCATTTATATTTTTTGCTTTTCCATTAATGATTACTGCTTGTTTTGTTTCGGTTACAATCTCTCCAACAGAATATTTCTTCTCTTTAGCTTCTTCTTCAGTTTTTTTCTCTTCCATATTTTTTTACCTCCTTCTCATTTAATTTTATTATTCCAACATAATCTCCTTTTATAATGTCTGAACCTTTAGGAACAATAATCATCTTAACTCCGTCTCCCCTTTCCAATACTTTCTTTATTTCCAATTTTAATCACTTCCATTATAATATATTATAATCATACTTTATAAATGTCGATGTTAATATCTTATAAGACATCTATTTTCTGAAGTGCTGCACCCACGGATAATATAAATCCAATTCCTATTTCAAATAATCCAATAGTCCAAGTCATAAACATATCTCTAAATCCTGCTACACCTTCATTTATTGAATAGATACCCATTATTATTAAACCCATCCCCCCAAGTACTACAAACCATTCTTCCCTTACTCCAAACCCTAACATAATTGTTAATGTCATCACCACAATTATAATTAGATAAAATCCTAGAGTATCTCTAAACCCACTGGGAGTTATTTCAAAGTCTTTACAAAATGTAGTATCTGTTCCATCTACATCTCCATATCCACAATAAGTATATGTTCCCAATTTTGTTGTGTCATTGAAAACATAACTAAATGAAGAACCGTCTATAGACATTGCCGAATTAATATAAGTTCTCTCCATGTTTGGATATTGAATTGAAGTCAGATATACATAAGAACAACTAACACATTCTTGAGGTAAAGAAATCGAATCATATTGTGTTCCTGTTAATAATCCTCCAGATTCTTCTGCACTTACTAAGCTAAATAAAAATATTCCTACAAATAAAAATATTAATGCTTTTTTTATCATATACAATTCACCTCCTTCAAAAAAGGTAAATCAGAATTATAATATCCAAACTTTTTATATCTACATAGACTAGTTACACTACTTGGAGTTGTTGAATTAACAATCGTTAAGAACCATACTTCATCATCGTAAGTATAATTTGTTGTTGAAGGCATAGTAGCATTTATTTCATAAATACCTTCTAGAAATAAACTTGAATTACTTATTGATTTCATTCCACTATTCCAAAGGACATTATCTATATAAAGGTTTAGGATTCCTTTAATATCTGGTTGTGTAACACTTATATTTATTACTGTATCATTGTCAGATAAAACATTTCCTCTTTTTCCATCAAGTGTTAGTTGTACTTTTTCTATTCCTTGTCGTATAACATAATCAAAGCTAGTTATATTAAAATTATTACTTGTTCCATTTCCATAAGCAGAATAATTAAAATAATAAGTTCCAACACTTAGTTCTCCTATATTAACTTCAAATTCATTGGAAACATTTGTTGCAAAATAATTTGTTGTCCCATACTGTACCCATACAGTTCCATTTGTATTTTCTATAGTTGCATTTAATTTTATTGAGCTTCCTGAATATTCTGAATTGTTAGCAGGATTATATTCAATGTTAGAGAAGATTGGATAGTCATAATCCCCATTTAATATTGTTAAATTTCTTGATATATTTTCATAATCTGCTCCTGAAATTAAAGAACTTGCACCGTAAGTATAATCTCCAACACCTAAGTTATCCGTTACATTCTTCGTTTGATTAACTTCTAAGTTCCAACCACTATCTGAATGCTTGTAAAGATTTGACATATATTGTTGAGCAATTTCTTCATCTGAAAAACTTTTATTCCATATCTGAACTTCATCAATTAAACCATCAAAACAATAACTAGTATCATAATAACAACCAATCCATAAAGTATTTCCAGAGTTTCTCACAGTTCCTGTTAAAGTTCCTTGACTTCCGGCTCTAACACCATCTACATAAGTTGTAATATGACTTCCATTATAAGTTCCAACCAAGTGATACCATTTGCTTGTGTCGGTAATATCTACTCCAGAATTTACTTCTGTTGATGTTCCTCCAGTATTCCAAATCTTAATCTTAAAAGTATCTCCGGAAATCTTTGTATCATAGGAATAAGTTCCGCTTGCTCTTGCCCTTCCAATTATTCCACTATCTGCGTAACTTGTTTCATAAGGTTTTACCCAAGTTGAAATAGTCATTTCATCGTAACCGTCTAAACTATCTGCATCTGCAATCTCTAAATAATCTCCACCATAGAAAGAATAGGCCGAACCATATTTTCCAGAAGTATTATAGTAAGCACCTTGATTAGTAGCATTGTTGTAAAACATTGAGGTATCATTTAATCTATTCCAATCATTAAAATTCATCATTAATTTCAAGTCTTCGTCATAAAAAGTATAATTAGTTCCATTCCAATTATATTTTAATTCAGTTAAATCTCCAGAAGAAAGAGAGATATTTATTAAAGGACTAATAACTTTTGCTGATAGTTCTGGAGTAGGATATTCAAAACTTAAATTATTTAATCCACTTATTAAAGTATATTGAAAAGCATAATCCGAACTTGTATTTCCAATTAAGATAGTATTATTATCTTGGGAGTTTAAAACAAACTCAGCTTTATAAAATGATTTTGATTGGTTTATTTCTTCATTCAATAATTCTCCTGAACTTGTTATCTCTATTGGGTTTCTATCTGTAACATCTAAAAGTTGATTGGTATATAATCTTTTTATTTCATTTTCATTTAAACTTCTATTAAAAATCATTACTTCATCTATTGAACCATTCCAAGCATCTGAACCACTTTCAGAAATAATCATATTTGCATCTTTTAAAGTAGCGTTAAAATCTGCACTTACTACTGATGAATCAAATATCCCATCAAGATATATGCTCATACTTCCTTCTGAATAATCAAAAGAACTAACAATGTGCTCCCATTTATTAGGTGTTAATCTTGTAGTAAAATCTTGTGCACCACTACCTAAACCCCAAAACAAATCTCCATCTGTTTCAATACGATAATAAAATCTTGGTGCTCCACTTGCAGGTGAAATTAAATATCTTGTGTTTCCAAGTTCTTCATCTAAATAAGCCCATAAAGAAATTGTAAAATCCTTTCCTTCAAGGTCATTGTGAGGATTTAAAGTGGTTGTTATAAAATCTGTATCTCCATCAAACACATAAGCATTTCCGAATTTTCCACTTCCTAAAGCTGCATTTGTAATAGTTCCATTGTTTGAGCCTATTGAACTATCAACGGCTAAAGTATCATTCTCTCCTATTGCTGAATTATTATCTAAGTGCATATATAAAACATTTCCATCAAGCATTGAATCTGTTGAACTTGAAAGCCAATCTAAATAACCATCTCCATATTCCCATTGTAATAAATCCACTGTGGCATTTGCTAAACCTTCTTTATAGAAATTCTGAATATTAACTGAAATATCTGTATATCCAGTTGGGAGTGTTTGCCAAATATCTGAAACAATAGCCTGAGAAGAATATTTCTTTAGTTGATTTGTGTATATCTCTGTTACTTCTGCATCACTTAGTTCTCTATTCCATATCATTACTTCATCTATTGTTCCATCCCAAAAACCAGAACCACCTACTGCTGAACCAATAATCATTAAAGATGGACTATCCACTATTGTGTCTGATGCAAAATCTGCACCTGAAGATTGAAAATTTCTGTCATCTATTTTAATATAAACATTTGTAGGAGTTATTTTAACTGCATAAAAATGCCAGTTTCCGTCAGGAATATTTATATCTGTTTCTGCTGATTTAAGTCCAACACTATCATAATAAACAAAAATATTCATTTTATCTGTTGTTTCTGACCCAATCATAAAACCTTCACTTGCAGGAGTATTATCCAATATATATCTTCTTTGTTGAGTTCCATTATTATTCATTTTTGCCCATACTGTAAAAGTTAAGTTTGTATATTGTGTTCCATTAAAAGTTGTATCTATATTTGTTGTTGAACCATCAAATTCAAAAGCACTTCCAATCTTTCCTGAAGAATTATGAACTGCATTAACTACATTTCCTGTAAAACCTGAATCAGAAACATCAGGAGTAAATGTGGAGTTACCAACTTCAAAAGGCATGAAGAAAACTAAACTTTCATTGTAACCTTCTGTTGTTAAATAATTAACTCCTATTGAACTATTCTCATTGTAGATTGTTGAAATAGTATCATACCTGTTTTCTATAACTATTGAATGCTCCCCGTATTTTCTATACAATTTATCTGTTAGTTCAAAGTAATCATAAAAGCAATAATTATCTCCCTTCTCATAAGTTGAACTTAATGAATTATCTTTGTCTTTCTTTAATATCTTTGTAATGCTCTTTAGAGCTTCTTTTGCAGTTTTATCCTTAGAAACTCTCATATCTGTTGGAATAAAATATAAAACTTCTTTGGTTGTTTTATTTTGAACTTCTATTCCATTTGGAGTTAATTTAGTTTTTAATTCTTTATCTGCTAAGTTTTGTGAACAAATTGAAATGTTTATATATTTTACTTCTTCTGGAACTTCCTCCTCTTTTAAACCAATTATTTGTAATAAATTATCAAACCAATTATCTTTATAAAAATATTTTGTTTCTATTTGATAATTAGGAATAAGATTTTCTTCATCCCCTGTCTGAATTATTGAAAGTTCTCCTGTATCTCTTGTTAAGGTACTTTGAGGAGTAATTTTTAGAGCAGAAATAGAAGTTAAACTAAATAAAAAAATAAGAAGAATAACAAGTGGGTAATTAACAAGTTTTAAATTTGCCTTACCCTTGTTATTCATTTTTTTGTAATCCTTGTTCATTTATGACTCCTTAGATTAAACCACTATTTCTTAGACCTTGAGCCGCAATACCGATTGCACTTGTTGCGATTGCCAAAGCAAAAAACAGAGTTGTTAATCCTACTAAGGTATCAGCTGCACCAGTTACATTCCCGTCTGCTTGAGCAGTTCCTACTTGTTGAGCAACAGTTGGTAAAAGGGCAGTTCCTACTAGAATAACAATAAATCCTCCGATTATATTTCCTAACATTTCATTTCTACCCTCCTTAAAAAAGATTCACATTGTGTGATTATGTTGCTTGGCATAAAATATAGAGGTTTTTATCATTTATAAATGTCGATTACTATTCTTGTCATTTTTAAATTATAATTTTATACTATCTTATTATAATATCTTATAATCGACATTTATAAACAAATAAATCCATTCTAACTTATGGCGTATAATGATAAGAGTAAATATGAATCAATGCCCGACGAGGATAAGGTTTCTCGTATTAATGCTGCTGGAATAATTAATATAACTATAGAGAATCTTTGGAAGGATTGTTATTCATCTATGGCTAAAGGAGATTTTATAATCTGGAATAGAAAACTTGATTCAATATGGGCAATTCTTGGTGGAGATGAAAAGGAAGGGTCTGATGTTGAAAAGAAATTTAACAAAATAGACTTGGCAATATATGAAACAGGTAGTTTAAGTAACTCAAAGAATGGTTTTGAAAAACCAAGTGGAGAACATAACCACAAAAGGGCAGTTCAATATTTACTTCTTAGGAAAAAAACAATCTTTCTTAGGAGATTACAAAATAAACAAGGAAAAGGAACAGCTTACACAAGTGAAGATGATTTTGACATCTAAAAATGGTAGTTGTTACAATCAAAGGAAAAACTGAAGAAGAATCTGCTGATTTTTATATTGACGAAAGATTAAAAGCTAACTTAGATAAGAATGCTAAATATGTTTTAGAGAAGAATGATAGAGATTTATTCTTATGTGTTGATGGGGAAGAAGGAAGTGGAAAATCTACTCTTGCATTACAGATAGGAAAATATGTAGACCCAACTTTGAATCTTAGTCGTATTGTTTTTGATGGAATAGCTTTTAGAGATGCAGTATTTAAGGCAAAGAAAGGACAATGTATTATTTTTGATGAAGCATTCAGTGGATTAAGTTCTAGGGCTAGTCTTTCTGCGATGAATCGTGTTTTAGTAAGTCTCTTAATGCAAATGCGACAAAAAAATCTATTTGTTATTATGGTTTTACCTACTTTTTTCCTTTTAGATAGATATGCTGCAATATTTAGGAGTAAAGCACTAATACATGTGTACGAAAGTGGAGGCAGAAGGGGATATTTTAGAGTTTACAATAAGAAATTAAAGAAATTACTGTACTTAACAGGTAAAAAGGATTATTCCTATGGGCATAAGAAGGTTAGAACCCCATTTAGTGGAAGATTCTATGGTAAATTCGCATTAGGTACTCCTGAAATGGAGAAAAGATATAGGAATAAGAAACAAAAGGCATTAGAGAACACTTCAGCTGACCCTATGAGTTCAGCACAGATTAAATATAGAGAACAAAGGGATATAATTGTATATTGCTTTAGAAAAATTACTAAATTGACCTATGAAGAGATGGCTAACTACTTTGATGAGTATGATTTGAACCTTTCTTTCCAGCAACTGGCTAAAATATGTCAAAAGTTTGGAGATTCAGGGGATAATAGAAGAAATGATGAGGCAAAAGAGGAAAAACAGGCATCTGATTAGATTTTTGGTAGTTTTTGGTGTTAAATTAGCTTTTTTTGATTAAATGTCTCGGTTAATTTCTCTTTTTTACGGTTAAATCACGGTTTAAGCACGGAAAAGGCGTTAAATTCGCTTTTCGCACTTCTAAAGTTTATTAATATAAAGTTTAATAGGACTAAAGGGGGGAGTTCCCTATATAGAAGGGTTTTAATGGTTTTTTTTTATCCCCTCTCCAAAAAAACAGGCATTAACTAGACATTGGAGGGGTTTAAATGTGTTATATGGTGTTATATATAGCTTTAAATAGGCATCAAAAACAACCTTTTTTTTATGTTTTAAAATTGGTTTTTTATTGTTGCATTTATTTTTATTAACTTATTGCTAAACTTTTTTATAGGGTTTAAATGTGTTCATAGAAATTTAAATAAATCTGTGCTTAAAATATCGCAATAAACAACGGCGATTAATTAACCAATTTATGAAACTCTAAACCCCACCTATAATAAAACTCCCTATAAATTAAACCCCTATAATATAAGGGGTGCTAAATAGTGGTATTCTGTAACCCTTCTTAAATAGTTTTAAACTTATTAATGACAACACAAAGTATATAAGGAGGTTTTGGCTATTATTTTTGGAGGTTATGAAATGATAAACAACATAATAAAACAACAAGGAAACAAAAGCAAAAACAGAATAATCTTTTTAAGGTTATTACTTAATAGCTCGAACAAGTTAAAACCCTTAAGGTTTAGAAATGGTTTAAGTTTTCAGGTTATAGATAAATCTTATTTGGAGATGTTGGAGAACAAAACAAATTATTTTAATAATCTAAACACACAAGAAGAAAACAAAACAAGGAGAGGGTTTTCAATTTCTTTTAACCTACCTTATCATAATAAACACAGGAGAGTTTTAAAAGATGAATAAATTAGAGGTGGGAACACACCAATTTAAAAAAGAATTTTCTTGTTTTGATTGTGCTTTAAATTTTTATAATTCCTTAGAGGGTAAAAAGTATTTAATGGATACCTATAAAAACAAATTAATTTTAAATACTTACGGGTGGATAAATGATTAGAACAAAGAAAGATTTAATTAATAAATTAAAAGATATAATTGATTTGCAAATAAAGGAGGGAATTTTATATAAGGAATTGTATTTAAGTATAGAACGAAGAGAAGATAAAAAAACTTTAAAAGAATGGAAAGAACATTTAAGAGAATTGCCTTTTATTAAAAAAAACTTAATAGAATTAAAAGGAGGTATAAAAGAATAATGGAAACAAATTTTTATAAATTATCAGAGGATATATTTAAATTAATTAAAGTAAAAGAGTTTAAAAGCTGGAATGCTGGTTTAAATTCTACTGAAAGAAGAAATTTAAAAAGAGTTAGTAAAGTTTTAGATAATTTAAGCGAATTAAACGCTTTTAATGTTAAAACAGAAACAGAACATTTTTTTATAAATTTGAGAATGCTTATTATTGATTTTATGAAAGCGTCTGGTTATGAAAGTTTTATAAATTCTAATTATAAATATACTTTTAAAAAGATAAAATGTTAAAAACTATTACTTCAAAAGAACACTATAATGAATTTAAAAGTATTATTAAAGGGGTTAATGAAGAAAATTTAAAGAACTTAGTAGAAAACTTATATAAAGATGTTGGAGAATTAGAAAGAAAGTTTAAAGAAGATAAGCATTTAAACAATATTAAAATGTCTTTAATAGATATCAAATTTTATAATATTAGAGAGTTATGTATAAAAAATAAAACTTCTTGGAGTTTATCAGATAATGTTTGTACAATAAAACACATTTTAATATATAGAATTTTGAAAGTTAAACCAATTTTCGAAGAGAATTTAAAAGATTTTGAAAATTTAAATAAAGAATGGTTAGAACCTATAAATTATAAAAAATATCCTAATGAAGATAATTTCTACAGGTTTAGAAAGATAATTTAATTTATATTTATACCCTCACTTTATTTTATAGAGGGTTTATACTCAATAGAGAAACCGAGAAAGAGGTTTTAAAAAAACTTTTAATTGAAAGGAGAAATAAAAACAAAATGAGAACAATAAAAATTATAAGCGATAAAGAACTTAAGGTTAATGAATTGCCCACTTATAAATTTACTATAACAGACGCAAAAAAACCAGTTTATAATGAAGGGATTAGAAGTTTTTTAAAATCTAAATATAATAAGGATTTTTGTTTTGGAATAGAGAATTTAAAACATGACGGGGTTTTTAAAATAAATGGATGGATTATTGACTTTAAACCAATTTTTAAAAAGTTTATTGTAAAACAATACGGGTGTTTATATGAATGTTATGCTTATAATAAAACCGATTTAAGAAACTCTATTTTTGGAAGAATAGAATATATTAAGGAAATTTAATTTATTATTTTTTTGATTAACTCAAACGCTTAAGGAGTGGTTAAGATTGGAAAAAAAGTTTTATTTAGTTAAAACCAAAAACAATTTTAATCTTTATTACTTTATACTCCTTAAGCCGAGGGGGGCAGAAATGCCCCTTTATTTTTTAGAATGTTTTAAGATAGAATGTTTTTTTTATACCTTTTTGATACCCTTTATAAAAATTATCTTAATTCTCAGTGCCTTTAAAATTTAAATGCCTTTAGTTTGACTATTAAATATCTTCAAATGCCTTGATAATCGACATTTATAAATACCCAATGCCTTTTGTACTTATGACAAACATGTTTTTTGAGGGAGAGAAAGTAAAGGCGTTTAAAGAAGTTAATACAGTTAGTAAAAATAAGATACTCAAACGCCTTGACCAAGTAGGAAAATCAAATACTTTTCGTGATGAAAGAAGAACTGCACTTCCAGCAGGTAAAAGAGTAAGTAAAAATGGAAAAGTATATTGGGAAACAAGAAAAAACCGTTCTGATGCGGAAGGAAGTAAAACATAATGACAAATAAATGGATAGAACATCTAAAGAAAGAAAGAAAGAAAAAAGAAAACAAAGGTAAGTCTCTTAAAGAGATTATGACCGTTGCAAAAAAGACTTACTCAAAGTAAGTGCCTTGAAATATTTATTATATATTTTTTTAAAATTTCTTTAATTTATTTTTATAAATCTCATAAGTAGCTCCGAAAAACAAAATACAACTTAATAAGAATTTATGTTTTCCACCACCATATAAATTAAAAAGGTATATTACCAATAGTGCGGTTATTATTTTAAAGAAAATCTCTGATAGTTTCAAAACCTCCATAAATATAGATACACCAACCTCTCCCCATGTTTTACTTTCTTCTTTTCTCATCTTTGTTCATTAATTAAATATTTAATCGCCTTTAGTTTTGCGAGTCTTTTTCCCCTGTGTTTTCTATGACTAATTTATGAACATCTTTATTTTCTGTTAAAACTTTACTCACATAACCAATACTTACAAATTTCTTATGATTATTTTTATCCCAGTAATAAACTCCTTTACAAATTTCCCTTAAACTTTTTCCCTTTTCTCTCATCATTATTATTTCTTCCTCAACTTTTAATTTTTTCCTTCCCCACTTATTTCCTTTATAGGATTTAGTAATTCCTTTTTCTGTTCTAACTGCCATCTTAACTCTATCTGATTTCTTTCTTGACTCTTCTTCTGCTTGTTCTCCTGCTTGTTGAATCATAAAATCCCACATAGCTTTGAATATACTTCCTAGCAATTCATTAAATACAGGATTATCTGAATGTGATTTTCCCATCATATTCCAAAAAGACATTATACTTGGTTCTGTTGCAGAATAGACTTTTGTTTTATACACTTCAAACATTATTTTAATAAATTTATAAAATTCCTTCCTATTTCTAAAAGACCTATCATATTTCCATAACACTATATCTAATTTCTCTTTCTTAGCCCTCTTAACAACACTTTCCCACTTTGGTCTTACCTTTTCTAATTTGTATGCTGAACCTTGTTCTGAAACAACCTCTGTAACTTCTAACCCCATTTCTTTGCAGAAGTCTATACATTGTTTCCTTTGTAGTTCTGGATTTTGTTCTTTAGTTGAAGTTCTTAAATATATTATTGATTTCATTCTCTTTCACCTTCCTTCTCTACTTTAAAACAATATCCAAAGGTATTTCTATCACATGGTTCTATCTCAATATAAGTTATTCTAACCTTATGTTCTAAATCTTCAATATATTCTATACAATAACTTCTATTATCAAATCTCATATCATTTACTTTGCAAAACTGTCGCATATTATTCTGTTGTTCTTCTTTCTCTTTTAAAGAATCTTCAAAACCACTCCAATAAACTCCTGCTAAAATAACAAATATCATTAAAGAAATAAGTCCTATTATTCCTATTACATTACTTTTCATACTCTATCTCCCCTTAAACCATTGATAATCCCTTGTCTAATTATATCACATTGTCTGCAAAAATAAGAATAATGTGCTTGTCTTACTAATGAGTGTGAGTTTTCTGGAAGAAAATCTTGTCTTACTACTCTATCCACTTCTTTTCTACCTTCTTCTGTTTTTTGAAGTGAATATTGTTTTGCATATTCTTCTAATTGGGATATTATTGTGGGGTTATTCATTTTGTATTTTCCTCTTTAATGCTTATTAAACTCTCCATCGGAAAACCCAAATGGTTTAGTTCCGTCCCAAATCGTTCAGTTATATCCATTTTAAAACATTTCTTAATAATATCCATAATCCTAAACCTCCAACAACTACTCTTAACCAAATTGTTGTTGGTGCAAATATTCCAAATGCTGTGCAGAGGATTATTAAGAAATCTGCTGAATTTTGTTTAATTTGTTTCTCCATTTTTTCTCCCGAGTTTAGTTGAAACCCGCCCACAAGATTTGGGACGGAATTGAGTTTAATAAGGTGTTTAACGCACATTCCATTGGAAATAGACTCCTTTGATTTATCAAGTTTTATATACGATAAAGACCCCTTCATTTCCAGTGGAAAGTCTAAACCTTTGTTTCGTGTGGAAATCATTTTAATCTCCTTGCTATTGTAATTAGAACTCCCAATATCCCACACTCAACATAAAATCTTAATATATTAATTTCAATGATTGTCATTTCTTCAACTCCTTTCTTAATTCTTTAATGTCTCTTGTATGCTGTTTTGTTCTCTTGTTGATTGTGTCAATTTTGGTGTTTAGTTGGTTAACCCATTCTCTTAATTCATTATCTCTTAATTCTGTACCTGCTTCCAATACTATTTTATTTTTCATTTCTTTTTTCATTTCTTCATCATCTACTATAAACACCCCTCCGTAACTATCAAATATCCGTTCATAAAAAAAATCATAACCAAATTCTTTGTTTTTATTTTCTGTATCATCATTATAAGTTGAAATACTTTCATTATGTAAACCAAACCACAATATAGTTTCTTTTGGAGTAGGATAATAACTTAAACTTAGTCTTGCCTTAGTAATCCCATTCTTTCTTATGTATTCTTCAAATTGTTTTTTGTTTAGTTTCATTTTAAATCCTCCAAAACATAAGTTCTCCCTTTATATTTTATCTTTAAAATTTCTATTTTCTCAACTTCATTAATTATAAAATCCCCTTTGTAATTAATCCAAAGCCAATCATAATCAAATTCATAATTAAATCTTTTATTTTTATTTTCTGTATCTTCATCATAAGTTGAAATCTCTCTATACCATAAAGCAAACCATAGCTCTGTATTTTTTGGTATTCCACGAAAACCCTCGCTTAGTCTTGCCTTAGTAATCCCATTCTTTCTTATGTATTCTGCAAATTGTTTTTTGTTTAGTTTCATTTTGATTGATTATGAACTCCTCCGAAGAGGAGTGATATGGTATTATCTTTTGGTTCTTTTTCCTTGGTTCTATAGGGAATATGATGCAGGAACAAAATTAATCCTGCCAATGTTAAATAAATTTATTTACTCTAGCACTTCAACTGTGTATTTTGTATGTAGTCCAGATCCTGAACGATTAACCTTTATCTTTTTGATGTCTGGTTTTATCTTAACTGCTTCTTTAAGCTTTTCAAGAACACTTGAAGGAACTCTATATTCTTTTCCTTCAATAGTGGCAACCTGATAGCTAAAATCGTTTCCTTCTGAATCTGTTCCTTTTCTATCTGATAGGTCT
>Ga0208904_1001089_pt1 | contig 19393 bp, 43 predicted proteins | sample AntAceMetag02UKB_FD_184774 | JGI IMG/M metagenome (GOLD analysis project Ga0208904, IMG submission 184774) | Saline lake microbial communities from Ace Lake, Antarctica - Antarctic Ace Lake Metagenome 02UKB (SPAdes) (version 2) | ecosystem: Environmental > Aquatic > Non-marine Saline and...
CACGCACGCTGGATCAATCCACACATTTTTCTTAATTTTGATTAACATTCTCCCCCTCCATCCCCCTTGGCTCCCGCCTATGAGCTACCTATCATTTTACAGTTATATTTTCAGGCACTTAAAAAAATGCCAATTCCCACAGATTTTACCCGTTTTCGTCCGGCTTTGCAGGATTCAGCATGGCACCCCACCGTTTCTGCCGTTCCCCGATGCCCTTGAGTAACCCTTTTGGGTTCAACCTCACAAGTTTCCGCAATTTAGCAGCCCGCTCCCTTGCTTTCCGCTTCTTTTCAATCTCTGCCGCTTCTTTTCAATCTCTGCCGCTTCTTGCTCTGTCTCCCTATTTCATATAGATCTTGCCACGTTCCAGGCTCAATTTCGTCGTCAACAGTGGCTTGCTCTGTGTCTATCTCTGATTGCTCGTAACTCAAATGCCCTGGCCCTGCACAATATCCCTCATCATGTATGAGAGTATGGCGGCGGCTGATTCTATCAACCGACAAGATCTTGCCCCCTTGCCCATGTATGACCGCCATGTGTGCCAAGACAGTTTTGTATCAAGATAATCTATGTCTCACTGTTTGAGTTCAAACCACTTAAAATATTGCATAATCTTCTCTATAGCACAAAACCTGTCTCATGTCAACATGTATCACGGCTTGTATTGCTGCCCCTTGCTCGAATTTATCAATACCCCACATCCCCATAGTTATCAACACCTTACATATTTATTTAAAATACTCGGCATACTTGGCACCGGTCATGCATTTATATCATTTCAACAACGCGGGAGAAACCAGAAAGCCCGCAAAGCTTGAGAGAATATCTCAGGCCCCTGACACCGCAAGGTTGAGCCAACGCAAACAGATCAGGATATGGGATTGACCTCTTGGACATACTAAGTCAGCCTGTATTTGTTTAATTATTAAATAGGTTATCAAAATTATTTGATGATTTATTTAACCATTAAAACAAGGAGATATATCGTGGAAAAATGGGATATTGAATGGAAATTAAGCTTCATGGGCGAACACGACTATAAGGCCAGAAACAGAACTACCGGCGAAACAATGACGCTGCATCACAAAATATCATATAGTGATTATGAATTGAGTATCAGCACCGAGGCGCCAGAAGAAATATTTAGAACATTGTTCGTATTGCGTCGGTCCTGTAATTTACCGGTTCCGGCAGCTGTTAAAGAAGCCTTCCTTGATTACCACAAGGCAGAGAACGAACGTTTCCTTGCATGGTTGGCCGAACGATCTCACATCCCGGCATATGAAGCCGATAAGTACGGACCATCCTGCCCGATAATCCGCAAAGCAGCATAACCCATACCGACCTTAGCACGTCAAAAAACTGCTGGAAAGGCAACACCATGAAACGTAACGAAAAAGGACAGTTCACGGCAACAAAAAAAGGTATCGTGATTAAGATTGAGAGAGTAATGACAGACTACGGCCAGAAGGGCTTTAAAATTCTGTCGATAGAGGCGCTGAAAGAAATTGACCTACCCAAGGAATACACCACCCAGCACCCGTATTGCTACACATCCACGAGCGGGTGCTTCTACATGCCTACCGGACTGCGGAGCAATTGCACCAAAGGTGGTGATATTTTGGTCGAATCTGATTTTGAGATTTTCAAGGTAGAGATTGCAAAGTGTGGCACAAGACTGCAAAAAATCAACAAGGCCCGCCGGGAGCTGAAAAAGACCTGGCACGGTAAAAAAACGTATGTAGTTTAAAAGTTTATCATGCTCACGGCTCAAGTCGTGGGTATGGGTAAGTTTTTAAACCATAACAGGAGGTTACAATGAGAATAATTAAAACAAAAAATGTCATAATCCCGGACCTGTGCCACCGGTGCAAAAAAGACCCTATACGACACATTGTAACATTGTACGACGGGCTGTTGACAATCCACTTAGCCCTCTGTGACAGGTGCGCGGCATTGCCACCGGGACGCATAGCATGGTATGCCCTAAGTAGCAGGCAGATTCCGACGAATATCTGGCGCTAAAGAGCATGACCAGCTTTCATTATTGCCCCTTTTTTAAACCCCTTGCCGCCTAATCCAAACCAGCAGCCCGTCTTCGTAACAATTTAACCCAAGATCCTGCACAATTTTCCAGATGGCCCGACGGTCATCCTTCATTTGCCGTATCTCGCTTTCGTTCCTGTCTGTTTCCCAAACCTCTGTGCAGTTTCGCATGTAGCCCCCTTGCTTTTTTGGTATCGTTTGAATTTGAGCGCCTCCGGCTGTCTGATTAGGCGTTTTGATCGTACCATGTGACCGCAACTGCCATGGCTTGCCAAATATCAGCCTTGAACCCATAAAAAAACCCCGGTTCCTTGATTGTTCCCTTGCCTCTGTTTTTCTTGCCGTATGCAAACCGGTCCACAAGCGCCTGGATAACGTTCGAATCTTTTGCCCGGTGATTGTCGCAAAGGTGTTTCTTGATTTCCATCCGTGGCAATAAAAAGAAATTGCGGTTAAATGCCTGAGCAAACCGGCCAGACCAAAACACCGTATCAATCGTACTTTGCCCCATTGCGTTCCCGTATGATCTAATCTGTTCAATAACGAGTGTGTTTATATCTTTGTAAAATGGGATCATAACGATTCCCAACAGATGTTTATTTTCGACCTTGCCTTTATGCAAAACTTTGGAACCGTCCCAAACTACAAACCCGCTTTCCCATGTTCCCGGGTCTATCGCTAATATTTTCATCCATCCCCCCGCCGCATTTCATCGTCAAACTCAAACTCACCGTCCCGGCTCATTGCCAGCAGCCCCATAATTATTATGCCAAGAAACGTGCCAATGAACATGCCTATCAGCACCCCGTACATAAATGTCGTCATCGCATCACCTTTTTGATAAAAAGTATGGACCCGCACACAACCCCAATTAATACAATCAAAATTGCGAACTCGTTTCGCGGCATGTACCAAAGGTATGTCATAAAATCTTCCATTATTCCCCCTTTGCCAGATTTTCAAACTTAATGCGCCATTTGCTCAAAACGGCATATCATCAGATTCCGTAGCCGGTGGTGCGCTCTGGTTATAATCGCCTTCGCTCGGTACATCACTGACTATCGCCAGCAAGCTTTTCAGGTTACGAACAGCCTCGGCCCGGTCTGCGCCCAAAAGGATCTTCCATGGTAGGGCCTTCTCGCGTGGCTTTTTCTCACCGTTGTCATAGTATTGAGCATAGCACCAGTCAGCGTATATGTTCCCGTCTTTTCCTGGCCTCGCGTTGACCACCGATACCTTGCCGCCGTACTCGTCAATTGCTATCCCTGATTTGTACTTTTCGTCTGTCATGATAAATTTGTTTTCTGGTATTGCCATGTTTAACCCCTTTCGCTGTATATATATTGTTTCGTTGGTTCGCCGCTAAATCCTAAAAATCTGTTTGACGGTCCATGCCACCATAGCCCATAAGTTGGTTCAATACCTGTCTCTCTTTGCTTAACGACTTTCAAAATTGCGTCTGGTTTACCCTTAGCCTCAGAAATTTTCCTTTCGTCGCCGCTTCTCATATCAGCTTCTTTAGGTTTGTTTCGCCAAACGATAAACACATTATCAACCATATCTGTGAGCGCCCCGGTCCCCTTGATGTCCATCTTGTTTGGGACTTTGTTTTCATCATCACGTTTCCGCATATGAACAACCACATGGACATGAACGTTATGTTCCCTTGAAAACTCCATTAACCTATCAACAAACTGTTTCTGCCGGTTGTAGTCGTCTTCCGCAAACCCGCACTTTGCCAAAGAATCCACAACAAACTGCGTAACCCCATATCGTTTTCGAGCATACTCGAATACCTCCAGAATCCTATCAGCCTTTGTGGTTCCGTATGCCTCGAATATCCATACAGATCCTTGCAGATATCGTTTCAACAACGGCAAATATTTAGCTGCCGGCAATGCAACACCGCTTGACTGTTTATACATTTGCTTGCCAAGTTTTCTTGGTTTCATTTCCATGCTGGCAACACAAAACCTTTCGCCTTGGCTTATGCCGTCAACCTCAACATGAGATAACAGGGTCGATTTGCCGTGGCTGTTTATACCTGCCCATAACGATATTTCAGCCGGCCTGCATAAAATATCGTTCCCGACCTTTGACCAAGGCAAACGCATTCCTTTTTCGCTGGTCCCCGTTGCGTTTAATTCGTCTATTATTTCATCATGGAAGGATGCAAGGCTTTTCAATTCTTCAGGGTCCAGCGTTTCAGCGGTTGTAATACCGTAATCAAGTAATTCCTGACCGTCTTTTTTTTGCCAACACTCGTTTGCATCCTTGAAAGGAAGTTTAATGACTTTGCACCTATGCCGGCCCAGCCTGTCAATTATTTCACCCAACGCCTCACCACCAGCCGAATCCATATCCATGCTTAAATAAATAAATTCAAATCTCTCTAATCGATTATATTCGTGTTCAACCCACGCGGCCTGCTTCTCACCGGCACCGGCACCGAAGGGCACAGACAAAGCAGGAAACCCGGCGCAATGCCAAGACATACAGTCAATTTCACCCTCACAAATGACAACGTCTCTTGTGTCCTGGTCCATCGCCTGCCACCCGAATAAGCATGGTACAGGCTCTTTATTCGACCAAATTTTCTTTGCCCCTATCTCCCGGTATTTTACCAATTCCAATTTGCCATCAGGTGATATGAATGGGAACACGCCGGCGGTATCTTTTTGAGCAAGCTTGAAATCAGCCATGGCTTTTTCTGTTATACCTCTGCCGGTCAACCATTTTGTCAATTCATTTTTAGGCTTCGTACATTTCGGCCTTTCAGGGTATGTGATTTGCCTTTTCGGGTACATTTTCGGTTCATCTGAAACCCCCAGGTAGCTTTTTATTTCGCCAAACGTTTCGGCAAACTGTTTTCCCCTCACTGCTTGCCACAAGCTCAGGATGTCACCGGAAAATTCAGGGTTTGCAAAATCCCGCCAAATGCCAACCTTTGGGCCGGATACTTTTACGCATAAAGAATGCCCAGGTTCACCGGCAACACTACCGACTGACCATTCAGATCCTTTTTGCGTCCCGGCAGGCAATAAATACGATACAACATCCATAATTTGATTGTTTAGAATTTGTTTGGCTTCTGAAGGGGTCATATGTATTGCTCCTGTAATTCATGGGAAGGCCCGTTAGCTCTTAACGATAGTCGGTCAAATTGCTGTCTCAGTTTTTTGGGCGACAAAATATTTGATTGCCAAAAAGTGTCGCGCTGGCACCACTCAATAATTTTTCTGACATCCTTAAAATCTCTTGAATCAACCCTCAATATCATATCAAACTCTTTTGACCATGTTTGCAGGTTCGGGTGTTTTGCCTTTGGATTGTTTTGCCGGATCAGTTCAAAAAAATAGCTTGCAAGTTGAAATTCGTTAGAATCTTCAACAAAGAGGTTTTTATTCTTTAGTTCTTTAGTTTCTTTAACTTCTTTAAGTGTGTCCAGTGATTGTTTCTTTGGCGTTACTTTGTGCTGTTTATTTGGCGTTACTTTCTCTGTACCGCAATGGTTGTAAGCGTCCCAATTCATTATAATTATAAACGTTCCGTGCCTGTTACTAACTACTGTTACCATGGCGTTACTTTCTAACCACCCCAAAATATCCTTGATTGTTTTCCTATTTGGCACCCGTTTAACCCCGTATTCATACCAAGAAACACCTTCAGCGATAACAGACAAACTTGTTATTAATTGTCCAGGGTTCAAGGCGATTTTAAATCCTTTTTTTGTAGGGAATAAATCTGTTTCCCACGAAGCGGATTGCCTTAAATAGAAAAAAACACGCTGATATAAAGGCGGCATTTTCCATATATCGCTATTTAATTCTTTCCTGAATGCTTTGGTATACCCTATCAACATTCAGAGCCTTTAGCCCTATTACATTCACGGCACAGTGTTTGTAGATTTGATTTTACTGTCAGGCCACCCGCTGCGAAAGGAATAATATGGTCAAGCTGAAGGTTAATTTTCGACCCACATTTAACGCATCTGCCACCATCTCTTTTAAAAATTTGGTTCCTCAAATTTTCTGATACAGCTTTCCGTTTTACAATTATGGATTCATCTTGTTTAAATGCAGGAGCGACATAATCCATATATAATTTTGCGATACACCCATGGCATACTGCAAAATGCCCCTTCCGTTCAGGCAACTTATTGAACAAAACAATGGGCCGACCATCATCTATTTCGCAATAATCGCAAACATGATAAAAATCTGAATCCATACTTGCTCCTGGGCTGTGCCTTTTCATAGCTTATTCCTTTGGCATTTTGCGTTCATCCTTGACCGGACCATGGTGTATCCTGCTGTTACAATTAGGGCAAGCAACAGGGGCTTTTTCAGTCCTTGTGTACCAGGTGTGGCCGCATTTTTTACAGTGATATTCTTCCATTTTTTCTCCTTTCCTTGCTTCATTATCATGATGCACATTGTTTGTCAAGCGCAAATCTAAACCAGCCTCAGTTGTTCATTCCCCAACACTCGGATAATTAGACCGATCCTCACCGCTATGCCGATCATTCAACCGCAGCTCCAACACCCCGATAATTTCCCTTGCCGCTTTCCGCTTCCCCTGGCCCGGTTCAAGTTTAACCATTTGCATTCCAACCATCTGTTTCCTTGGTTTGTGGGTCGCTTTCAATAGACACCATGTCCAGAAGGCCCAAAGTTTATGATTCTGGATAATTCCAGAATCTAAGGATTTTCTGTGAAGCTTGATATACCCACAGTTCATATTTTATTCCCGAGTATAAAATCTTCAATTTTAAAATATTTTTCACCATAAGTTTTTATTTTATTTTCTTTAATATATTTCAAAAAAGAATCGTCCGACCAGAATTTAAAAAGCCCCATAATGAAAGCTCTTGTTGCGTATTTTCTGTTTGAAGAAATCGATTTGTTATATTTTGGTGCAAATTTTATAATATATTCGGTTTCAATCTCAGTTATATTTCCACCTGGGCATGGTTCGATGAAATAAGAATCGAATACTTTATCACTATATTTTAAGTGAGCGCCTATTCTATCAAACCCACTATTAACGCTTTTCCCGACATAAACAATTTTGTTGTTTGATATCAAAAAATAAATACAGCACCCACCAACCGGCCCAGATTTGTTATCCAAAATAAATTTAGAATCTTTCATTTTAAACTCCTTACGCAGCCACCCCATTTAGCCGATCATTTAACCTCAACTCCAAAACAGCGATAATTTCCACAGCCGCTTTTCGTTTGCCCAGGTCAGGGTCGTCAAGGTACGCCTCGGCTTCGGCTATTAGTTTTTTTAGGGTTTCTATCCTCGGCATATCCATTATTTATTCCTTTGTTTTTTCCCACACAACAGAATTCATTAAAGTTTCAATAATCAACTCCCGCAAAGGTATCTGCAAAATAGCGGCTTTTGCCTTCAAGTTTGCGTGTAATTCTTTCGGGAAATTCCTGATACTAAGTGCCTTTTTCATAATGACTCCTTTGTTAGCATAGTTCGTATTGTTTGTCAAGCCCAAACTAAAAAAGCTTTAGCTGCTGGGTTTCTTTTCTTTGAATATCGCCTCCAGTCGGTCACCAACGTACTGAAGTTCTGCGCCACAATTTCTGCATGTTAATAAAGTGGCGTACCCGATTTTTGAGAAATCTATAACCTCTGGCTTTATAGTGACCATTTTTCCACAAGCTGGGCATTTTATTAGTATTGACATATCACCCTCCTCAAAAAAGCTTTAGCTGCTGGGTTTCTGTTCTTTTTGCCCCTCGACACCAATCTGGTCGTATATCTTTTGCACCCGGGTATGTTCAGCGTTTATCTTATCACTTTCTGCAAAATAAGCTTTGAATCGCTTGTCAATGACTCCCATTTTTTTCAGCAAAGACAATTTTACATTTAAGTCATCGGTTGCGTTACACTGCCTTGCATATTCATTGTATTTTTTGCCGTCAATCGCTATGAGGGCCGCTGTGTTCGCCTCATCTCTTTTCTGCAAAGCCATGGATCTTATTTGCCACCGGATGAACAGAAGCTCACTTTTTTTGGGCTGTCTGAATACATTACTTTTAACCCATGTGATAATTTCGGCCTTGGTAAAATCTTCTAATTTCATATCACCCTCCTCAAATCACACATTGCCCATCGCACACAGTATCCGGGTCCGAGATTGCCAGCATAGCCCGCATTAAATCGTTCTGTTCTGCCATGCACCGGGTATGCTTTTCACGAAGCCGGTCATTTTCTGAAACCAGCGCTTTAACTCTGGCCTCTAACTCTTTGATTTTTTTCCGTAGTGGTGTGTTGTTGAAAATTACTTGTGTCATTTTTAACCTCCGTTAATGATTGTTGCTGCCGTACCACTGCAACATAATCTAACGAGTCCTTCATTAGCCAGCTCCATACCAAAGGTTATTTCTTTCCCCTTTAGCCAAAAACCAACCTCACCACAATTTTTTATTGTACTAAACAAATCTTCTTTTGATTTTTTTTCAGTCGGCATAACTGTATCTCGCCAAACATGATTATGCATTTTTACCTCCCCTAGAAAACAACCAGTTCGTCATTGCAAAGATTCGACAAAAAAACGATCAAGTCTATCTCGTGTTCGGTGAAAAATATTTCTATACCCTCGTTGCACCGGTAGCCCTCAAGCTTGTCAATCAGGCCGAACAGTGCCTTTGCCTCGTGCCTCGTTTTGAGTTCAATGGTGATCGGTGCGTATGGTCCTTTTTTTTGCGTTACTTTCATTTTAACCTCCAGAAAAAACTATGTCTCAATCTTTTAAATACGGGCAATTTTCAAAAGTATGCATATATCCACAATTGGGACATTCTTCCGTAACCCCATCTTCAGTCATGTAGATTTCAAAACATTTATCAGAGCAGACTTCGCTTTTACGAACATCTTTTTCAAATGGTGCTCCTCCGCTTAATGGTGCTCCGCATACTAAACAACGTGGTTCATATAATGACATTTTCAACCTCCCCCAGCGCCCGGACCCCAGCAACGCCAGCCCTTGCAAATGCTACAGCGCCTGGGTATTTGGCCTCTACTTCAGCCTGTAAAATTTCATCGTGACCAGGCCATTCAACCACCGGTTTTTCGACAACCTCTTGCCGTTCCGCTGCTTTCTTGCGCTCCGAAACAAACCTGTTGATGTGGCAGGTATTGCACCCGGCAAGCCGAGCACAGGTTTTGATCGGCTTGCCCTCTGCCAGCCATGCCGCCACCTGCTCTTGATCCAGGTAATCGTATTTGTATATATTTTCGTGGGTGATGGGCATTGGCAGCCCGTAAATTACCAGAATTTTCTTGAGGGTTTGTTGAGAGCATCCGACTTGCTGCCTGATGTAGTGCGCTGATCTCTGCTGGGCTTCGTAATCGCCCCACAGATATGATTTGATATCTGCATAGCCTAAGTTTTTGGCAGCGTCTTCAAACATTTTTGTGGTGCCCGGCTTGACGTTTGGTTTCATATCCACACCTTCCACCAAGGCCGCTGTTCTGCCTCAATCGCCTCAAGCAACCTTTGTATAGGTTTCTTGCGGCACGGCTCGCCTGGCGCCAGTGCCTTTTTTAGTGCGTTCCATTCTTTTATGCTTACTTTCAGGTTTTTCAAATTATCCCTCCATGTATACCCGCTTCATGTCCTGATAGGTTCGGCGGTATCCTGTGCAGAAAACTGTCTGTTTGTCGATATACACCGGTTGCCATGTACTTCCAGACTTTCCGGGCAGCAACTTCTTGTACCATTTCACCCGTGCCTCGGTCTCTTTGCTACTGTTCCTCTCATGTTTCCCCCTGTTTTAAAAAAGATAGGCGGGGGCGGCTCGTTCAACCCCCGCCTTTGTATTTGCCCTATCCGCAACACCCTACACCGGCCACACTCACAGTGCGGTATTGCGTTTGAGCCAAGGAGGAAACGGGCCGCTTTGAAGCAAGATCCAGGCGCTTCATTATCTTTATGAGCATGTCCCCCTCCTTTATATTTCCATTGTTTCTTTATCGACTGCTACTTTAGCCATTCTGTCCCCTGAATAATTTCAGTTGTTTGGTTTCCCGTTCGATTCTTTTTGCTGCTATTTCACAATTTAAAAGGCCCTGCTCAATACCAACAAACTTAAAACCTTCCTCATACGCTGCCACCCCCAAAGTTCCAGAACCAAAAAAAGGATCAAGGATAGTTCCCCCGGGTGGCGTGACGAGTCGGCACAGGTAGCGAATAAGGTCGGTGGGCTTAACTGTTGGGTGAGTGTTGTCTCTGCCTCGGTCCCGCTTTGAAGCTTTGGGCACATAGAAAAATCTTGCTGCTGAACCGGATGAACCCTCAAAATTTTGTGGCCCACGGGCGTAATTTTTACCGGACATGAAATTATTTTCGCTTTCAGTTGTTTTGTGGTGTGGCAATATTGATCCGCTTTTAGTCTCAGGAAACAGCCCCAAAACTTCCGGGCTTCCATCGTGGATTAGATTTGCTGGGAAACGGCCTTTGGGGTCGCTGTCGCTACCAAAAGTCGTATTTTTAGTAGTTGCATCTTGAGCAAATATTTTCGACTTGCTTTTTACTTTTGGCCTATTCCATGAATCGTTCGTCCCAACCCTACACCCATCAATATTAATCCCACCAGTACCCCATTCAAGCACGTTTGCCGCCACGGTTCCGGGGAAAGGCTTTCTTGCTACTGTTATGGGTTCGAGGGCGGGTTTAATTCTTTCGGTTGCCCTGTTTGACATAACAGGCTCTAGAGCAGAAATAGGTTTCTGATAAATTCCAATATTTTCCCACGCTGGTTTTAGTGCTGTGCCCCAGCCTTCGTGTGGTGAATTGCCCTTGGTTTCCGTGTGCTCCATATATTTTGTTGGAGATCCAGGAGCAAACTTTCCCTGCCTGTCTGTTTTTCCCATTTCAATGTCTTTGGCAACACTCCTTCTAATATCTTTTGTTTTTTTGGTCCCGATAACTTCCCGCTCATTCCCCTGCAACTTATCGACCGCTTTTCCTACATCCAAACTTTTCGGGAATCCTTGGGAGTACACCCATGCAATCATGTCCCGGATCTCAAACCCGGCATCTTCAATATTGCAAGCCATACGGTGCTGTGTTCTGGTTCCTGCAAAGCTCAAAAGAAAGCCACCCGGCTTGAGTACCCTTAAACATTCACGCCATAGGGCAACACTTGGCACATCATAATCCCATTTCTTACCCATGAATTTAAGGCCATATGGGGGGTCGGTGACGATTGAATCCATACTGTTGTCTGGTAGGGTCGGCAGCACAACCTCAGATTTTCCGTGGTATAAGACACCGTTTTCCGTTTCAAAGTATGGTTTCATGGACCCTCTAAAATATCCTGAGTTTTAAAATATTCCCGCCTTGTTTTTTAGATACCCATTAAATCTGCCGCCGATAATAAACCCTTAGACCATTTCTCAATTTTCTTGGCTGTATTTTTACCAGGTGGCAGACCATCCAAAATCATGTAAAGGTATTGGCGGGTGCAACCAATCTGTTTGGCTGCCTCCGGTATGCTCAACTTTTGTATTTCAATGTAACGTTTTAATTTTTTCATACCCTTATATACACCCCTATTTAGATACTGTCAAGAAAGTTTTTACTTTTTTATATATCGTATTATTCCGTAACAAAACAAAGGTTTAGCGAACAGATGCCATTGATCACCAAAAAACAGGTAAAAAAACCTTGACAGACTAAAAAAACCTCTGTATAGATGGTGGCACGATAACAAAAAGGAGACACAGATGAACGATTTAATCAAGATTGCACCATCCGAAATTGACGGTAAATACGTGCAGGCGGTTGACGCCAGAGAATTGCATGAATTTCTTGAGAGCAAGCAAGAGTTCGCTCATTGGATCAAGGGTAGAGTCAAACATTACGGGTTCACGCAAGGTATTGATTTTACTACCTTTGATAATTCTGTCAAAGCCGAAACGACTTATATAAACACGAAGGAATACATCCTCACAATCGACATGGCTAAAGAGATTTCGATGGTTGAGCGGAACGAAAAAGGCAAACAGGCCCGTACCTACTTTATAGACTGTGAACGTAAAGCCAAGGCCATTGCCACCGACCCCAGCGCCGCCCTGAACGATCCTGCCACCATGAGGGGGTTACTCCTTACCTACTCCGAAAAAGTCCTTGCCCTGGAATCCAAGGTTGACGAACAGGCGCCCAAAGTGTCCGGGTTCGATCTGATTTCCGATGCAGACGGCTCCTTGTGTATTACCGATGCGGCCAAAACGTTGCAGACCCGGCCAAAAGATTTATTTCTTAAACTATCGGCCTGCAACTGGATATACCGCCGCGCTGGTGGAAGCCATTGGATAGGGTATCAATACCAATTAAAACGCGGAACGCTGATGCACAAGGTAACTACTGTCAGCAGAAATGACGGCACTGAGAAAATCACCGAGCAAGTCCGCGTCACGCCTAAAGGATTGACTGAACTGGCTGAAAAGTTTTCGGCTAAAGCCGCCTAATAGCAGCACACACCTTGGAGGAAGTATGCCAGCATTAAACTTCAAAAAACAATTCGCGCCGATGGTCATAATAGGCCTAGAAAAGCCATTACATCCCGAAGCAAAACGGCAAACTATCAGGGCAAAGCGAAAAGACGGGCGCGACCCGAAACCGGGCCAAACACTGTATCTCTTTACCGGACTAAGAACCACATCGACGGTAAGGCTTGGCGAGGCTGAATGTAAAAGCTCTGAGCCAATAACGATAGACGAAAATTCAGGGATTATTGTCAATTTCAAATATCCATCGTGGGAAGAATGCACAAGCCTTGCACGAAAAGACGGATTTGAAGGGGTTAGTGAATTTGTTGATTTTTTTAAAAAGACGCACGGACTCCCGTTTAACGGGTTTCTTATAAAATGGTAACAACCCCAACGCGCCAGAGTTTGGCGCAAAATAACCCGCCGCCGATGTTGTTTTAGAGCGGCCCCGGAGATGGTAACCGGGAACCTTAAACACTTAACACACCTTGGAGATAGTCGATGCCTGGTAAAATAATCGCTACAACTTATAAAACAGTACAGATTGGCCCTGAAGATTGGAAAATAGACCATATAAGCAGGGTCTTTTCCACAACCTGCCCTATCAAAGATGTTTTTAAATGGGCTGAGTCGATAGGTATTGAAAAACCTGTTCCGTCTGATATTACATACAGCGAGTACACAGGCGAAAGTCTGTAACAACCCCACCGCTGCGATACTCGTCAAGACGATAAAGCGGCCCCTCAATAGCTCAATACCTGCTGAAATGCGGTGAGCGAGGGATCGGGGACAGGCAAGGAGTTAAATCCATAGGAAGGGAGGGACGAATTGAAGTACTTTGTTGAAATTATAAAATTCCAAAACAACGGGTCAGAGCAATTTGAAAGAAGACTTGGTCCTTATAGTAGCGAACGGGTTGCAATACGAGCAGACTCCGGGGCCAACTACAACCTGAACCACGAAAAGTATTATACCAAAATTGTTGAAGAATAGTGGAGGCACCATGTTAGCGAACATCAGAGAATGGCAGTCAGGCAGAGGCACATGGGATTTTGTGAGGGATGTATTGATTTTTATCTGCGCCGTTGCCGGGTCTGCGCTATTTACTTATTTAATGGGGAGGGGGTGATTTCTTGAAGCAATGGTAGAACCATGTGCCAGGGGGTTATAGCGGTTGCTCCCTGGCACTTTCTTAAACCGTTTCGGAATTATTCATAGGTAAATTGTTCTCTTGCCCGGTTCCTTGCCGGGTCCGGGCGAGAGTTTTCACGGGGGGCAAAAATGTCACAGGTGCTTTGGAAATGGGCAATAGAAGCCCTACACAACAAAATGACCACACCGTTAAAAGATCCCATTGAGCAAACCGACACGGTAAAAAAGTTGCTTGCCGATATTATAAAGGGTGGGAAAGAATATCTTGAACACATGGCCCCCCAGGTCGAAGCGGCCCGGTGGAAAAGGCAGGAAGCTATCAACACGTATTCTTTTACCGACCCAGACGACGGTATACGGTATGAATATCTCGTTGATGCTGACGGGTCAATACAGCCTATATCGGCATTGCCTACAGACATTGACGACTTGATGCCGATAGCGGACTTGTGTCTTGATGATTTGAAAAATAGACAGGCCGATGCTGAAGACGTGGCGGCTTGTGACCGGGGATTTGAAAAGGGGGTAAAATAATGGAAGCATTAACGCCTGAAGTTGTGGACATTACAGGAATGGAAATTATCAAAGTAGAATCTCTTGACCCGGTATCACTTTTTACCGGTGGTGGTATCGATCCTATTTTAAAGGAAATAGAACGCCAGGTATCCGGTCTTGTCCCTGATACCGAAACCGACAAGGGCCGCAAAGAGATTGCCAGCACAGCGCATAAAGTCAGCAAGTCGAAAGTCCTGCTTGACGGCCTTGGCAAGAATCTTGTCGCTGATTGGAAAGGCAAGGCCAAAAAAGTTGACGCTGTTAGAAAGCCTATGCGTGATTTTCTCGATGGGTTACGGGATAAGGTGCGCCAACCTTTGACTGAATGGGAAGCTATCGAAAAGGCCAAAGAGGACGAAAAGCGCCGCCTGGTTGAGTTTAACCTCGACCAGGAAGATGCCATCGCAGAAAATTCCCTGTTCGACCGTGAACGGGAAATGGACCGCAAAGAAGCCGAACTCAAAAAGCTGGAAGATGAACGCCTTGCCAAGATCGAAGCCGAACGGCTTAAAAAGGAACAGGCAGAACGAGACGAAAGACTGAAAAAAGAAGCTGCCGCCGCTGCCAAGAAAGAGGCCGAGGACAAAGCAGCGGCAGAAAAGCAAGCTATCCTGAAACGTGAAGCCGATGCCCTGGCCGAGACAGAAAGAACTGCAAGGAAAGCCAAGGAAGCCAAGGAAAAGGCAGAGCGTGACCGTGTTGCCGCCGAGGAAGCTAAAAAGCGGGAAGCTGACCGGGTTGAACGGGAAAAGGTTGCAGCCAAAGAAAAGGCCAAAAAAGATAAAGCCGATGCCGTTGAAGCGGAAAGAGTGAGAGCCAAGGCCGTGTCCGATCAGATTAACCGGGACAGAGCCGCTAAGGAGAAGGCCGCCAAAGAGAAGTCCGACCGGGACGCTGCGAACCTGAACCACCGGAAAAGGATTGACCGGGAAATCATGCTGTCCCTGGTTGCCAATTCCGTTGATAAAAAATCCTTCAATGAGCTTATTGAACTTATCGCAAACAAGCAAATCAAACACGTTCAGATTAATTATTAAAGGAGCCCGAAATGTCAGACCCAAAAGAAACCGAAGTCGTCACTGATATTGAAAAGTTTGAAACCCGGCACCCTTCAGACACAGCACACCAGATGCCCGCTGTTGTGGCACAGTCATCCATGGATGTTGTTCTGGTTGCTCTTCAAAAAGGGTACGACCCCGCATTCATCGAAAAAATGATGGATTTGCAAGAGCGAAACGAAAAAAACGAGGCCCGGAAAGCATACCATAAAGCGGTTGCAGAGTTCAAAGCCATTGCCCCGAGAGTAAAAAAGGACAAATTTAACAAATGGTTTGACTCGTGGCATACGTCTCTTGGTCACCTGTTGGATACCTATAACCCGGTTCTTGGTAAATGCGGTCTTTCCATATCGTTCCCGACCAAACCACCCGAAAAAGACACCCTGTCCGTTGAATGCAAGCTATCTCACGAACTTGGGCATAGCGAATCAATCATTATGGTTGCCCCGATCGACAAAGCCGCTATCGGGAAAACAAGCGGACAGAAATCCAGAAACCCCATCCAGGATATTCGATCAACTTTTACCTACCTTCGATCAATGACCGCTGAGGCCGTTCTTGGGGTTGCAGGCACGGAAGGGTCTTTGGACGATGACGGAAACGGGGCGGGTAAAGGCAAGACCGAACCCAAAAAAGAATTGGTGCCAGAGGCAAAAAACCATTGGGCAAACGCTGTGACCGCATACCGCAGGGACAAGAATTTCAAGTCGATTGAAAATCATGTCTATATTTCCCCAGATAACAAGCGGAAAATCATTGCAGATGCCAAAGATGTCAAGGTGGGTGAACCGGCATGACCCCAATCATTATCCCCCATAGCGAGATCCAGCAGGGCACACCGGAATGGAAACACCTGAAGATAGGTAAACCCTCTGCAAGTAATTTTAAACGGCTAATCAAGGCGAATGGCGAACCATCAGAGTCGCGCACAAAATACCTTCACGAACTTGCCCATGAAATACTTTCCGGCAAATTTACAAACTCGTTTGCCCTCAGTGCGTTTAAGCGTGGCAAAGAAATGGAACCAGAGAGTAGAACTACGTTTCAAGAAGAGTTTTTTATCGATGTTACAGAGGTTGCCTTTGTTTTTGCCGACGAAAGAAAACGGTACGGGTGTAGCCCCGATGGACTGATTTATGATGATGGGGGTTTTGAAACCAAGGACGCGATACCGCAGATCCAGCTTGAACGGTTGGCTAAAAACAAGCTGCCTTCTGAACATTTCCACCAGGTACAAGGGTGCCTCCATGTATGCCAGCGGGAATATTGGTGGTTTAGATCGTACTGCCGGGGGATGCGCCCGCTGAATATCAAAGTTTACCGAGATGAAAAATTTATTCGGGCGTTGAGGGTTGAGCTTGAGGTTTTTTGTGAGCAACTTGACGAATACGTTGAAAAGTGTAGGGCGGCATGAAATTCAGGACCCAAAACAGAAACGGCAAAACATTCGTCCAATGGGATGCCATTAAAACGTATGTCGATAAGCAGAAACCAGGGACGAAACTTCTGTGGGAAATACGGCCAGCCAAAAGCACCGAATCTTCACCGATGCGAAATTATTATTTTGGGTGCGTTATCAAACCTACCCTTATTGAACTTGGATACGAGCCATACGAGTCAGCTGCATTCCATGAAAGAATGAAACAGCTTTACTTTGATATCGAACCAGATGAGTTGGGAATTTACCAAAACGTGCCGAGCGTTTTCGGGAAAAAGAGTAAGCTTGAGGTAGCCGAGAAATGGAAGTTTGTTGAAATGGTTGTGCGGCTTGTAAATAAATACGGGGTTGTCGTTGATGACCCACCAGAGCATGGACCGTGGCCGTGTAAAAAGGAGAAAGACAATGGAAAGACCAAGCGTACCACAATGGAGTCATAGTGAGGAAAAATGGGTTTTCGAAGGCAAGGGGTACACATCCCCGCGCAAAGCCGACCATATTTATACAATAAGGCTAATGGAATATTGCGATTATCTTGAGGCAATATTAGAGCAGGACAACAAAGCATGAACCTGACAACCAAACTATTCGACACCGCCCTATGCCTGAAAGAAGCCGCTGAAATGCTGCGCCTGGTATACCCTGACTCGATCCATATCGGGCAGCTTGAGGGTGCAGCGACAATGCTTGAAGAGTGGATAAATGATATTGAGAGTGAAAACAAAAAAGGAGACTATTATGAGAAAGAGAGCAACAGAACTTGAATATTTGATGTGGTTTCGCCTTGAAGCAGATTTTGGGCCAGCAGATTCAGACGTAAAGGATAATATGAACGAATGGTTTATGGATGAGACAGGGAAAAATATTCCCGACGGTTGGAACCTTGCATCCGATGGCGAAACAATCCTTGATCGAGATTGAGAGGGAAAATGCAGATACTAAAGCATAAAAGAATCAAACTGAAACCGGCGGCTTACAAAAGGCTGCAATTGGCAGTGCTGGAACGGGATAACTTCACCTGCCAGAATTGCGGTTGTTACACTGAGAACGCACCACATCATATAATATTCAGGTCGCATTTAGGCGATGACAGCCTTGAAAACTTGGTGTTATTGTGCCCGGTGTGCCATGCTAAGGCACACGGAATTAATGTGAAATAAGGGGGGAACTATGGCAGAAATAATGGTTGAAATAGACAGGTCAAAATTACCGGACCACACAGACAAACAGTTTGAAGCATGGGTAAAATTTGAAACCGGATACACAGCCGATATCAAGCTTGATAATCCATTGCATGATACAGATATGGAAGCTGAGTTTGTTTATGTCCGATAGCGACCGGGTGAGCCGGTTGCGGAAAGGGAGAAAGATGTGCCAGTTTGATATAAACGGGGAATGTACAGCAATGGCTTGTTACAGTAAGGAAAAATGTAACGCAAGGGATGAAAAAGGGAACCCAAAATATTCAGAAACAGCAAAACCGGACACCAACCTTGACGGACAAATAGTACTGGAAAATAACAAAGTGGCATAATGGCCGGATAAAAACATTCTGCCGGTTAGCTTCTGCGCTCATGTTGTCGAGAAAGAGATTGTCGCTGGCCTTTTGAGTGTATATTCCACACCCATAACATACGTCATGGCAGTCACATGAGGGGGTTAGGTTCATACCAAATATTCGATCAGGAATAACTTTCCCGTAGCCTTTAGGCCCTCAGCCGTTTGAGATTTCTTTCAGCTCTGCCGGGTCCAGTTCCCAGAACTCAGGCGGTGCGCTCAACCCGTTTCTTGTTTCAAGTTTCATTTGACACCTTTTTAAAATTATGATATGTGTTTAAGTGCGTATATCCTGTGTGGCTCCTGTCATGCAGAATCTAATGAAAGCCCCGCAGGTTTCGACCTACGGGCACAGGCTCCTGTGAATGACTGCCGGCAACAAAAACCGGAGGAAGATGAAACCAGGGGCCTTTTTCATTTGATAGCCTCTTTAGTCCAAAATCCCAGCAAACCCCCAGCCACAAGTTCCCTAATCCCCGGTTCAATTACTGCCAACGTAAACAAGGCTGCCAAAAGGAGCGTGTCATTGTCTATTAAGTCTGTTAAAAAATCTTTCATAAATACCTCTTCAAATTCTCTGCCGTAACCGGCAAGTAAACCCTTTTTTTTGGTGAAAACCACCGGGCGTCATGCTTCAATTTCCCGTGCGGTCGAGTGTCGATGTGAATGCCGGGGGAATTCCACCATAAATAAAAACCAATCCCGTTAAAGTCGTCAAACCTGCAAGCCGCCTCGTACTGATCGAATGGATGCATGTTCTCGAAATGTCCATCAACTGCAAACCCATATGAGTGCCACGAAAAGTTTTTCCTTGGGTCAAAATCACAGTGCAAAAAAAAGGGTTTGCCAACATACTCCCTTAGATCGTCCAACGTGATTATCAGCGTCCTGTCCAGCCAGTTCGGGTGTTCAAATTCTTCTTGGTCGAAATGCCTGATATCATCCCAATCAGATTCGGTCATGCAGTTATATGTCAGCCCGTCAATAGGAATCACTGTATTAATCCATTAGCCAATCGCTGATTAAATTGAGCAAAATTTTTAGTGGCTATTTCAATTTGTACAGATAAC
>Ga0208904_1001090_pt1 | contig 19370 bp, 15 predicted proteins | sample AntAceMetag02UKB_FD_184774 | JGI IMG/M metagenome (GOLD analysis project Ga0208904, IMG submission 184774) | Saline lake microbial communities from Ace Lake, Antarctica - Antarctic Ace Lake Metagenome 02UKB (SPAdes) (version 2) | ecosystem: Environmental > Aquatic > Non-marine Saline and...
CACACACAATGATACTGCAACCTATACATCCCATGACTAGTTTTTACTACTTCCACATGACAACAATACCACCGCCAGGTTCATTCACCCACGGCTAAAGCCCGTGGTACTCTGTCTTCGACCACATGGAAGTTTTGTTGGTGAGGATCATGTATCCGAATCCAAAACGCTCCTCTAAGCAAGAAAGGAAATATTAGCTGTTCTCTTTCTATTAATTTCAAAGTTACGTAGGCTAGTTTAGCGTCACTTTGAATGAATCGTAAGCATAGCTAAAGTACTCAGAAGTTCTGTACCACGCCCAATCTTCGTAAGTTTGATAAGGGGAGATATATGACCACACCTCAATCTGTGAGGAGTCTTCAGTGAGCGTTGCTTCAGCATCCGGATCCGCAGACGCACTGTAGCTCACAATTTCGCTACAAGTGTTAGCTGTTGGATCTGAGGTTGTATAATGAGAACCACACCACTCAATAGTCACATCACCAACATAAGCCGTTTCATCCCACACAACTCCAAACACACCATTTTGATAGAACTGCGTCTGGATCCAAAGTTCATCACCCGAATCAAATTCCACATCATAAGTTTCGTAGTAGCTGTAATAGTCTGAACTGTTCCAAGCCGACGCATCACCGCTACCATTGATCCCCATGTATGCCGCAAATGAAATATCTAAAGTTGGGTGATCGGTATCATCCAAGAGATCAGTCCCCTCAGTTAATTCATATCCATCACTAAAGTAATCGCCATCTGTGTCAGGATTTGTCGGATCTGTCCCATAAGAATCAATCTCTGTATAATCAGAAATCCCATCATCATCCGTATCCGTATCACTTGGATCAGTGCCAGCCAAATATTCTTCAAGATTCGTTAGGCTATCACCATCCAAATCGTCCGCACTGTCATCCGTTCCAACACTCAAACCATAAGTTGTTTCCCAGTCGTCATCCATTCCATCAAGGTCCGTGTCAGTTGGATAGTCGCTAGCATCATTAGGGTCCGTGCTGTAAGTCACCACTTCTTCGTAATCATTGTAGCCGTCACCATCGCTATCCGAATCAGTTGGGTCCGTGCCAGCCGTATACTCCTCAAGATTTGTCAGCCCGTCGCCATCAATGTCATCACCGCTGTCATCTGTCCAAAGGCTCAACCCGTAACTCGCCTCCCAACTGTCATCCATTCCATCACCATCAACATCACCAGGAACAGAAGCAGTAACTGAAGGATCGCTACCAGCAACATACTCTTCATAGTTGGTGTGGCCATCCGAATCCAAATCGTCCGCGCTATCATCTGTGCCAACGCTCAAACCGTAAGTTGTTTCCCAGTCATCATCCATTCCATCAGCATCCGAATCAGTTGGCGTTTCACTTGCATCACTAGGATCAGTGCCTGCAAGGTACTCTTCTAAATTACTGTATGTGTCGCCATCAAGATCATCGGCAGCATCATCCACCAAAGGATCTAAACTATAAGTTGTTTCCCAATCATCATCCATGCCGTCACCGTCATCATCAGTGTCCGCATTATTACCAACTCCATCACCATCCGTGTCTTCCCATTCAGTGCTGTCATATGGGAAGGCGTCAACGCTATCATCGTAACCATCATCATCATCATCCGTATCAGCGTTATCACCAGTTCCATCGCCATCAAAATCTGCCCACTCAGTTGCATCCAATGGGAAAGCATCCATTCTGTCAGGGAAGCCGTCATCATCATCATCTGGATCTGCATTGTCACCAATTCCGTCGCTATCAAAATCTTCCCACTCTGTGCTGTCATATGGGAAAGCATCCACAGTGTCATCGTAGCCGTCGTCATCATCATCAGTGTCAATATAATCAAGGTCACCATCCCCATCCGTATCAAGCGGGAAGCTGATTGCATTTAATGGGTTTGTACCAGCTGCAATCTCAATTGCGTCATCAAAACCATCGTCATCATCATCCAAGTCCGCATTGTTACCAGTGCCGTCACCGTCTGTATCTAGCCATTCAGTTGCGTCTAACGGGAATGCATCATCTACGTCATCAATGCCATCAGCATCGTCATCCAAGTCCGCGTTGTCTCCAGTTCCGTCCAAGTCAGTATCTAGCCATTCGCTGCCGTCCAAGGAGAAAGCGTCATCAACATCATCATAACCATCACCATCGTCATCCAAATCAGCGTTGTCTCCGGTTCCGTCCAAATCAGTATCAAGCCATTCAGTTGCGTCCAATGGGAATGCATCATCTACGTCATCATAACCATCAGCATCGTCATCCAAGTCAGCGTTGTCTCCAGTTCCATCCAAGTCGGTATCTAGCCATTCGCTACCGTCCAATGGGAATGCATCATCTATGTCATCATAACCATCAGCATCGTCATCCAAGTCAGCGTTGTCTCCAGTTCCATCCAAGTCGGTATCTAACCATTCGGTTTCGTCATACGGGAAAGCATCATCGCCATCCAAGTAGCCGTCATCGTCATCATCCGGGTCAAGATAATCCAAAGTGCCGTCACCGTCCGTGTCTAGCGGATAGTCGCCGCTGTCATAAGGATCAGTCCCAGCTGCAGTTTCCACAAGATCTGTGAAACCATCGCTGTCGCTATCAAGAACAGTTGTTGGGTCGCTGCTCGCGTCGAGCGGATCACTTCCTGCAGTAACTTCAACTCCGTCGCTGTAACTGTCTCCATCACTGTCATCATCATTTGGATCAGTACCTGCAAGGTACTCACCATAATCGGAAAGTCCATCAACATCCGCATCCTCGCTCGCGCTGCTTACCGTAGGATCCAATCCGTTTTCACTTTCCCATAAGTCTGGCATCCCGTCGCTATCCGTATCTGCACTATTTGGATCAGTGCCAAGCACATACTCCTCAAGATTAGTCAGGCCATCCGCATCCGGGTCACCGGCACTGTCATCAGCGCCAACAATCAAACCATTTGCAATTTCCCAGTCGTCATCCATTCCGTCACCGTCCGTGTCATTTGGATAGTCACTAGCATCCAGCGGATCCGTGCCATAAACCAGCACTTCGTCTCCGTCGCTCACGCCATCACCATCTGTGTCCCCTACCAATGCATCCGTACCATAAGTGAAAATTTCTTCGTAATCAGAAAGGTCATCGCCATCACTATCTGCGGACGAATCGCTAGTACCCCAAGCAGTTTCTTGCTCAAGACAAAGTCCATCACCATCGCTATCCCTAGCGTCTTGATTTTCCAAAGCTCCCATGTCTGGCACAGCACAAACTGGCCTCGCATCACCATTGTAGTCCTGTCCAAGAACGTATGCCGCATCACCGGAATTCATAGCATATGAACCAAGTGTAAGTGCAAAGTCCCCAGCACTAGGGTCCACTAACGCACTCCCGGCATCAACATGCCCATGCTCTTCAAGTCCAATCGCACGCAAATCTTCCACTGTATAAGAAGTCCCTGTTGAATCTTCATGCAAACTCACACCAGCAGAAACCGTTGCGTTGTCATAAAGATTGTAATCAAGAACCGCAATGTCCGTGACGTCGTAAATTTCAATGTCACTCACAGCTACAGAAGAGTTACTAAACACATTATTCGCAATCTCAAGTCCAGAGCCAGTCAAAGCGTTAGCAAGAGTGATTGCACTATCACCGTAATAATAAAAAGTAGAATAAATTACAGAAAACGCAGAGGTAGCGGAATCTGCATAAATCGCATCACCCATTTCCACGAAAATCGAATTCTGCACAGTTCCAAGTAAAGAATCCTTCACATAAATCGCCTTCACAAGATCCACAAATAAGTTTTGATCCACGAGGTCGAGCGAAGACCCATTACTAAGCTTCACACCATAAACAAAACTCTCAATATCATTCCCCAAAAGCGTTCCAATAACACTCGCGTAAAGGTTCAAAGCTGAACCGCTACTCGCAGCACTACCCACACCATGCATAATCATACCGCTGAAATTCCCAAGGATTGAGTTGTATGCATCAAGTCCATTTTCCGTTGCTACATAATTGCCATTTTTTACATCACCAATGCGAACACCAGCAAGACCGATTCCTGTATCTACATTTGTAAAATCATTCCATTCTAGCTTTGTAAAAATCTCATGCGCCATCTTAGCATCATCACCAACCTCACCTGAAGCCCATACGTCGTAGTCGCCGTATTGAGCCTCAATCACAAGTCCTACACCGCTAGTGTTTTCAAAATCGTTATAGATAATTTCATCAACATCCGAGTAGTCAGTCACGTGGACTCCCTTCCCAGCATTATCAAACTTATTATCCTTAATCGTATTAACGGTGCTAGCTTTCACCTCAATTGCATCATTCTTAATGTCCACAAAAGTATTCCCAATAAAATTGTCCACCACGCTATCAACTACGCGGATTCCATAACCAACGCCACTAATGTCATTTTCCTTGAACGTATCCTTAATGTAAGTCATGTCCACATTCTCAAAATACATTCCCGTGGTCGCCGTACTTGCAGAGCTATAGTAGGAAAGATCAATCACATTATTGTAGATCAATCGCGCCGTAACCGTGCTAGACGAACCTACAACTTTCAAAGCCACAGCAACTTCTGAAACATCGTTCCTCGCAAATGTAATCACATGTGAATCATCAAGTTCAAAAGCCACGTCCGAAGCAGATCCACCTGAAACGGTGTTTCCTTGGATCACAAATCCATTACTTGCCTTGGCGGAAAGTGCCGGCTTGTCCACAAAAGTATTTCCTGACAAATTAAAGGTGCTAGACATCAAGTCAGTGCTCATAACATAATGCGACATTGTCCCCGCGCCTCCCATAAACTCATTCGATTTTACAAAAGCCATCGAGTTCAAAAGCCCATCCACAAGAATCACGCTGTCATCAAAAACATTCCCTTCCACATCAACCGTGTGCTGATATGAAGGCTTCATACTATAAGACGAATAACGCCCAACTCCATACAACTTAACTTCTGCCTTATTTTGAAAAGTATTATTAAGGATCTCAATTCCTTCAAACGATTGCGCACCAAGTCGCACACTACCTCCATCAAACACAAAATCTTGAACCGTAATATCACGCCCAAACAAAACGTAATTCGTACTTACAATAGTTGTTCCAATCGGCGAAATCCGAATTGGCATACCTGTAACAGACCCAACTTTTTCAACTGCACTACTCCGCGAGTCATCCACATAAATATCTACTCCTTCAAAGGTTTCCCAAATTGAACCTGGCACAGGACTGGCATACATAGAAGAGCCCCAAGTATTTGCGTAATCAACAGCCGCTTGAACGGTTTTGAAGGCGCTCGTTTGGCTAGTACCCCAACATCCGCCTTTATCCACACCTACAGATGTGTCCACATAAATTGGATTCAGCATTTGCGGGTAACAAGAGATCAAGCCTCTTGCATCTGCACTCGGCAAAGTAGCCGGAATCATCATTGCTAAAACCGCGAACATCGCGGCTACAGGAACAATTCTTTTTAGAGATCGGAATAACTTCATAAGTTGTTGGTTATTTGGAGAGAAATATCAATATAAGATAAGGCCGAATTGTACGCCAGTCACCAGGTTACGTCAAGGAGAAGAAAGGCCCATTGCACAAAGCCTCAACTGTCTGCTAAAAAGTACACAGTTATAAATCACCGTCGGGGTGTGGCGCAGTTGGCTAGCGCGTACGGCTGGGGGCCGTGAGGTCGTGGGTTCAAGTCCCACCACTCCGACCACAGAGCTGTAGCAAAGCCTAAGCAAAGTGTCCCTACCCCTGTGTCACCGAGCGCCACCCATCCTCAACTTAACAGCCTGCAATCTATCTGCAAGCTCTCTTAATGTTTGCATAGGACGTCTAAAGATTTTAAGCACAGAAGTTTCAGCTCCAGCATCCAAAAACTCTCGCTGCCTAGAAGAATCCGATGAAAATCCAACACAAACAATATCCTTACGCACAGCTTTTATTGCAACCACAACCTCCGCGCCATTATTCGCCGTGTCCAATTCATAATCAACAAGCACAATGCCAGGATCCAAAGCCAGCACCGCATCACGCAAAGCATTCACAACATCATTAGGTTTATAATCACCAACCGTGTAATGAATCACCTCAGCAGACCCTGAGTCACCAACAAGCCGCCTGAGCAAAGGCTGGAACATCCGAAGCACTTGCACATTGTCATCAAGTATCACAATCCGCTCCCCCACAAAAGGCTGACTTGGAACACCCGCAACCTGATACTGCGCAGCCTCCTGAATCATTTCTTCAGTTTCTGTTGGAGTGGTTGGAGGGAAAACACCCTCCGCCTCAAATAAAAAAACTTCATTCATTCCCAAATTTCATTATATTACCGCACATAAATACTTAATCTTCCTGCCCTTCGCAAGGAATTCTTCCTCATATTGAGTTTTCACATGCAGAATTTCTGGCACCTTTTGCTCGCCACCCTCAGCATGCACATCACGAATGAGAATTTCAGGCTCCACCCCACGCTCCTGCAAAACCGCAAGCGCCCATTCAAAGAACGGAGTGTCATCTGTTTTCAAATGCAGCTTCCCACCAGGCTTTAGCAGCTTTTTGTAAATCTCCAAAAACCGCGATGACGTAAGCCGCCTCTTCTCGCTCCCCTCGCGCGGATGCGGATCTGGAAATGTCACCCAAATTTCATCCACTTCGCCAGGAGCAAAATGCTGCCCCAAATCTTCAATCTTCGTCCGCAAAAATTTGGCATTCGCAAGCCCACTCTCCAGCGCCTTACCTGCACCGTGCCACATGCGTGCACCTTTAATATCTACGCCAACAAAAGTTGCATCGGAATCCCGCTGCGCCAAAGCAATGGTGTAATGACCACGCCCGCAACCTAATTCCAAAATCACAGACCGCGAGCCAGCACCGCTGGCTTCACCATCGTGCGCACCCCAAGTCCCAGCCAAACCAGAATCCTTGTCCCACTCGGGTTCAAAAACATTGGGCCAATCTTTCATCTCATCAAAATGTAATAATTTTTTCCTAGTCATGTTTAAAAACTAACCGCGCACAGCCTGAAAATCAAACTGAATTATTTCATCATCCCGCTAATCACAATTTCAGTAGCCGCATTGGACAGCTATTTTACAAGCCTCGGCATCGCTAGCTACCTCAACTTAATGATCTTCGTATTAAATTAGCAAAATGACATGTGTCAGCTCTCACACAAGCTTGGGGACAACCTTCTAAGTATTGACTAAGTGCTCTTTCAATAGGCCAATTCATTCTAGGTATTAAATATCCAGTCCGTACACCATCTAAATTTGCACCAGTAGGATTATCATGAAATTCACCAAGAGCCTTCCTACCAAGGGCAATTCTAGTTGCAACTTCCGCACCACCTGCATGAGTCTGCCTTTCCAACTCCGCCCCTGATTTCAAAACCCGATTCAGCAAATCATACTCTTCCTGCAAACAAAATTTTTCATCTTCAACCTCAGGCATATTGAACTTAAATACTTAAGACTTAACAGTACCATCTCTTGTCTATACGTCAAGCCTTTGCCCAAAGCAGCTGAGCATGCTTTAATACTTGCGAAAGAAATGTCACTAACCCACGCAAAATGACACTCACCCTACTCGCGCTATTCCTGATCCCTCTTTACCTGAAGATGGTTCTTGCACCAAAACACAGTTACAAATTGATCAAACACCTCGCCTCAAACGACACACATCAAATGAGCCTAGCAGGAGCCTTACTACTGCTAGCACTAATCATCCTCAGCAGCACAGGCCTCAACTTCGCATGGGAATGGGAAAGCCTACTCGCATGGCTTGGACTCAGCATAGGGCTTAAAGGAATCGTCCTCCTCATCCCTGGAAATCTTGAAAGGAAACTCAAAATATTCAAACCAGAGCGCCTGCCAATCTTAGGATTCATAGGGCTAATTTTTGCACTCGCACTCGTTTACATAGACACACAAGTTTTGATCGGCTAATTGCCGCACTCGCAAAATCTCGCAATCTAACCTTACAAATGAAAAAAAACTACATAGCAAAAGCTGTCGCCTTAATCGCAGTAATTGGACTTATTGTTGCAGCGCTCATGCCTCTCATGATATTCATGCGTTAGCAAGAGTCTTAAAATTTCAAACTCATGACTGAAAATAACACTCAAAAGGATGTCAGCGCACCTGACAAAAATCCTGAAATCTTGGTGACCGATCTAGCTATAGAAAAAATCAAAGAGTTCGCCGCAGAAGAAGGAAAGGCCGGTTTTGGCCTCAAAGTCACTGCCCATGACAATGATGAGTTTGAACCTGCTTACGAAATGGATTTCCAAAAAGCAGCTGCAAAAGACCAGCAGACAATCAAGGCCTCAGACATAGAGATCTACCTGGACGACGAATCCCACGCAAACATGCTTGGCGCAACAATAGACTTCGCAGAAACAGCTTACGGAACCGGATTTAGGATAATCAACCCGCGTTTCCGCGCAGGTTGCATGGGGTCATGTGAGGAATGCGGACTTTGCGACTAAGCTTCCTTAACAACCTTGTCAGCCACGGCAAGCGCTTTTCGGAAAGATTCACCACGAGCAAGCACGGCATCCACATTTTCACTTGGATAACCAGCTTCACGAGCAGCATCTTCCTGCTCTTTAGCGCTCTTCCTGAACTCTTCAGCCAATTTCAAAGTATGCTTCCTGAATTCCGCTGCACTCATTCTGTTCGCCATGAAAAGTGCATCTGCAAAATCACCAATCACAGGTGTAAAGCCAATAGCCAAGTCAACAAGCTGATAAGCCGCTATTTTTGCCTGAGCAGTAAGTGGCAAGCCAGCAATATTTGCCTCAACCACTAAATATCCAAGCTCAATTGCCGCCGTAGCTGCATCTCCTGCAGCTGGGAACAAAGCCCCAATAATAGGATCCAAGAATCCCCAGTCAGCAATTTTGGAAAATATCTCAACACGGTGCTCCGCACTTTTAGCTCTTTGAACCAACTTCATCAAACGCTTTAATTCTTTCTGCCTTTCTTCAGGGTCAACCTGACCTTCAAGCGACATTGCAATATTCTCAACCAAATCCCTATTAAACTCAACATCCTCTCCCAAAGGCTCCACCTCTGCAGCCTCTGCAGCCACATGCTCTTCCTCTACAGCACCTCCTGTTGGCACTTCCGGTTCATCTTCATGTGCATGTGCTGACATACCAGCTCCTCCGTGCGTATTCATAATAAAATGGGTTATTAAATTTACGCACTTAGTTTATAGTGATGCTCGCCTTTTAGCAAACCATCAAGTCGAATGGAAAACAGCACCCCAAAGCCAAACGTCGTCCTCATTGACCACTACGATTCCTTCAGCCACATCCTGGCGCAGTATTTCAGCAAAATCACTAGCCAAATGCCAACAGTGCTCCAGCATGACAAAACTTCCGTGGAAGAAATCCGCGCACTCCAGCCAACCCACATTGTTCTTTCACCCGGCCCCGGCACACCTGAAAAACTCGCGGACTTCGCAATGGGCTACAAGATTCTCACAGCCTTCGCCGGCAAACTCCCAGTCCTCGGCGTCTGCCTTGGGCATCAAGGAATTGCCGCACATTACGACGCAAAAATAATTCACGCGCCATCAGTCATGCACGGCAAACGCTCACAAATCACCCATAACGCCACCGGCCTCTTCACAGGAATCCCCAGCCCGCTCACAGTCATGCGTTACCACTCCCTCACGATTGACCCCACAAAGCTCCCAAACTGCCTCGAGGTAACTGCCACTACAAACAAACCCGATGAAAAAGTCATCATGGCAATCCGTCACAAAGAACTCCCAATTTACGGCGTGCAATTTCATCCAGAATCCGTGGGCACAGAGCATGGCCTAAAAATCATTGAGAATTTCATAAATCTCTCATCATGTGAGCATTTGACATAAGCTGAAAATCGCCACCCAGAACTGAACAAAAGCACGGCACATATTACAACACTACTATCGCAAAACCACCCCCCTCTCCGTCAAACGAATTCTTGTAACAATCATTTGACCCTCAATGCTTTTTTCGATATCTTGTGTACCACAGGAGCCAAGCACACAACATATTGTGCCTGATTCCGATTTCCCCCACTATATACGTAGGACCAAAGCTTGACTTTAAATTGTCAACTCAAGGTCGCTTTATTTGTGGTCCTTTCACGCCCATCTAATCCAAAAAAAAACATGGCCCACTCTATTACTTTGCCTCCTGCGACAGCAACTACAGATAAAAAAGCTGTCAAAATTGCTAGCCCAAAAATAGCAACAAATGCTGGGAGTAAATCATCAGGAATGTCTGTTAAAAGAAGATTCACTCAAAAAGGATTAGAGGCTTTTGACATGATCACTTACGAAAAACGCCAATCAAAAATCACAGAGCCAGACGGAACCATCGTCTTCGAAATGAATGATATTGAAGTGCCAAAAACATGGTCACAACTTGCAACTGACATCATCGCACAAAAATATTTCCGCAAGCGCGGCGTACCTGGCACAGGCCATGAAAACAGCGCAAAACAGGTTGTGCATCGCGTAGCGCACACAATCCGAACTTTTGGTGAAGAAAAGGGTTACTTTGCAAGTAAAGAGGACGCAGAAGCTTTTGAGCAGGAACTGAAATACCTTTGCATCACACAGCGCGGCGCCTTCAACTCACCTGTTTGGTTCAACTGCGGGCTCTATCACGAATACAAAGTAATAGGTGACAGCGGCAATTTTGCCTGGGATTACGAAAAAGGAGAAATCGTAGAAATTGAAAACGCATACGAGCGGCCACAATGCAGCGCCTGCTTCATCCAATCTGTTCAAGACTCCTTGATGGGAATTTTTGACCTAGCAAAAACGGAAGCAAAACTTTTCAAATATGGTTCAGGAACTGGATCAAACTTTTCAAATATTCGCTCAAAATACGAAGTCTTGTCCGGCGGCGGAGTTTCATCAGGGCTTATGTCCTTCCTTGAGGTTCTTGATCGCGGAGCTGGTGCCATCAAATCTGGCGGAACAACTCGGCGCGCAGCAAAAATGGTAACTCTAGATATTGATCACCCTGAAATTCGCGACTTTGTGAACTGGAAAGTTGAATCTGAAAAGAAGGCTAAGGTGCTAATTGACGCAGGTTATGATGATGACTGGCGCGGCGAGGCATACCACACGGTTTCTGGCCAAAACTCCAACAATTCCGTTCGCGTTTATGACGAATTCATGACGGCAGTTGAAAACAAAGAAAAGTACTGGACCAAGTTCCGTACAACAGGTGAAAATTTCGAAGAAATGAATGCACAAGATCTATTCGACGACATTTGTAAGGCAGCTTGGAGCTGTGCAGATCCTGGCCTCCAATTCGATACTACTATTAATGACTGGCACACTTGCCCAAATTCAGCGCGCATTAACGGATCAAATCCTTGCTCGGAATATATGTTTGTAGACAACAGCGCGTGCAACCTGGCCTCCCTCAACCTTGGTAAATTTCTTAACGAAGATGGGACGCTTGATGTTGATGGAATGCGTCATGCATCCCGCATATTCATCATTGCGCAGGAAATCCTCGTGGATCTGTCCGCATATCCAACGCAGGACATTGCACAAAACAGTCATGACTTCCGAACGCTTGGCCTAGGCTATGCAAACCTCGGAACACTCTTGATGATGCTTGGCGTACCTTATGATAGTGATGAAGGCCGCTCAATCGCAGCCGCAGTAACTGCTATTATGCACTGCCACGCATACAGCGTTTCAGCAGAAATTGCAGGTGAAATTGGTACTTTTGCACACTTTGAAAAGAACCGCGAGCCAATGCTCAGGGTTATGAAAAAACACCAAAAAGCAGCTCATAAAATAAACAAAAAATTCTGCCCCAAAGATCTTTACCAAGCTGCATGTGAAGACGCAGACAAAATGGTGGAACTGGGCGAACAACACGGATACCGAAATTCACAAGTAACAGTGCTAGCACCAACCGGAACAATCGGCCTTTTGATGGACTGTGACACAACTGGGGTTGAACCTGAATTCTCACTAGTGAAATGGAAAAAACTTGCCGGCGGCGGACATTTCAAAATCATCAACAAATCCATCCCAATGGTTCTCGAGAAACTCGGATACGGCGAACAACAGGTCAAAGACATAATCAATTACGTGCTCGGGCATGGCAGCATTGCAGATGCACCTCACGTCAACCCTGAAAACCTTAAAAAGCTCGGCCTGAATGATAAGGAAATTAACGAAGCTAAAAAGCACGTTGAAAATGCAAAAACTATAGACGAATGGACAACTCACATAAATCCAGCTGCTCTCGAAGCAAAAGGCCTTTCAAAGCAGCAAATCGCTGAGGCCAAACTCTTCATTGAAGGAACACAAACTCTTGAAGGCGCACCTGATCTTAAAGAAGAGCACCTGCAAATCTTTGATTGTGCAAATAAATGCGGAACTGGGAAGCGTTACATCGAACCACTCGGCCACATCAAAATGATGGCATCCGTTCAACCTTTCCTTTCTGGAGCAATCTCAAAAACCGTGAACGTGCCAAATGAATCCAACGTGAAAGACATTTTTGACATCTACATGGACTCCTGGAAGCTTGGACTCAAGGCAATTGCCCTTTACCGTGACGGAAGCAAACACAGCCAGCCACTTTCAAACAAGAGTGATGACAGCGAAGAAGCTGGCAAACCAGTAATCCCTGAAGGATTCATTGAAAGAGGTACAAAGCTTAATATGCCAACAAAACGTCGCGGTGTCACAATCGAGGCCAGCATTGCAGGTCAAAAAATGTTCCTACGAACCGGTGAATACGATGACGGAAAGCTCGGCGAACTCTTCATTGATTCATTCAAAGAAGGTGCTTCATACCGAAGCTTGCTCAACTGTTTTGCAGTAGCAATTTCAGTTGGCCTTCAGTACGGCGTACCTCTAGAAAAATACGTAGACTCCTTCACTTTCACCAGGTTCGAACCAAGCGGATTCACCACTCACCCAAACATCCGCACCTGTACTTCAATTGTAGATTTCATTTTCCGAGTCTTGGGTATGGAGTACTTGGGTCGCACAGATTTTGTCCATGTTGAACCTAAAAACACACAATTCTCTGAAAATGCAGATAAAGGGAAAATAAAGGCGGCAATGCATAAAGAAGCGGTAGTTGCAGAAGAAGACGATCTTGTGACAAGCAAAACTATGGAACAAAACAGCTCACTGGATAAACAGCTAGGCACAATGATGGGAGATGCACCAGTCTGCACAACCTGCGGACACATCACGGTGCGTAACGCCTCCTGTTACAAGTGCTTGAACTGCGGTGCGAGCATGGGATGTAGTTAAAAAATTTAAAGAGGACCTTCTCTCCACGCAAGGTTCTCTTGACTAAACGCAAGCCAAGCCGTAGAATCCCTTCGCTAAATCAATAGTTTAGAAAAAAACCATGACAAACCGAAACAGTAAAACTCACGGTCGCTCACAAGCAAACGAACTTAGAAAAAAATCTAAGATGTGGAAGCGTAGAAACAAAGCCAACGCTCGCGAAAAAAGTGAAGCTCGTCACAATGCAATCAAGGAAGCCTTCGTTAAAGGAAACTAGTGTGTTAAATTAGTAAGGCGCTCCAAGCACGCAAACCACACTTCATCCCATGGGACTTTTCTCTTTTTTCAAACGTAAACGCACAACCCAGCAAACCGGTTTTAGAAGTTATCAAAATGTTCGCAGCACAAGACGCAAGCCATTCGTCCCAAAAAAAACTGCAATTCGCCCATTGGGCCGCACTCAAAGAAAAGCATTCAAAAAACGGAGTCGCATTTGGACAATCTTAAAAATCATAAGCATCCTGCTTTTGCTTGCCGCAGCTATTTATGCAGCCTTTGGCACGCGGCTTTTTGAAATTCAGAAAATCGACATCGACGGCAGTGCTGAAACCCTGGAAGAACAAGCTGCTGTCAAAACTTACATGCAGGATTTCCTCGGTGGGAACATGCTCCTTTTAAACACCGCCGAACATGAAAGCACTCTGATTGATCAATATTCATACCTCAAGGAGATCAACATCATCCGCCGCCCTTTTCACACCTTGATTGCCAAACTCATCACATACGACCACATTGCAAATGTACAGGTAGAGCATGAGGACGGCTCCAAGCAGTTTTTCATTGTAAACGAGCTCGGTTCCATTGCCAGCATAGGCACAACTGACGAAACCTTGCCCACAATCGTGATGGATGTGACCGGCACAGACATAGACCTGCCAACAACCATGAGCACCAAGGAGGACGAAGCTGGCGCGGATAGTGAAGTCAACATGCAAAACCTGAGCGTAAACCAGGAACTTCTTCCTCCAGACATTCTGGAGACTTTGCTAGATACAAAGGAAAAATTCGAAGGAAAATTCAACATGCAAGTCATGGAAGTGCATTATCTTAAATGTGCCCGTGAACTGCATCTTTTCACAGAAAGATACTTTTTTGTATGGATAGACCTAACTCAAGACGTCAGCGCGCAGCTCTCAAAACTCAAAAAATCCATGACTCAGCTCAACATTTATGAGGCTCCGTTAGAGTACGTAGACCTGAGGGTGTCTGGACAAGGTGGCGAAAAAGTGATATATAAGTTGTCTGAGTGATGTGCTCAACTGACCTCAAAAACCAAAATCTTTAAACAAAAAACACATGACCGACGAAACAGATTCAAACAACAAAATCGCAAAACTACTCCGCATGATAGAAAGTGCGGAATCTTCGCTTAAAGCGGCGCACAACCTTCTTACAGAAATTGCACCTGCAGACGCAATCGAAACCTCATCAAGCCCTGCCAACAGCCCTAGCGGTGTAGCCGCATACGAAGAAGGCGACACACAAATAGTGGAAGGCCTTTTTGACGGACAAAATATGATTGGGCCAGGTGACAAAACCTACCCCGTGCCAGCAAACTACGCCAGCAAGTCTAAACTGGTTGAAGGCGACAAACTAAAGCTCACAATCAAACCAAACGGCAGCTTCCTTTACAAACAAATCGAGCCAATTGAACGCAAATTTGTAAAAGGCCTCCTCATCAGTGAAGACGGCCAATTCCGCGTCACAGCAGAAGGCAAAATCTACAAAGTGATTCTTGCCTCAGTAACGTACTACAAAGGCAGCACCGGCGACGAGGTAACCATAATTGTCCCAAGTGGCCATGAAGCTGAGTGGGCCGCAATTGAAGCCATCATCCCACAACAAAACACAGGTTCATACAACCAGGAAGAAAGCTTTTAAAACGCCCCTTATCTTGAAACTTCAATAGTTGGGGGCGTACCTGCCCCAACAACACCTTCACCTTCAGTTTCACAAGCCCCCACTGTCACTTCATTACTAGCACCACGCATAATGTAATACTTGGTTTCAGTTGTAGTTGCATCTAAAGGATCTTCAGGAACTTCACTCAAATAAGTTACACCCATTTTAGAAATATCAATACAATCAGCTTGGCTAGTAACAGCTGTACAAGCAGCACCTGTTGTACATGTTCCTAAAACATGATATTCCCCATCAGCCATACCTGACGCTGAAAGAAGTTCTGTATAGTAAGTCCCATCATTATCTACTTGGTACTTCTTCACTGCCTCCAAAATTGTTACTGTATCACTACCCCTCACAACATTCCGCGCTTCATGCAAACGACGAGCTGGATCAACTGCAACAAAAATTGCCGCCGCCAAGACCGCAATAATCGCGATAACAATAATCAACTCGATAAAAGTGAAAGCTTTTTTGACAGAAGCATCAACAGATGGCGTGGACTTTTTCATATACGGGGGTTACACAATTCGCAATTATTTTAACAAACTAATCAATTAGTGAACAGGCTTTACTCAAGATTGACCACCTAAGGCTTTTGGGCTAAGCTTCTCTCACTAAATCAAAACTTCATTTTTTGGCTTATGGAAAACAATAATCAAGGTACGAACGGAGGCGGAAGCTCTATCAGCATCACTCAAGCATTGAACCAAATTCAATCGTGGCTGAACGCAGGCGAATATAAAAAGGTCATCCAAGGATGCCAGGAAATTTTGGAAATGGAGCCAGGAAACCAACGTGCTTTTGCTCTCATGAAAAAAGCCGAAGAAAAACGCCACGCAGCAAGCCAAGCAACAAGCAATGTAAATTCACAACCAGAACCTAACCCACCGACTATGGAACCTGAAAACACTCAACCCGAGCAGACTCACACAGACCGCGTTGAACCTGTTGAAGATCCTCTAGCTCACTTGCAAGTAGCAAATGAAACGCCAGCAGCAACGCCTGCGGCACCAGCCGCTTTGCCAACAGAACCCGTGGCTCAGCCTGCAGCAAGCAGCCCTTTCTCCCCGGAGGATGAGCTGCAAGCAGAGGAAAATGAGATTTTCCGTGCACCTGATTCATCTTACGCAATGCCTGAAAAACGCAAATTGTTCCTGGCAATGCTCATCCCAGCAATGCTCGTCGTAATCGTAGGCGGCGGAATTATTTGGGCCCTTTCGGACAGCGACCACGAAGACGAAATCACAAGCATTGAAACAGCTGACCTCTCATATCTCGAGGCGAATGAAGACCGTGTGCAGGTTCTGACAACTCTTGAGGCAGTTTTGGACAAGTATGAAGACGAGAACGGCGAATACCCTTCTGCTTCAAAAATCGAGGACATGATTGAAGACAGCGAATATTTTGATGAAATCCCCGAGGACGCACGTCACGGCGACTTTGATAAAGCCGGAAAAGTCTTTGGCTACATGTACGCAATTTATGACACAGCCGCTGGCGACAACAGCGCATATATCGTTTCTGCTCTGTTCGAGGACAGCCGCGGATTTGGATACGCTTGGACGCGCGGAGCAAGCACCAGCCTTTATGACGGCTACCGCGACGCAGATTCAGATGACGTTGTATTCATTGGCTCAGACAAGGTTTCAGATGACCCAGCCGCATCCAGCAGCACAGACAGCAGCAGCAGCGGACCAAAAGTCAAAGCCGATTAATTCGCTATCGCGACCTCGCGCTCCCGCGATTAACCTTTCGCAAAAATGGCCTTCTCATGGAATGACCAGAAACGACCTATTTTAGCGCTGGCCCCAATGGCCGGCTACACCGACACAGCATACCGCCAGCTGATCAAGGGAATTGAGCCGCGCGTGATTTGTTTTACGGAATTCACCAGCACCGACGGAATTGTTTACGAAAGCAAAAACACCCTCAAGCAACTGGATTTCAACCCAGACGAAGAGCGACCACTCGTTGCGCAGATTTTCGGCAAAAAACCGGAGAATTTCACCACAGCGGCGCGGCGCGTTGAAGAAATGGGCGTAGATGCAATCGACCTCAACATGGGCTGCCCTGCCAAAAAAGTCGTGTCCAGCGACCACGGCAGCGCCCTACTCAAAAATCCCGAGCTCGCCCTAAAAATCATTGAAGCAACAGTTGCCGGAACCAGCCTCCCCGTATCTGTTAAAACGCGGATTGGAACCAATGAACTGGACCTCCCGTGGTTCGTGCAATTTTGTAAGGACATGGAGAGCGCAGGGGCATCTTTAATCACAATTCACGGCCGCACGGCCAAGCAAGCATACAAAGGAAAAGCCGACTGGGAACCAATTTACGAGGTGAAACGCAATATCAGCATCCCCGTGATTGGGAACGGCGACATCAACAGCGCACAGGACGCCTTGGACAAACTCGGCAACCTGGACGGCGTGATGGTTGGGCGCGGAACCATGGGCAATCCGTGGCTCATGCGTGAAATCGCCGCAGCCCTCTACAAGGACGAATCCGCCGGCGACTTTAACTACCAAGCGCCCCAAACTTTCGCGGAAAAACTTCCATTTGTGCTGCGCCATTGCGAACTCATGGTAGAAAGCAAAGGAGAAAACCGCGGCATCAAGGAAATGCGCAAACATTTTGTTGGCCTACTCAAAGGCTTCCACGGCGCCAGCAAACATCGCGCCGCAGTTGTCCATATCTCCACCCTGGAGGAAGCACGCCGCGTACTGAACGAAATCGCAGAAATGCTTGCTGAGAGCGATTTAGCAATTTAGCGGTGAGCAATGATTCGGCGAGCATGATGATGCCCTCACGCAATTTTGCACAAGAAAAGGTGAGCAGACACTCACCCGCTTATTTGTCACGTCAAAATCACCACCCAAACCTGTCCAGCCGGGGGTTTTTATGCTAAATTTACAGTAAATTCGGTGCCAAATGTTGAAGACTCCTGCCCTTCCCCCAATCTTTAACGAATTTGACATCATGACAACTCTCACAAGCAGCCAACGCACAAATCTTCACAAAAAATTCGCGCTACTCGGCAAGCAAAGGCACAACATCACGTATCAGCTTTTGGCTATACTGCCGGACATATATAAAAAGAGCATTTATCGCGATTACGGTTTTCCAAGCATATACGAATACGCTGGCAAATTGGCCGGCCTTTCGCACTCCGTCGTAGAAAAAACATTAAAAATAGAGCGGCACCTCAAAAACAAACCTCAGCTCCAGAGGGCAATTGCATCTCAAGGCATTCACAAGGTTGCAATAGTGGCGAAACTGGCAACTCCCAAGACTGACGCCGCCTGGGCCGACAAAGTAGAGAATATGAGCAAAGCAGGCTTGCAAGAACTTTCCAAAGAAATTCGCAAAAACAATGGCTTGGGTTTCACCACCTCCAAAGAAACATCCATTCAAATGGACGAAGAAATGCAATTTTTATTTGCAAAAATTAAGCGCCAACTTTGCAAGAAAACCAAACTCAATTTGAGCAATAAAGAAGCGTTCAAAATTATGCTCAAAAAGCTCACCGACGAAGGTCAGCCGTCACACACCAACAGAACTGCCAAGCCACACTGCCGCACTAAAGTCAAAAAAATCCCCGGGGATTTTTCACGCAGCAAATCAAACACCTCGCGATACATTCCAGCGCAGCAAAAACGTACGGCCCTCAAAAAAACGGAACAAAAGTGCGGCTTCCCCGGTTGCAACAAGCTACCTGACCATTTCCATCATAGAATCCGTTTCAGCGAACATAAAAGTCACGAATCCATAATCCCTCTCTGCAAAACTCACCACGAAATCGCCCATAATGGCCTGATTAAAAATGAGAGCGGACCACCAAAAACTTGGCGAATTGAAATGATAAAACACCCTACGAACCACGCAGACCTAAACGTCCGCAAGTTCAAGACGTTGTCAAAGCTCTGACACGCAATTTCCCAGATCAAAAATCACACCTAAGCAGCCACATACTGTATTCAGCGATAAAATACATACCCTTAAACGGCAATATGTGTTAAGTTGCAGAGTTCCAGTCACATTATGTAGGTGGGCTTGCATGGCTTTGTAAAAAGAGGCGTGGAGAACCTTTTGCGCAGGCGTCAGCCTGTGCATATGAAGACCTCCATGCCTCCTGTTAAA
>Ga0208904_1001094_pt1 | contig 19297 bp, 15 predicted proteins | sample AntAceMetag02UKB_FD_184774 | JGI IMG/M metagenome (GOLD analysis project Ga0208904, IMG submission 184774) | Saline lake microbial communities from Ace Lake, Antarctica - Antarctic Ace Lake Metagenome 02UKB (SPAdes) (version 2) | ecosystem: Environmental > Aquatic > Non-marine Saline and...
GACCTGCGGGATCCAGGTGGATACCGTCTGGGATTCTGTGTTTTCCGGGTTAATAAAGATGTGGGCGTTGGGCTCTTCAACATCACAATCCAAAAGTCGAACGCCTTCTGCGGCGGATCTGGCCAGGTTGGTGGCAATGGTGGTCTTACCTGTTCCTCCCTTGCCGCTGGCGACTGTAATAATCATTTCTTTTCTTGTTCGTGTTGATTTAAAGTAAATAAGCATATGCTCATAACCCATAATCTAGCCCCCCATCCCTCATCTGTCAAGCTGATTTCCGGGTTGATTTTTCTCTTTCTTAGGACTGTAGTAAAAAACAGCAGTGGTGTGGGAAAAACTACAGTTCATGTAAGTATCTGAAATATTTTCATATATTGTGAGTATTTCTTGTTTTTGGCTTCATATTTCTCTTTAGCCTGTTGTTGATCGCCAGATTATCTAGATTCTAAACACCTCATATTCTCAAATTGTCTGAATCTGATTTTTGTTTTCGTAAATTAATTAAAAAGCTCCATTGATACTTTTGCGAGTAAAATAGTAAAAATAGCCAGTGCAGAGAAGGTATTTAATCAGACCCGAAAATTTATAACTTTTTCACTACAGGCGATGAAAAACGCTGTTCATCATTTTTCTTCCCTCTCTACCAGTACTCCGATCGAAGTCCCCGGATTAGAGATTAAAGCACCCATTGAAAAAGTAAGAACGCCTCGACGCTACTTCAATTCAATCATTGTTCTGAAAGAATCTGCCTTAGATGATCCCTTCCTCAGTCGGGAAGTTCGCAATTACACGGGACAACTGGCTCATTTCAAAAGAATCTTGGCGAGAGAATATGCTCCGTTTCAAGGTACTTTGAATAAACTATTTCTTCGATTTCCTGAGAATCGCATTATTAAAAGAAGAACTCCCGTTCATGAAAAATCAATCCCTTTTCTCATAACAGAAGATATTGGTAATGGTCTCCAAACACACTTGTTGATTTAAGGAGCTCAAATCAAGGAAAAAAATTAGCCATGAGTTATAGTACCGGTGTGGTTCAAAACTTTGATTGTCATTATTACTTTGTCTATGCATGTAAAGATTCAATCAATGATTTTGGAAATGTCATTAAAACCAGAAGAGTTGACACAAGTGATTTCAGTCAGTATTTCTTTACCAATAAAAAGGTGTTAGACACAACCCTCAGTACAACATACAATCTGTTTAAAAAACTGGACAAAGGGCAAGCCAATGTTAAATTACTTCCTCTGAGTCCTCAATAAAAAACTGGGTTCAGGTCTTTCATTTTGACACTTACAATAAATGTCAAAATGAAAGACCCCATAGTTTTCTTTGACTATCACTCGGCTCAATCTTGCCATTTGCTTTCTTTAACGAAAAAAAGCATCATCGCCGCACTGCATAAGCCAATGCCGGAGATCACAAGGGAGGCGGAAGCCAGGGTAAAGACCCCCGTAATCAATCCAACCAGGAAAGGGCCCGCGGTGTGTCCAGAATCACCGATTAAACGCCATACGCCCAGAAAATCAACTCTTCCCTCTGCTGGTGAAAAATCAGCCCCCAAAGTCAGGAATATCCCGCTACCCAGTCCATTTCCCAAACCAGCCAGCAGGACGACCAGAAGCAGGGTGGTGAAATCATGACTCAGGGGTATGAGGGCAAAAGAAATAGCCAGGATGGCGATACAAGGGACTGCAGTCCATTTTCTCCCAAAACGATCCATAATGATACCGACCGGATAAAACATGGTCAGTTCCAACCCCATGGAGATTCCAGTGAGCAAGCCTATTTCAGCGACATTCAGGCCGAGGGAATTCCCCCAGAAAGGTACGATCACAACCCGGGCCGCTCTCAAAAGTTGCAACCCCACCACGGCAAAGCCGGCAGTTAAAAAAACGGACCGGAAGCGAACGACTATCTCCTTGACCGCTGATAAGGGATTCTTATGCCGAAGCGCTGAACCCTGAGCACTTTCAGGAATGAGAAAGGTCACAAAAGCTGCAGCACAAGCCACAATCACTCCGGCAATCACCAATGTCGTATTGAAACCAAGGATTTTGGCGAAAAGCCCTCCAAGTATAGGCCCGAACAACATTCCAATACGCATCATCCCACCTACGATAGCCATAGCCCTGCCTCTCTCCACTGTCGTTGCATCAGTGATGTAGATCATGCGAGACAGCATTACCAAGCCTCTACCAGCTCCCAAAACAAATCCGGCAACCCCCAGTATCAAAGCAGAACCTAATAACCCAGCACTAACAGAAGAGAGCGCGACCAGGCTCACACCCAAGAGCATGGCCGGTTTTATCCCTAATCTCGAAATCAACCATGCGGAGGGAATATCAGCGGTTAGCGTACCTGCTCCCATCATGGCGAAGATCACGCTTGCCGTCCCATAACTCCCCGTCAAATCGAATGCTGACAGGGGAATGACCAACATGATCATGCCGGTACCAATCGACATCAGAATAGACGGAAGATAAATGGGCAGTACTAAGGCACGAATGATGGCTGAGGTTTTTGATTTTGTCATTAATTGCCGCTTCCTGAAGCGAGAGCCGGCGTACGCAGACCTTTTCCCGGCACGGTTCCCATCAGGGCGACATCAACGAAATCAAGGCCGACTTCGGCAGCTATGATTGCAAGTTTATTCTTTGTCTGAGGGGAGTTGCTGGAAAAATCAGCATAAAATGCCTCTTGAGGAATCTCTGTTAGTGCTTGAGTAACCGCAATGATAGCATCGGATCCCTGCGTAACTGCAATAACGGCATCAACCTCTATGACTGCTTGCATGGGGTTGTCAAATCGAGCAACACCTGCAGGCGTCTCGACTTTTGCAGGATCATAACCTGTGACGGATACCCCTGCCGAGGCCAGGTCAGCACCGAATAGCGAGCCTGCCTCTCCCAAACCAAAAAAAGCTATTTTCATTTATTTTTGCCTTTTTTAGAACTGGTTATCAAGTTGGACAGGAGTGCTGAGAGACACCTATTTCGCATCATTGGCTATTAAAGATATAAGAAGTGCCTACACTATTGAGATAGAACTGGTTGGGCATCTGATTAGCGAATTCATTGATGGCTTTCCAGCCAGTGCAGTGCATGGGAACGATATGGTCAGGGTTGATCTTTTTCATCTCCTGAATGGTGGGTGCAATGAGTGGTTCAAAAAGAGCACCTGTCAGATGAAATCCACCAAGAACCGCATGGACATTTTCATTACCGCTGATTTTTTGTGCGTATTTTATCGTGTTTATGATACCGGAGTGGGAACATCCACTGATCACCACCAGACCTTTGTTTTCCATCTCAACAATCAAGCTTTGATCATCCAGAAAAGGATCGGCGATCCATAAATCCCCCTTGTTGATTTCCCCCCAAGGAAAGCCAACCTCAAAATCGGTGACGCGTTCTACCTCACCGGTGGCTGCTACCAGATCTCCAAAATAGGTGCTTGCCTGGGCATTTTTTAATATCTCTACGCCTGATGATTCCAGGGCCTTTTCATCCAGTGGGTTCATGGTGGGTTGCGGACCTTTGCCTGGGATGTTCAACCGTTTCGGCAAAAAAACGTCGGGATGACAAATGAGTTTCAACCTCGAAGAAGATTGATCAATCAATGCTTTCAATCCCCCGACATGGTCTTTATGACCGTGACTGAGAATAACGCCATCAATATCATCAACATTGACTTTATAAGCGCTTAGATTATGTTGGAACGGTGGAACGCTCCTTGAAGCATCAAAGAAGAAGATCGTCTCTTTGCCGCCTCCAGATATCTTTATCAGCATCGACAGCCCATGTTCCGCCACCGGGGCGTCCGAATCATACATCTGCGGACGCTCCATGACCCCATGGTTCTCAAGCAAAAACAGATCCGTATAATTGTCCATGATAATCTTAACTTCCAATCGTTCGGCTTTTTGAAGTTTCAATGGCTGCATTTGTATCATCCTTAAAAATCAATTTATTAATTCTAATTTGTTTGAATACTGCGCTTTATTTTTAATTCACAAAACGCATATGATATGCGTGTCATTCTATCCCTTGCAATTAAAAAAAGTAATTGGATATTAGCAAATTTTGGCAAATCCCCAATTAGTTCCTCTTGATTTGTTCGAGTAGAAGCCATAATAACGGATCATTTGGAATGATTATTTCGGAATATGTTGCTTGATCGCAGCGATGAACTCTTCAACCGTGTACACCATGAAGTTCTTTAAAACCGGAATGTTTCCATTTTAAAAGCTTGTTCGTTAACTCATCGTTGATCTTCCCTGCCTTCTTCAGCATTTTGAACACTTCCGCTCTGAAGAGTTCTTCCAAAGGTCTTAGATCCACATCTTTCATTACGTAAAAAGTGCCACTGTCTTTGAAAAGACCATCGGTTGAAAGAGCGTGTATGTATGGGTGCCATTTTTCGGGGGATGCTTGAAATAAACTCTAAGCATAATCGGAAGACTGAAGACATACAGGCGGTGGGGAACCGGATAAAATACATTTTCAATTAAATGATGGCCGAATAAAATAGCTCTTTTAGCTTGGCAGGAAGCACAGATACACCTTTTTTTGCAGGAAAATTGGAGCAGAAACTCGTATCCGCAATCACAGCAGCGGACCCTGGCGAAGCCGTTTTTGAGGTCACCACATCTCAGATAACGTCGAACTACCTCGCCTATGACCGGTCTGAAAAATCCAGGAACGATTCTCATCACAATGAAGGAACACATATGTTCGCCTTTCTATTCGGAATAAGCCCTGAAAAGCAAATTAAAAACGGAAAAATTTCAATCTACCGTAAGACGATTCACGATGAATGATGGACAGAAAAGCAAGATAAAAGTAAGCGCCAAGGGAACCCCATCTTTCAGCATTGAGCAGGAGCCATACCTTATCCAGGGCGGAGCAGTTGGATAATTTTGATGTGTTCGCAACGGTCAATTTATAGATGAATCAATGCAGGTTTCTTTGAATGAAAAAAGTTCCTGCAAGAAGGGTAGAATAGTTGCAACATCAAGTTGAAGGAATGTTAACTCATTTTGAATTTTACCCCGGATCTTGTTCTCATCATCCTCTTTTTCGATTCCGAACAGGGTTTTGGCTATCTTCAAGATAGGCAGATACGCAGTATTCTTTCCGAAAGATAAGCATTTCCCCTCAAGGATTATTACTTCATCATTGGCTATTGATTTACGAAATTCATATAGTAGCCTTTTCTATTTGCAAAATGTCCAGCTTTTAGGACTTTTGCAAATAGAAGGTGAAGATATTTTTTAACGATCCCCTAAGCGTCTGCATGTATCTTATTTAACAGTTGTACGTAATAGCCGTCTAAAACGATCAAAGTTTCGTGATTACCTCTCTCCTCAATTCTGCCATCCTTCATGACCAGGATTTCATCGGACTTTTGAATTGTACTAAGTCGATGAGCGATGGCAATGGCGGTTTTTGTGGCAAAAATATTTTCGATCGCCTTTTGTATATAACTTTCAGTGATTGAATCGACCGAGCTAGTGGCTTCGTCTAGTAGGATTAACTCACTATTCCCGGCGATGGCTCGCGCAAAAGAGATCAACTGCCCCTGACCCGCCGAGAGATTTGAACCTTGATCAACGATCTGGTAGTCCAATTTTTCAGGAAGCTGCTCAATGAACTTATCTGCATAGACATATTCAACAGCTTGTTTGATGTTTTTGGCGCTGACTCCTTTTCTTTTTAGTGAAATATTGAAGGCCAGACTTTCATTAAACAGAAATACATCCTGCTGCATCAGCGTAATCATTTCGATAAGCGTTTTCTTCGGTATATCCGCCAGTTCAATCCCATTGAGACGGATTGACCCCTCATAATTTTGGTATGTTTTGGTGAGAACCTTAAAAATGGTTGTTTTTCCGGCGCCGGTCGCTCCAACCAGAGCCATTTTTTTCCCCTTGTTGAGCTGAAAAGATATATTCCTAAGGACGGGAGGATCATTTTCAGAATACCGAAATGTAACGTTATCGAATTCAAGAGACTCAAATTCAGACATCTTCTTCTGTATTTGGCTCGGAACCGGCTTGTCATTTTCTTCAGGTTTTTCGCTGAACAAGTGATGGATATGTTCAAGGGCTGAAAGCGCTCTTTGAATCATGGCCAGCTGTTGCGCAAACTCACGAATGGGTATGAAGATTTTGGAAAGGGTGTTCACAAAGCCAATGAGAATCCCAATCGTGATTGATTTAGCCAATATCTGTCCGGAACCATTCCAGATGATTAATACCAGAGTGACTGATGTCAAGCCCTCAATGACGGAAAACAACGCGGCATCATAGGTGTTGGAACGGGTCTGAGACTTCCGGAAACGTTTGTTTTTTTCTGTAAACTGTTGGAGTACTTTTTTTTCAGCACCGTAGAGTTGAACAGTTTTTATGCCGTTGAGACACTCTTGCAGAAAAGCGGTGGCTTCAGCGAGTGCTTCTCGGGCTGCATTGTAATAGAAACGAAGTTTTTTTCTAAGATAACTCGCAATTAAATAAACTCCCGGCAGAATGACAATAATCAGAAGTGTTAGTTTCCAGTTGAGATAAAAAAGAAGGATGAACAATGAGATCGTTTTTATAAAATCGGTCAGAAGTGAGAGTACGCCAATGGTAATAGATTCCCCTAGAGCTTCCATGTCACTGGTTAAACGGCTTAATGTTATTCCAACAGGGGTTTTGTCAAAGTATGAGCGGGGCAGGGATAAGGTATGAGAATACAGTGAGAGTCGCATTTCTGCGATAGCAAGTTGTCCTACTCTCTGGAGACAGTAGCTGTACAGTCCATCAGCCAGGTACCCAGCCAGGATGGCCGCGCCGAGAAGTACAACCATATCCTGGAGGCCGCTCAAATCTCGAGGGACGATGTAATTATCGATGATCTTGACTATCAACAAAGGAATTAAAACCGTCGAGGCTGTGGTAATGGGAATCGCGCTGAAACTGAAAATCAGCCAAATCTTGTGCGGTTTCACATACTGTGAAAATTTCAACAGCAGCTTCCAATCTCTAATTTGATTATCTTTTGCCATTGTTATTCAGATTGCTGTAATTCCCATGTTTCACGGTATAAACCATCCTGACGGATCAGAAATGGGTGTGTTCCTCGATCTACAATCTGACCCTCATCCAAAACCAGTATTAGGTCCGCCTTTTCCAAGGCCTGAACCCGATTGGATACGATGAGCAGACTTCGTGCCGTCCTGCGTTTATGTACATGTTCCAGGAGAAATCGTTCTGTTTCGTAATCTACGGCTGAAAGCACATTGTCTAGGATTAACAGATCACAGGGGGTCAATAAGGCTCGTGCCAGGCTGATTCTTTGCTTTTGACCACCCGAAAGCATGATCCCTTTTTCACCAACCATCGTATCTATTCCGTCTTGAAAACGGTCAATATCGTCATTCAATGCTGCTTCGAAGATAACAGCGGATAGATCCTGTTGCTCTGATAAGGCTACGTCTCCGATACCGAAAAGGATATTATTTCTGATGGAATCGGAAAACAGAAAAACATCCTGGCTGACCGTATGAATGACAGACCTGACATCCGCCAGAGATAGGCTGCTGAGATCTTGGTGTCCCAAAAAAATTTGATTGTTATCTATAGGCAGATAGCGATTGAGACAATTGATGAGTGTCGATTTCCCTGATCCGATTTTCCCTAGAACACCCACTGTCTGGTTGGGGAGAATGGAAAATGAGATATCCTTCAAAGTCGGTTCATCCTGCTCTGGGTAAGTATAAGAAAAGTTTTTCACAACCAACCCCTCATCAAATAACTGTTTTCTGACAGTGGGTGGTAATGGCTCTATCTCAGTTTTCGGGATTTCTTCGTCGAAAATAGTGAGCAGGCTGGCCACTCCGATCATTCCAGTCTGAAATATTGTTGTCAGCCAGCCCAATCCCATAATGGGCATTGCTAATAATGCCAGATAAGCAATAAAAGCAGTTAGCTCTCCAATAGTCATAGATGCGTTGATGACCATGCTGCCACCGATCAGCAAGATTATAACTTTCAGAATATTTTCAAGGTTTTGCAGGATAGGCATAAAAAAGGAACGAAAAATTGAAATCTTCAGTGATTGATTTTTCATCTCTTCGTTGGTTTTTTTAAAACTATCAATATTCAATTGATTAATATCGTAGCTCTTTATGACATCAATTCCGGACAAACTCGAAACAATGAAACCGGATAATTTCTGCAATGTCAGCATTCTGGCTCGGGTATATCGAATGACAAAATGCATGCTGAAACGGATGAGGATAAACACAATGACAATTGGTAGAACCGTGTATGTTGTTAAATCGGCTGATATCTGCCACATTTTCAATGGCGCAAAAGAGAGTGCCGTTGCGATGTTGAAAACCTGCATCATTCCAAAGCCACATATCATTCGAACACCATTGATATCGTTTTGTATTTTGGAAATGATAGCGCCAGTTGGATTTTTCACGTAAAAGTTTTTCTGGAGCAGTGTCAGCTTGTTGAACAAATCATTTTTGATTTGGAATTCAATGGCTCTGCCGGGATTGAAAAAGAATACTCTTGAGAGTGTTCTGACAATGATGATGCTGAGGGCAAGGATAAACATCATCAGCAAGTATCCGAATAACTGATCCTGATTTGACTTCAGGCTTCCGGTACTATTGGACAGTAAATCGATACAAAGTTTGAGATATCCGGGAATGGTGACGGCAATCCAGTTGGTAAGAATGATAAATATGATTCCGAGGATATAGGAAAATTTGAAAATTGACAGGTAGTGCAATAGAAATCGGAGTTGACTCATATAGGGGAAATGGGTGGCGACAGAGCGTTGGCTTATCGGATGACAGCACGCAGGTTGCGGTTTTCCTGATTGATAATAAATGCTTTTCTAACCCTTTTATTTATCTTTAAATAGTAGTTCCCCTCCTTTAGTAAAAGGGTTTTCGATTTATCGGTATCTGTGAGATAAGTCAGCCAATTTCCTCGTTTCTTTTTTAGTTGAAACGCAATGCGATCATCTTTCTGTCCCCATTGCTGTATATTGGATAAATCGACTGTATAGTAGCCGTATATCGCTCCGATTGTATCGGTGGATAATGATTTCAAGTTTGTCTGATTGATCTTCTTTTGACCGGTGTCAACCGCTTCAATTAATGCAAAGAGAGCATCTCGAAACATCTCTGGTTCGTCGGTAAGGTCTTCGAACAGAGTATGATCGACCTGAGACTTCTTTTCCAATATGGCTTGCACGGTTTCAAGGGGGATATCAATATTGAGGAGATATTTCGGCATCGACAGTGTACTTAGCTGGGCACTACAGTCAACCAGCTCAAGATTAACTCTGTTTTCATCTGCAACGGTAGACTGATTGAAAACAATGTTGAGCCAGCTGTTGAAGAAATCATTTATCTCCGCACCAGATGAAAAATCGTAGAGCTGAGGACTGAATAAGGCTTTTTCACCCAGTTTGGAGATTAAGAAAATCATCTGCAGATCTTTTTTCACGATATAACTTTTCATCAAACCATAATAGGCCGCTCGATCTTTGGGATTCCTTTTTAAAATATCGTTCGCAGTGTCAATAATATCTGATGCATCTTCACAAATTGTATTCCGTTTAAGAAGTTCATTGAGCTTCTTTTGAGACGTTTCGAGTGCATGATCGACAACGACTTTTTCTTGGATATCGAAGATGCTATCCTGTTTTTGATCCTCTGTCTCCTCTGCAAAATCCTGATCAGACCCTGATTTCTCAGGAGTCGTCTTTTTTTGTTGTTCCTCATCAGTTTCAAAGATTGGTTGTTCCTCTGGTACTAAGCCCGATGCTGCCGAAGGTGATTTTCGGGTCCTTGCCGATTTGAATATTTTTGTTGGAAGACGTAAGAGGCTGATCTCATTTCCAAGGGTCGCAACTGCAATCATGTTCCCATTGGGAGTGATCGCAATGTCGGTGACCTGTTCAGCTTCTCCGGCAAGAGTGCGAATAAATTGCCCTTTACGTACATCCCAGAGACGAATCGTTTTATCTCTGGATCCCGATACCAAAGCTTGTCCATTCGGCGAAAATCGAATTCCGCTGATTACAAAATCATGTCCTTGTAAAATATTGAGCAGCTTCCCCGTTTTATAATCCCAAATCAAAATATTGCGATCATCCGCAGCAGTTGCTATTTTTGTGTGGTTAGCATCGAAGGCCACGTCCCGGAGGCCTCGGGAGTGTTTTTTTAACGTAAATATCAGTCGATGTCCCTTTGTTAACCAAATTTTCGCAGTTTTATCCACGGAGGTACTGGCATATCGGTTACCATCAGGAGAGAAACGGATAGCGCTGATCTGTCCATTGTGAACGGATTTTTTATAACGGAGTGTTTTTTTCTCCAAATCCCAATAAATTATCTGCTTATCTGCACCACCGGATATCAGAAAGTTCAGAGTGGGGTGATAATCGATGCAGTTGACTTTACCTTTGTGCCCTTTCAGCGTGCTTAATATTTTGCCAGTCTTTATATCATAGATATTAATATCCGTGTTTGCACCCACTAAAGCGAACTGCTTACCATCAGGAGACATGCGCACCTGCTGAAATTTTGGACTTTCGATGTTGTGGCTGTTTATTAAAGATTTACTGCGGATACTCCAGGTTTTAACGGTTTTGTCGGTTGAAAGAGAGATTAAGCGTTTACCGTTTTTTGAGATATCGAGACTGGTTATGGATTTCGTATGACCTTTAAATGAACCCAGTAATGCACTGTCTGAAAGTTGCCACGTTTTCAAATAACTTTTTTGAAAAACACCCAGAATCTTTTTCCCATCCGAACTGTACATACAATGTCGAACCGGTTTTTCGACGAGTTTGAGATGAGAGATCTGCTGTTTTTGTTTGTAATTCCAAACCAGAATAGATCCATCTAAGGAACAACTGATCATCTCCTTTCCATTGGGGTGGAATGCGACTGACGTGATGCCATTTTTATGGCCCGAAAGTGACGCCAATAGTTTTGATTTATTCCAGTCCCAGATGATCACTTTTTTGTCATTGCCAGCTGATGCGATGTACTTGCCATTCGGTGTGAATTTAACCTGAAATACTTTTGAGGTATGACGATCATGCGAGTCAATTATCTTTTCTCGCTCCAGGTCCCATACCCGCACTGCGTTTTCCCCGTTCGCCCAACTAATCCGTTTATTTGAGGGATGAAAGTCAAGGCTGATGATTTTTTTTGTCGGTTCTTTAATTTTATATTTGATTTTGAAACGGTCCAGTCTCCAAACGAAAATATTTCCATCTTTTCCACCAGACAGAAGCATTTGTCCATCGTTACTCAAAGCAAGACTGTCAACGGGCCCCTTGTGTCCGCTCAGGGTTCTGACTAAAGAGCCCTTTTTTAGATCCCAGATCTTTATATCACTATTCAGCCCACCGGTATAGAAATGTGCTTTAGTAGGATGAATAATTCCGATAGACGCGCGATGTGAGCCTGTTTTGATTGATTTGATTAAGCGACCGTTTGCATAACGCCAGATACGGATGGTGTGCCGTTTGTCAATCGCCACCACCAGTCTTGTGTCAGCGGAGATTCCACCATCTAGAACCATGCCCGGAGCAGTATTATAGGTTCTGTAGATGAGATACTCTTCATTCTTGGCGTAGCTGCACACCGCAAAAAATGAAAACAGTAGTATCAGCAGGCTTTTTTTCATCGACTATTTTCTTATGTCAATTCTTCGGATTCTTGTTATGGCTTCAGAAAAAGAGTCGTCCAATAAGTTCTATTGTTTGGGTTAACGACGCTGGTTATATTTTTCGTAAAGTGCATTGATTTCGGTAACATTGGCAATCATAACGACTCGATCATCCACTTCAAATAAGTAATTGGGACCTGGATTTGTAATAATCTGCCCATCGGACTTCTCAATGGCAATGATGATAATGTTGTGTTCATCTCTGATTCTACACTGACGGACAGATTGGCCAATCAATGGATTATCTGTTTTAATCTCCAGTTCGTCGATATTGAGGGCGAACTGTCCTCTTTGATGAGCAAAATCAAGAATTTTACTGATAGTTGGTTTAAGAATGATATGTGAAATTTTTTCGCTTCCAATCTGATACGGATTAACTACCTTGTTTGCTCCGGCCCGAAGCAGTTTTTTCTTGGTTGCGTTTTCTTCAAAACGGGAAATAATGAAAAGAGACGGGCTTAAATCTCTTGCGGTCATGGTAATGAAAACATTTTCGGCTTCAGATGTGACTGCTGAGACCAGACCTCGTGCCGTTTTTATACCGGCCTTTATCAGCACATCTTCATGGCTGGCATCCCCATAGACGACGAGAACATTGTCGGGATGAGCCTCAAGTTCTTCATTATTCATTTTGTCAATAACAACAATCGGTATACCTTGTTTAATCAACGAAAGTGTAACATCCCGGCCAATTCTGCCGTATCCACAAATGATGTAGTGATCTTTCATCTTTTTCAGCATTTGTTCCATTTTCCTTTCCCTAATGGCGATACTAAAAAAAGGGTGTAAAAACTGTAATGAGATATTTCTGATGATAAATGCAAAACTACCCACTCCCGTGACAATCAGCAGCATGGTGAATGATTTTCCGGCTGAAGTCATTGGGTGTATTTCGCCGAAACCAACTGTTGTAAGCGAAATAACGGTCATATAAAGTGAATCGAACAGGGTCCACCCTTCAATGGAATAATAGCCGATAATTCCGAAAAGAACGATTAGTAACAGGGGCAGGGTTGTTTTAATTAGCTGATAAAACATATAAAAAAGAGCTGAAATTGGCTGGTTGATAAGTACGTCAGTTTATGAATATAATCATATAGGCAATTATTCAGCTAAATCTAATAACCGTAACCGATGGAATCATCGTTGTCCGGTCTATACTGCGGTTTCTTTTAAATTTACCGATACACTGAAATTACATTTTCGTACAGCTTATCTTTAAATATTTCCATTATATTAAGGACGTAGAGTTTTGCATCCATAGATTCTGGGTGTCAGCTCATATAATACACTCGATGAATCAGAGGTTTATCACCATTAATAGGTTTTCACTCACCGACAGCATTTTATGGAAAGTCAAAAGAAAGTCATTGATCTGATTTATATTGAACCACAAAAGGATGAAGAGACGATCATTAAAGGCTATAATTTCAGCTTGGATTTCTGGAAGAAGAATTTAAAGTTATTGCAGGAACAGTATTTCGAGCAACATTATGATTCAGCTTCTCCTGATGTTTTAGAAGTCCTGAATATGAGGAAGTTTTTGGGTAAATTTCTCCAAAACAGGCTGGATTGGATCGTGAATCGTGTTGAAAATAAAGCGTTGAGGAAAAAATATTTGAACGTCCTGCCACCATTTCAACAAAAAGGAGGTATTAAAACGCTGTTGCTCCATTTCTATCAAATAGGAGAATCAGAAAATAAGAAGAGCTTACTCTATCAGCAGAAGAATAATGTTGAAAAAGAAGTGGCTGTTCTATGGGATATTTATAAACTAAGAAAAACGATTGAATCAATAAGCACTATCAGACGTTCGCTGGATCAGTCCGATCCTTTCGAGAGTTCAATTAGCGTGGACAAGCGGATTCAGTGCCTTGATTCCCTGAAAGAGGTTTTTCAGCTTCTTTTTCAAATGTGTATTAAAAAAGAATTCCAAAAAGAACTCTATCAAAACCTCTCTTCGAAAACTGTAAATTCCGACGAGATTGTAAAAAGAATGGAAGCGGGCCTGAGTTATGTGTATCCCCATGTTTTAAAGAACTTTAACTACCGGAATCATTTTTTTTATGTTTATTATTTTCCGGGGATGAAAGCAAAAATAGGCGGTAAGATGAAGCAATTCCGCTATAATTATCTCGATTTTGAAATTATAAAGCAGGATTTTCTGATTGGATGGATGAATAAAAGATTGCAGAATAATCCTCAAAAAAATAAGATCTATAGAAAATATGCTATCGGCAATAAAACAATCGAACAAATCATCATTGAAGATCCCTCTCAGGAGATTAAGGTATTGCAGCAATTACCAATTAACGTTTTCAACGATATTACTGCTGAAATCAATGAGACTGTTTCAGATGATTTGAAAACCGAAGTCGATTCATTTTCTGAAAACAAAGGTGAATTTGCTAAAGCGACTGCTAATTTTAATAATGCTCAAAAGATAGCACGCTTTTCACTAAAGAAACTCAAGAAACTTGTTGTAAGTCCCAAAAATCAGCCGTTGGAACAAGTAGAAGAAGAATTACCCCCTCCCGAAGAGCCCACACCCCCTCCCGAAGAAAAGGTGTCTTTTGAGGTAATTAAAATCAAAAAAAATCAGATCGATTTTCCATATTTCCAAAAAGAAACGGCAGCCTATAAACAAAAAATGGCTGCGTTACGGCTAAAGATGGGGACCAATTTTGCTGTTTTTTCCAAAACCTTAAGTGGATTTTTTGCCAATGTCAGCGAATCAACGTACATTCGCAGGCGAACCCCCAAACATGAAGTGATCTACCCTAATCTGATTAGAGAGACCCGCGGAGAGACTGTCATAAATCATTTGTTGATTCTGGGAGCAGAGGTAAAATCAAAACAACTGGGCATGGGCTACGGAGCCAAAACAGGTGAAAGCGCTTTCAACTTTTCCTGTTTTTTTATTTATGGCTGTGATCAAGAACCTCCGGACATGGGTAGTGTACTAGATACCCGCAATGCCAGGGGAGTGGAGTTTAAAATTTTTGATTTTAACCTCCCGGCCGTTCAGGATACAGCGTTTCAGTTTTATCAATTAGTCATGGACAAAAAATAAGCATACGACAATCATAAATTTGAGAAAGTCCAATTAAAATAGTATTAGAACTCAGGGAGAACCGTTTTGGGAAAACTAAGAAGTAGCATAACCAAAGAAGGAAGAAGAATGGCTGGTGCCAGGGCACTCTGGAGAGCCAATGGCATGAAGGATGCCGATTTCAAGAAGCCGGTGATCGCCATCGTAAACTCGTTTACACAGTTTGTTCCAGGTCACGTTCATCTTCATCCGATCGGGCAAATGGTTAAGAAGATCATTGATAAAAGTGGTGGTTTTGGAGCTGAGTTCAACACGATTGCAATTGATGACGGAATAGCCATGGGGCATGATGGAATGCTCTACTCATTACCGAGCCGTGACCTGATTGCCGATTCCATAGAATACATGGTCAATGCCCATGTCGCTGATGCCATGGTTTGTATCAGCAACTGTGATAAAATCACGCCAGGCATGATGATGGCGGCCATGCGCCTAAATATACCGACCATTTTTGTTTCGGGGGGCCCAATGGAAGCCGGCGTTGTGGGAGGCAAAAAAGTTGATCTGATTGACGCTATGATTGCAGCCGGAGATGAGTCCGTCAGTGATAGTGATCTGGCAGAAATAGAACGTGCGGCATGCCCCACCTGTGGATCCTGTTCCGGCATGTTCACGGCCAATAGCATGAACTGCCTGAATGAAGCACTTGGACTTGCATTGCCGGGTAACGGAACGTTAGTGGCCACTCATCAGAATCGGATAGAGCTTTTTGAGACAGCCGCAAAGAGAATTGTGGAGATGTCCAAAGACTATTATTTCAAGGGTGACAAGAAAGTGCTGCCACGTTCCATTTGCACCAAAAAGGCGGTTGAAAATGCAATGATGCTGGATATCGCCATGGGCGGATCGACTAATACGGTGTTGCATTTGCTGGCGGTTGCCGCAGAAGCAAAAGTGGACTTCACCATGGCTGATATCGATCAAATCTCCAGGAAAATCCCAACGATCTGCAAGGTTGCACCATCTTCACAGTATCACGTGGAAGATGTGCATCGAGCAGGCGGAATCATGGGAATCTTAGAAGAGTTAATATCAGCCAAGTTACTAAATGAGGGAACACTTACCGTTTCTGGCCTGACTATGAAAAAGCAGGTGCAGATACACAGCATTAAAAAGGACAAGAAAGGTGGTGCCAAACAGTTTTATCTCTCTGCTCCCAGTGGTCAGAAAATCGGAGCTGCGTTTTTGCAGAATCAGTTGTATAAAACCCTGGATCAAGACCGGGAAAAGGGTTGTATTCGATCTGCAAAAAATGCCTATAGCAAAGATGGTGGATTGTGTGTTCTCTTCGGTAACATTGCGGAAGAAGGTTGTATCGTAAAAACAGCTGGTGTTGACGAGAGTATCTGGAAATTCGAGGGCCCTGCCAGGATTTTTCATTCCCAGGAAGCGTCCTGTGATGCGATTCTCAACGATGAAATTAAAAAAGGAGACGTTGTCCTGATCCGCTATGAAGGTCCTAAAGGAGGACCCGGCATGCAGGAGATGCTTTATCCCACATCATATATAAAATCCAAAAATCTGGGTAAGCATTGCGCGTTGATCACCGACGGTCGTTTCAGTGGTGGGACGTCCGGATTGAGTATTGGTCATGTTTCGCCTGAAGCAGCTGAAGGTGGTAACATTGGACTGGTGGAAGAGGGGGATACAATTTTAATCGATATCCCCAAAAGAGTCATCCGCGTAAAACTCACTCAGGCAGAATTGAAAAAACGGCGACAGAAAATGTCTGCTAATGGAGACAAGGCTTGGCGTCCTGTTGGTCGAAAGCGAACTGTTTCAAGCGCGTTGGAAGCTTATAGTTTGATGGTCACAAGTGCCGCTCGTGGTGCTGTGAGAGACGTTAATCAGTTGAAGCGAAAATAGGGACTGGATATTAATGAATATCTATCGTGGGATTGGCGTATCCGATGGAGTCGCGATCGGCAAAGTGTTAATGATCAATTCTGCATTTATGCAGTATCCGAGGGTTCAATTAGATGATGATGGTAAAGTCCCTCTCGAAATCGAGCGGATTCGGCAGGCACAGCTGTTGATAGAACAGCAACTGGACCAGACCATGGAGCAGTCTGCTGACATTTTGCCTGAGGAGATGCGCTCTGTCTTTTCCAGCTACAAACTGTTCATACGAGATAAGCGGTTTATTCCTGCCATCGAAGAGCGAATCGCAAAGGACAAAATCAATGCGGAATGGGCTCTGATCCACGTCATGGCTGACTTGGAAAAACAGTTTAAGCTCATTCAAGATCCCTATATCCGATCCCGTTTTTACGACATTCGCCAATTGGGCGAGCGGTTGATGAACAGCCTGTTGCAGAAACCGTTTTTAGACTTAACCCAGCTGAAACATCAGGTAATCATTGTCTGTCACGATATATCCCCCGCAGACTCTTTTCATTTAGCCAAAGCCAATATTCTTGGAATTATCACCGAACTGGGCGGGATGACCTCCCATACCTCAATTCTAGCGAGAGCGATGAACATCCCAGCGGTTGTTGGCGTACAGGATGCAACCCTGCGGTTGATGGATGATGAGCTGATTATCCTGGACGGCAATTCCGGGGAAGTGATTGACCATCCAAACGATGAGAGTATCAATGAAAAGCTCAACAAACTTGAGCGGATCAGTTTTTATCAAAATCAATTACAAAAACTGGCAGATGTCGATTGCGAGCTGTCTGACGGTCGAAAGGTTGATCTCGCCGCCAATATAGATTTTTTAACTGAACTGAAACAGATAGGGGATCTCAAAATCCCGTCTGTCGGCCTCATCCGAACCGAATTTCTCTTTCTGATTGATGAGACGTTTCCAGATGAGGAAGAGCAGGTGGCTTTGTATAAACAAATCATCGAGGCTATCGATTATAAACCGGTTACCATCCGCACCTGGGATATTGGCGGTGACAAGCCAAACAAAGTTATCCGGGAGCTGATGGATGAAGCAAACCCTGCACTTGGATTACGGGCGATTCGTGTTTGCCTGAAATATGATGATCTATTCAGAACACAGATTCGCGCCATTTTGCGTGCTTCAGAAAATTCCCAGATCAATTTGATGATACCGATGGTGACGCGCATTGATGAAGTGCTGAAAACAAAAAAAATCATTGCCGACGAGATTCAAAAACTCGAGCTCAATACTAATAACCTCCAAGTCGGATGCATGATTGAGACGCCGGCCTCTGTATTCATTATCGACGAACTTCTGGATCAACTGGATTTCGTTAGTATTGGCACCAACGATCTGATTCAATATGCCCTGGCTGTTGATCGTATGAATGAACATGTAGCTGATCTGTTCAACCCGTTCCATCCGGCGATTCTTTCAATGCTGGAAAAAGTCGTCATCAGCGCCAACCGCATGAAAAAAGACGTCTCTATCTGTGGAGAACTGGCGGCAGATCCTGTTCTACAAATGTTTCTGATTGGCATTGGAGAGGTGACATTCTCCATGAGTCCCAACCATATTCTGCAGACAAAAAAAATACTGAAAAAAGTCGATACTGCGACTTGTAAGAAGATCGCCTTTCAGTTCATGAACAAACACTCTTTTGAAGAGAGCAATGAATACGTACAGCATTTGAGAGAGCTGTATTTGGAAGAGATTACAGATTAAATATAGAATTTATGAATAACATTTTCCTCTTTATCAAACACAGCCTTATTGGGGCATTAATCCTGATGTCAGTGTCAGTCTGGTCGGGCAGGGTGCTATATGCGGTTACATACAAAGGCATTGCAGAGAATGGGACGCTCTATTTCGTATGCGACCATTCATGTGGCAGGGTGCGGGTTAAAAAAACAGACAAAAAACGCTACCGAGTCTATTCCATCGGTTATTCTGGGGATTTGACCGCAGACTCGGCAGAAAAGGCCGCACGAAAAGCCTGTGGTGAGTTGGATATTACAGGTTCAAAGCGTGTTTCTCCAAAGCCCTCCAGAGGAGGAGGCGGATGTTAGCCTCGCTGAAGAAAGAAGACCTTGTCCTGGCCTCAGAAGCGAGTTGGCGTAGCGATATCTTAAATAAGCTAGGCCTGGCACACCGTTGTACTGCCCATAAATACGACGAACCCCGTTATTCCGGTGGTTCATTGACCGATTTTGTGAAACAGACCGCTCTCGAAAAAGCACGCTCTATTCAGAACGAAAATCAATCCGCCATCATCATATCTGCTGATCAGTTGATTTGTTTAGGCAAAGAAGTGTTTTATAAGTCCGGCACCAGGCAGAAAGCGATTGAACAATTACAGAGGTTGAATGGACGGACCCATCAGTTAATTTGTGCAGTAGCCGTGTTGTTCAAGCAAAAAAGCACGGTACAGTCGGAAGTGGCATCTCTAAAAATGCGGCCATTGACGGATATTGAGATCCAGAACTATGTCGATCGGGATCAACCCTGGGATTGTGCTGGTTCTTATAAAAATGAGTCCTTA
>Ga0208904_1001096_pt1 | contig 19262 bp, 16 predicted proteins | sample AntAceMetag02UKB_FD_184774 | JGI IMG/M metagenome (GOLD analysis project Ga0208904, IMG submission 184774) | Saline lake microbial communities from Ace Lake, Antarctica - Antarctic Ace Lake Metagenome 02UKB (SPAdes) (version 2) | ecosystem: Environmental > Aquatic > Non-marine Saline and...
CGAAGGCGCGGAATATATCCTGAGCTTGTCGAAGGATATGAGCGCCCGTCCAGAAGTCTTAGTATTTTAGGAGCCCGAGTTTATCGAGGGTGAACTAAAATACTTAGAACTTGCGGGGACGAATCCTCAAGGCTGGCTCACGAACGAAGTCAGTAAATTTTCGCCAGCTGGAGAATATTTTTGTCTTCATTTTACCGTTATTTCTGCTATACTAAAATCGTGATTAAAAAAGAAGACTTACAACAAAGCCACTTACATCCCTTGTCACAGACCATTTTAGACATGGTTGATATTTTTAAAGAAATTGGTTTTTCGGTTGTGACAGGCCCCGAGCGAGAAGATGCTTTTCATAATTTTGATGCTTTAAATGTGCCAGAAGATCATCCGGCTCGTGATATGCAAGATACTTTTTGGCTTAAACCACTAAGTGATAAAAAATTACTCAGAACTCATACTAGTTCGGTTCAAATTCGTTATTTAGAAAAAAATAAAGATAATCTACCAATTAAAATAGTTGCCCCAGGTAAAGTTTTTCGTAATGAAGCAACTGACGCGACTCATGAAGCTCAATTTTTTCAAATGGAAGGATTGTATATTGATAAAAATGTGACCGTCGCTCATCTAAAAGGAGTACTTAATCATCTGATTCAAGGTTTATTTGGTCCGCAAGCTAAAATACGCTTAAGACCTAGTTTTTTCCCATTTGTTGAACCGGGTTTTGAAGTCGATGTTTCTTGTTTTAAATGTTTAGCTCAGGGTTGTGCTTTATGTAAACAAACTGGTTGGATTGAAGTTTTAGGGGCTGGACTCGTTCATCCGGCGGTTTTACGATCGGTTAATATTGATCCTGACTTATGGCAAGGCTTGGCGGTTGGTATGGGGGTAGATCGGTTATTAATGTTGAAATACGGACTCGATGATATTCGTCATTTATATTCGGGCGATTTGCGATTTGTTAATCAATTTTAATTATGAGAATATCCTACAATTGGCTTAAAACTTATTTTGATACTTTGCCCGAACCAGAGGAGGTAAAGCTCGCTTTTGAGCAACACGCTTTTGAGGTGGAAGAAATAAACAAAACTACTTCAGATACCATTTTTGAATTAGATATTTTACCGAATCGAGCCGGGGATTGTTTGTCTTATCGCGGAATAGCCGAAGAGTTATCAGCTATTTTAAATTTACCTTTAAAATCAGTTACTCAATCTGACTTAAAAGTCGCGGAACAATTATTGGCTCCACTGGTCACGGTAGAAACAAATTTATGTCGACGATATTTAGGGCGACTAGTTCAAGATATAAAAATCGAACCTTCACCATTATGGTTAAAAACTAAAATCGAAATCATGGGTGGTCGCTCGATTAATAATTTGGTGGATTTAACTAATCTAGTTTTATTTGAAATTGGCCAACCTTTACATATTTTTGATGCCGATAAAGTCGAAGGTGGAATTATTGTTCGTTTGGCTAAAACAAATGAAACAATGACGACGCTTGATAATAAGGAACTTAAATTAACCACCGAAGATATTGTGATCGCTGATGCAAAGAAAGTATTAGCTTTAGCGGGTGTTAAAGGCGGAAAATCAGCTGAGGTTGATAATTCAACTACTAATATAATCATTGAATCAGCTAATTTTGACCCAGCCACAACTAGGAAGGGGGGCAATCGTCATGATTTAAGAACGGACGCGGTTAAAAGATTTGAAAATAATCTAACGCCTGACTTAGCTGAGGTTGGTTTAAAAAATTTATCTAATTATATTTTAGAATTATTGCCTGATGCTAATTTTTCCAAATGGACTGATGTTTATCTTGAGCCCTTGCAAGCGCAAGCGATTGAAATCTCGTTTGCTTATATTAACGAACGACTAGGGGTCGTTATTGGCTCTCAATCAGTGATTGATATTTTAGAGCGGTTACGATTTGAAGTTTCAGCTTTTCCGACTCATTTATTAGTGACGCCACCAAACAATAGACTAGATATCAAAGAGCGACCAGATGTAGTTGAAGAAGTTGGACGCTTGTTTGGTTATGATAAAATCAAAGACGTTTTACCGCCTAAAATTTTAGAGTCAAAACCAGATGTCATATTTACTTTGATTCAAAAAATTAAACAAATTTTGTTAGAAAATGGTTTTTCCGAAATATATGGTTATACTTTTTCCTCGTCTGGCGAAGTCGAAGTCGCTAAACCCTTGTCAGAGGCTTATCCCTATCTGCGCTCTAATTTAAGTTTGGGTTTAATTGATAAAATAAAATTTAATTTAAAACATGATTTATTTGAATCAGATCCAGTCGCCATTTTTGATATTGGAACTATTTTTAAATCAGATGAAGAAATAATGACTATCGCTTTTGGGGTTGGGTACACTAAAAATAAATATTATAAAAATGATAAATTAGTGCCTACTATTTTGGAAATATTTAAAAAAGAGTTTAAACTGGAATTACAAAAATTCGTAACGACTGAAGAAACAATCACGGTTGTAGAATTCCCGGTAACCGAAATTTTAGATCACATAAAAGTTGTTAATGATTATGATTTAACTAAATTTAGAACCAGTGATAAGACCTATCAGCCGATTTCGGTTTATCCGCGCATTATTAGGGATGTGGCGGTTTTGGTCCCTTTAACAGTAAAACCTGAGATGATTTCTGATTTGATCAAGACCGAAGCTGGTTTGTGGTTTAAACTAGAGCCGATTTTGTTTGATGAATTTATAAAAGAAGAGGACCAGCAAACTTCTTTTGCTTTTCGGTTGATATTTCAAGCTGATGATCGAACTTTGACTGATGATGAAGTGAATGAAGTAATGACTAAAATATACGATATTTTAACGAAACAAGGTTATATTGTTAGGTAAACCATATTTTTTCAAGCTTCTATTTTTGTGGTGAATATGTTAAAATAGAGCTAATTCTAACAATTAAATAATTTATTGCTGAATATTTTTTATGCCTAAAAAAGCCCTTAATAATGATCGAAAATACGGAGCCGACGATATTGTCGTTCTGGAAGGTTTAGATCCGGTGCGTAAGCGACCTGGTATGTATATTGGTTCAACGGGGCCAGAGGGCCTTCATCATTTATTGGTGGAGATTTTTGATAATTCACGAGATGAAGCCATGAATGGTTATGCCGATGAAATCGAGGTGGCTCTTTTTAGCGATGAGGAAGGGCGAGATTTAGTTCGAATTGTTGATAATGGTACGGGAATTCCCGTTGAAAAACATAAAAAAACTAAAGTTTCAACTCTAGAGACGGTGATGACCGTTCTTCATGCGGGTGGTAAGTTTGAGGGTAAAAATTATAAAATTTCTGGGGGGTTACATGGAGTAGGCGCTTCCGTGGTTAATGCTTTGTCAGATTGGTTGGTAGTTGAAGTTCATCGAGATGGGGGCTTGTTTCGACAAAAGTATCATCAAGGTAAAAAAGAATACGATGTTAAAAAAGTAGGTAAGTCAGATCGACATGGTACGATTATTACTTTTAGACCTGACGCGACAATTTTTTCGGAAACTAGTTATGATTGGCCAAGAATAGTTAATCATATTAGAGGACAAGCTTATCTAGTTAAAGGCTCCAGAATGCGAGTGATTGATGCGCGAGGACAAGGGCCACAAAAATTAGATGATGTTTTTTATTTTGCCGAATTAAATCTAGAAACACCAACGCAAACTTTTTATTTTGAAGGTGGTCTATTATCTTTAATTAAATTTTATAATCAACGAGAAAAAGTTGTTCACAAAAATATCTTTTATGTTGATAAATCGTCAGCTGATGAAATCGAAGTTGAAGTGGCTCTGCAGTATGTCGATGATTTAGACGCTAAAGAAATCACTTATACCAATAATACTAGAACGCCAGAAGGGGGAACTCATTTGACTGGTTTTCGGACTGCTTTAACTAGAATTTTAAATGATTATGGCCGGAAAAATAATTTAATTAAAGAAAAAGAAGAAAACTTAACGGGGGATGATGTCCGGGAAGGATTAGTCTCAGTTATATCCGTTAAATTGCGTGATCCACAATTTGAAGGTCAAACTAAAGCTAAGTTGGGTAACGTTGAAGCTCGGGGGGCGGTAGAATCAGTTTTTGGCGAAGCTTTTGCTTCTTACCTTGAAGAAAATCCTGATGATGCTAAAGCTATTATTGGTAAATCGATGCTAGCCCTAAAAGCCCGAAAAGCCGCTAAAGCCGCTAAAGATTCAGTTTTACGAAAAGGCGCTCTTGATGGGATGACTTTGCCTGGTAAATTAGCCGATTGCCAAACTAAAAGAGCCGAGGAAGCCGAAATTTTTATTGTGGAGGGAGATTCGGCTGGTGGTACGGCTAAATCTGGTCGCGATCGGCGGACTCAAGCCATCTTACCGCTTCGAGGTAAAATTTTAAATGTTGAGAAAGCGAGATTGGATAAGATGTTGGCTTCCAAAGAAGTAAAATCATTAGTAATTGCTTTAGGGGCGGCGATTGGTGACACCTTTAATATTGAAAAATTACGTTATCATAAAGTAATTATTGCTTCTGATGCTGATGTTGACGGAGCCCATATTAGAACTTTAATGTTAACCTTATTTTATCGATATTATCAACCTTTGATTGAGGCTGGTTATTTATATATCGCTATGCCTCCACTGTATAAAATAAAGAAAGGTAAAGAAATAATTTATACTTATACGGAAGAAGAAAAAATTAAAGTTTTGGCTAAATTTGGAGCTTTGTCCGAAGCGGAAACATCAAATAAAAAATCAGAAGCTGAAATTGAAATAGAATCTGACGCTGAAGATCAGTCTGACGAAATAGCTGAAGTTGAAATTAAGAAAGCTGGTAATCGAGTTCAAATCCAACGTTACAAAGGTTTGGGCGAAATGAATTCAGAAGAATTATGGGAGACAACCATGAATCCTGAAACTAGAATTTTAAAACAAGTCACGATTGATGACGCTGAAGAAGCTGACAAAGTTTTTGATATTTTAATGGGTAGTGAGGTTGAACCTAGACGTTTGTTTATTCAAACTCATGCTAAGTTGGCTAATATTGATGTCTAGCTTTACTTGGTTTTTAAAAAGTATATACTGATTTTGCTACTTGCAACTTAGGGATAGTTCACACTTTCGACACCTAAGGGCTACGGTTCCTGTTGAACCAAAGCTGCAAGTAGTTTTTTTATGGGGCAAATATTTTTTAGTTTGATGAAATTAATTTCAACTGCTAAGATAATTTTAGTTATTATAAAAGCCAATGTAGCTTATCCGCCTCCGCCCTCCGCCATCCGCCATCCGCCGACTGGCGGAGGCGGATGGCGGAGGTAGATGCTAAAATATTAATTATTGGTAATAGTAAATTATTTAATAACACATATTTTTATTAAATTAGATTGGTGCCGGCAGGCAGGCCTGCCCGCCATTGTCTTCGACAGCAGGCAGGAAGCAGTCTCATGATAAATATGTTATTTTTATAATTAAGCCAATGTAGCTCAGTTGGTAGAGCAGTCCCTTCGTAAGGGAAAGGTCGTCGGTTCAACTCCGACCATTGGCTCAGGGATATTTGAAGATTTTTCAAAAACAGAAATGTTACTAACCCGTATTATATGTACATTGAATTTGACATATACTATTGTAGTGTGATATAATAAAAACAGATAGTTAGTCATAAAAGATCATTACATTATGTAAAAAAGTAGTAGTCACAGCTTCAAGTATCTAAGAAATTGGATTTTTGAAGCTGTGACTACGACTAGTCCAGTACTTCAATCTAGTAGGTTGAAGTCCAAACCTAAACCAATGGTTCAGAAAGGACAAGACAATGCAAAACAAGTACAAAGACGCAACTCTCGGAACGGTGGAAGCCGTGTTCAACAAGCTCGGTGGTATGGAAGGGGTAGAATCCTTCCTACGTGGCAACGCGGAAATCACCGTGGTCAAACACACCATCGACCTCGGCGGATCACCCCGACTCCCGTTCGATAGAGCCGAAGTGGTCAAACACGAAGGCAGTGGTGTTGTCGAAATCGAGCTTCGCTCGGACGACCACCTCTACATCGACGGCAAGAAGGTGGTTCTCCATCTGTCGGAACGCCAGATGGGAGACAAGCGAATCGTCGGTCACGAACTCCGCCAGGAGCTCGAAGACGGTGAGCAGGTGCTCTTGAACAGCAATGTTCTCGACTACCTCTACGATCACGAACTGTTTCCTGAACACTGCAAGAAGAACGAGCCGTGCGAAACCCTTTTCATTTTCTTCTGGGGAAGCATCTTTCGCAACCCGTCGCACGGCTACCTGTATGTCCGCTGCCTGTATTGGCGCGATGGCGAGCTGCACCGGGACTGCCTCTGGCTCGGCAACGGCTGGACTCGTCAGTTTCCGTCGGCTTTCGTCGCGCAAGTTAACTAAGTACTTTGGACTTGGGCACTTAGATACTTTGCCCTTAGTCCCGCCCAATCTTTGATTGGTGCGGGGCTTTTCTTCTGATAAAATAATCTAGGTACTAGGTGAATATCAGTATATGGTTACGGCTATATACCACCGAATCCAGCAAAATGATGAATTGAGAATGTTCTCGGTTAAGGCTTGGGACAGAGTGATTTATCTGAGCTTTCAAAAAATAAAATACTTGGTATGAGGTGTTATGGTATTTAAGATACCAAATTCGATGCAACTTGGAGATAGTTCATTTACTTCGATAAGTGGTGGTATGAGCGACACTTCATATATTTTCGCAACCCGTCGAACGGCAACCTGTATGTCCGCTACCTGTATTGGAACGATGGCGAGCTGAACCGGAACTACAACTGGCTCGACAACGACTGGAATCGTCAGAATCCGTCGGCTTTCGTCGCAAATCTTTTTATTTCTCTCCCACAATTATTTATTGGGAGAGTTTTGTTTTATCAGTTGCCCATTCCAACCACCTAACATTTTTCCAATTTCCTCGATTTTTAGAGATAGGACAGCATACTTTTTGTTATCTAAACTTTTGGTTTCCCATAAAATCATTAGAAGTATTTTGAGAGTATCAATTTTCCTAATACTAACTCTTACGTACGGTTGTTTTTCATTTTTATTCAAAAAACTTGCCTGAGCAATCATTTCAATACTTTCAACAAATAACTTATCTATTTTATTACCTAATGAATGCCTGTGAAGTTTAGGGATGTTTTGATAATAACTAAACCAAAGTAAATACAACTCTTTTAACTTTTGTAAAACTGGCAAAAGTCTCGGGGGGGGGGGTACTATTCAGTGAATGAGAAAAGTTTTTATTCATAAATATGATGATATCATTTCTATAGAAAATATACTTCTCGCTTGGCGGGGATTTGTAAAAGGAAAACGAAATCGAAAAGATGTACAGATATTCGAACAAAGATTGATGACAAATATTATTTCACTTTATAATGATTTGAAAAATGAGAAGTATGAACATTCAGATTATGAATCATTTAATATTTCAGACCCTAAACCTAGAAATATAAATAAAGCATCTGTCAGGGACAGGTTGTTACATCATCTTATCCATCAAAATTTATATTATTTCTTCGACAGGACTTTTATCCCTGATTCCTATTCTTGTCGGCTTAATAAAGGTACACACAAAGCTCTGAATCAATTTAGAAATTATGCTTGTAAAGTGTCTAAAAATAACACGAAAACTTGCTGGGTTTTGAAATGTGATATTAAAAAGTTTTTTGCTAGTATCGATCACTTAGTTCTAAAAGAAATTTTAGAAAGGTACATTGCAGATAGAAAGTTGTTAATATTACTTGCCAAAATTATAGATAGTTTTTCTTCTAACAAAAATAAAGGACTTCCATTAGGTAATCTAACTTCACAATTGTTAGTAAATATTTATATGAATGAGTTTGACCAATTTATGAAGCATAGAATAAAGGCAACATACTATATTCGTTATGCTGACGATTTTGTGATTTTGTCGACTGACAAAGAGTGGTTACTCAAAGTTTTACCCGAAATGAAAAGTTTTTTACTGAAAAAGTTAAAGTTAACAATGCACCCCAAAAAGGTTTTCATTAAAACTTATGCTTCCGGTGTAGATTTTCTGGGCTGGGTTCATTTTACTGACCATAGGGTTTTGAGGACTACTACTAAAAGAAGAATCTTTTCTGCTCTTGAAAGTGAGCAAACAAAAGATGAGACAATTCAATCTTATCTGGGTGTGCTGAAGCACGGAAATACTTACAAACTAAGGAATATGTTAAGTAATAATTTGCTATAAAATTAATTTCAATATTACATAACTATAATTACATTACATTTAAAAATAATAGATAAAATTACAAGGGAAAGGTCGTCGGTTCAACTCTGACCATTGGCTCCATTTATCGAGGTTCAACCTCAAAATTAATTTAATTCGGCTTGCAGTTTTTGAATTATATCAGCAAGTGACAAATTTAAAGATTCGTTCGTGTCTCGTGATTCTAAAGTAATTGTTTGAGTTTCTACTTCTTTGTCACCTAAAATGGCTAAGTAAGGAGTTTTTAGAGTTTTGGCTTTTCTAATTCTTTTACCCAGTGAATCGTCAGCTAAATAAATATTAACTCTAAAACCTTTGTTGATTAATTGATTTTTTAGATCTAAAGCTTTAGTTTCGTGACTTTCAGCAATAGGGATGATACTAATTTGAGTTGGGGAAAGCCATAAAGGAAAAGCACCAGCAAAATGCTCGATCATAATTGCCATAAAGCGTTCTAAGCTACCAGCAATTGCGCGGTGAATCATCACGGGAGTTTTCTTCTGGCCGTCAGTATCGGTGTAATTTAAACCAAAGCGTTCAGGCATTACAAAGTCAACTTGAGCGGTCGCTAATTGTCGTTCACGACCTAAAGAATCTTTAAACATAAAGTCTAATTTCGGACCATAAAAAGCGGCTTCACCAGAAACTCGTTTATAATCTAAATTTTCGGCTTGAGCCGCTTTTTCTAGCATCTTTTCGGCTGTAGTCCAATCAGTTGGATCACCTAAATATTTTTCAGGAGTTTTTTCATCGCGAACAGATAAAGAAACCCAGTATTGACCAGGTTTAAACATATTAAGTAAACTGTAAAATTGCTTGATGACAGAGATAATATTTATAATTTCTTGCTCCACTTGGTCTAAGGTACAAAAAACATGACCATCGTCTTGAGTGACACTACGGACGCGGGCGAGACCTAATAATTCGCCAGCTTGTTCATCGCGATAAACCATTGTTGTTTCTGAATAACGAATAGGTAAATCTTTATAGCTTCTTGGTTCGCTGGCATAAATTTGAGTGTGATGAGGACAATTCATTGGCTTCATCACAAATTCGGTTTTAGACACACCTTTGACATGAAAAAGTTCATCTTTAAATTTGTCCCAGTGGCCAGAAGTTTGGTATAGTTCTTTTTTAGTAATATGAGGAATAGCCACATTCTCGTATCCAAAATCTTTTTGAATGTTTTTAATTTTATCGACTATTAATTCACGCATTAAAGTTCCGCGGGGAGTAAAGAGGGGGAGTCCTGAGCCAACCAAATCAGAAAAAGTAAATAAACCAAGGTCTTGACCAATTTTACGATGATCACGTTTTTCGGCTTCTTGACGGTCAGTTAAATAAGTATCGAGTTCAACTTTGGTATTAAAAGCTAAACCATAAATTCGGGTTAACATTTTATTTTTTTCATCACCGCGCCAATAGGCTCCAGCCAAGCGGTCTAGTTTGAAACTTAAGGGATTGATATCTTTAGCGGGATTAGTCAAATGACCGCCGCGACATAAATCGGTGAATGCGCCAATAGTATAAAAAGTGATAGGCTCACCTTTGGCGACAATTTCATCAATTAATTCTTGTTTATAGGGATTGGTTTTATAGTGAGTCTTAGCTTCAGCCTCAGATACTGTTTTGGTTGTAAATTCTAACCAAGTTGGTAATAATTCTTTCATCTTAGCTTCTATTTTAGGTAAATCAGCTTCACTCAGTGGAGAAGTAAAATCAAAATCATAATAAAAACCATTATCGATCGCTGGTCCGATGGTGTTTTTCGTATCAGGATATAAATCTAAAACCGCAGAGGCTAATAAATGAGCTAAAGTATGACGCTTATTATCCAAATTATTGTTAGTAGACATGATTTTATTATCATAACAGAAAAAATAACAAAATAAAGTTTTAAATCAATAATGTTTCTTCAAGTTAAAGTGACAGTGTGTCATTTTAGCGAGAGCGGTGACACAGCCGACCAAGAGTAAACCAAGGATAGTCGTCAAATAATAGCAAAGGATAGTTTAACTAGCCTTTGACATTTTAGGTTTAAGATTCTGTCTTAGAATTTAAATATTGTTTACTTAAAACAATAAGGTGCTTTAGATTTGCGTCTTAAGAAATTCAGGCTTATAATAGAAGCGCTTAGAGTCGAGATGGGCTCGGCTTTCTATGTTATGGATGACAATAAACTAAAAACAGAAAATCTTAAAAAATTACAGGCCGAAAATCAACAACGAGCATTTCGAATGATGTTTGAAATTTTGATAATTTTTGGCTTACCAGCTTTAGTGGCGACGGTGGCGGGTAAGTTAATTGATAATCAGTTAGAGACAGGGCGTTTGGTAACTCTTAGCTTGTTAGCCATCGCTTTTGTGTCGTCTTGGTTTATGGTTATTCTAAAATATCGTAAATTAAGTCGAGAAATGAAAAAGCTCGATCAAGAATTAAAAGAGATGAGAGAGCAAGAGTTGAAATAATTAAATAGATATGGAGATTTTAAGAATTAAAGAAGAAATATTAGCGATTGGTCCTGATGTAGTTTTTAATTTAGGATCTTTTCCAGTGGCTAATTCTTTTTTGGCTATTTTATTTTTATTAATCGTGTTTATTATTTTTAGTTTTATAATCAGTCGATTTTTTACCTTACGTCCAATTAAAGGCCAAGTCGTAGTAGAAGTAGTTTATGAAGGAATGCAAGATTTAGTTAAACAAATTACCGGTGAGACTAAATATTTAACTAAAATTTTTCCTTTAATTGCGGCTTTGTTTGTATATTTAACTTGCGCCAACTTGTTGGGGATAGTTCCAGGTTTAACTAGTTTGACGTATAACGGAGTATCTATATTCCGTGTACCAACGACCGACTTTAACACTACTTTTGGCTTAGCGGCTGGGATGGTTTTAATGACTCAAGTCATTAATATTAAAGAATGGGGGATGTTTGGTTATTTTGGACGTTTTTTGCAATTTAAAGAAGTTTTTTTGGGATTTAAAACAGGCTTAGGAGCAGGTTTGGTCGCTTTTATTGGTTTTTTGGTCGGCCTCTTGGATATCGTTTCAGAATTTGCTAAAGTGATATCGTTGTCACTTCGTTTGTTTGGCAACATTTACGCTGGTGAAATTTTAGCGATTATTGCTTTAGGTTTTATGTCTTTTGTGTTTCCGTCGGCAATTATGGTTTTATCTATTTTCTTTGGCATAATTCAAGCGATGGTTTTTGGTTCTTTGGTGGCGGCTTATTATATGTCAGTTGTTAATCCAGAATTAGAAGAGGTAGACGAAGGAGCTCAGCTAGAATCTGAACTACAGCTTAAAACAAATTAATTATCAAAATTATTATTAATAATAAATATTATTTTATGGATGAAATAGAAGGAGTACGTTTAATGGCAAAAGCCATAACCACCCTATCAATGTTTGGTTCAGGTATCGGTGAAGGTTATTTGATTGGTAAAGCGCTTGAAGCAATTGGTCGTAACCCAGAACAAACTGGCTCGATTTTTTCAAAGATGATTATTGGGGTGGCAATGGCGGAATCAACGGCAATTTATGCTTTGGTTGCTTTTTTCATTATTTAATTTTTTATCTTTGTGGCTTTCGAACAAATTTTTACAAATCTAGGTTTTAATTGGCCAGTGGCTTTGGCTAACCTAATTAATTTTTTAATTATTTTTTGGGTGTTAAAGCGTTTTGCTTTTGGTCCGATAAATAAAATTTTAGTTGACAGGCGAAATTTAATTAATGAAGGATTAAACAATGCCGAACAAGCCAAAAAAGAATTGGTTATAGCAAATCAAAAAAGTATGGATATTGTAAATGAGGCCAAACTTGAAGCTCAAGAGGTGATGACGGATAGTTTCAAAAAGGCGGAAGTTTTAATGTCTTCGGCTCAAACTAAAGCTAAAATAGAGTCTCAAGCCATAATTGAAGCTAGTCAGATTGAAATTAATTCTAGGGCTAAATTAGCGGAAGACAAATTAAAACATAAAACCGCTGATTTGGTTATTCGAGGAGTAGAAAAGATTTTACAAGAAGAAATGTCTCTCGAAAAACAAGAAAAGTTAGTAGCTAAATTAATCAGTCATCATGGCCGATAAAAAAGTAGCTTTAACTTTATTTAATTTATTGCGTCGAGAACCCGAAAACGCTTTCTTTATTTTAGACAAAACAGAAGTTTATTTATCTCAAGTCGAAGAAAAAGAACGTTTGTTGCATTTATTTAAAAATCTTTTATTTTTATTAGAACTAGAAGCTAAAAATAGGACGGTTAAAGTGACTAGTAGTTTTAGGTTGTCAGATAAATTATTAAATCAAATAAAACAAATTGTGGGGGCGGAAAAAGAAACCTTGATTGAAGAATCAATCGATCCTGATTTGATTGGTGGATTTGTCGCTAATTATAACCATAAGTTGTATGATGCTAGCTTGCGCTTAAGACTTAATCTTTTATATAAACAGCTTGTTAATTAATTTATTTTTATGGATGTTGATAAAATAATCAAAAAATTAAGTACTAAAATCGAAACTTTAGAGGCTGATTTAACGGTAGCGGAAACTGGTCGAGTTAGTCGAGTGGCTGATAATATTGCTGAAGTAACGGGCTTGCCTCAGGTTCAAGCCATGGAAATGCTTACTTTGCCTAACGGCTTAACTGGTTTAGCTTTAAATTTGGAAGCTGATACAATTGGCGTGATAATTTTGGGTGATGGCTCTAGTTTAAAAGAAGGCGATGTCGTCTTGCGCACTGGGCGGGTTTTATCAATTCCGGTTGGTGAGGAATATTTAGGTCGGATGATTAATCCATTAGGGGAAGTTTTGGATGGAGGCAGTGAAATTAAAAATACTAAAACTTATTTAGTAGATAAAGTAGCACCAGGGGTGATGACGAGAGAACCAGTTAATGTGCCACTTTCAACTGGCATTAAAGCGATAGATTCGATGATTCCAATTGGGCGTGGTCAACGAGAGTTAATTATTGGCGACCGTGGAACTGGTAAAACTGCGATTGCGATTGATACAATTTTAAATCAAAAAGGAGAAGATGTTATTTGTGTTTATGTGGCAATTGGTCAAAAAAAGTCTAATATTGCGAGATTAAAAGATCAATTAGATAAAGCCGGAGCGATGGCTTATACGACTATTGTCGTCGCGGGGGCTTCCGATGGGGCGGCTTTATCGTATTTAGCACCTTACGCTGGTACGGCCCTCGCAGAATATTTTATGGATCAACAGCGTGATGTCCTTATCATTTATGATGATTTATCTAAGCACGCTAATGCTTATCGCGAAATATCTTTACTCTTGCGTCGACCACCGGGTCGGGAGGCTTATCCGGGTGATATCTTTTATCTCCACTCTCGATTATTAGAACGAGCTTGTCGTCGTAATAATGAGTCGGGTGGAGGTTCAATTACCGCTTTACCAATTATCGAAACTCAAGCCGGAGATGTTTCGGCTTATATTCCAACTAACGTTATTTCGATTACTGATGGTCAGATCTTTTTGGAATCAAATTTATTTTATAAAGGATTAAGACCAGCCGTTAATGTTGGTTTGTCGGTCTCGCGCGTGGGTGGTAATGCTCAAATTAAAGCGATGAAAAAAGTGGCTGGGCGACTTAAATTAGATATGGCCCAATATCGAGAATTGGAATCTTTTGCCCAATTTTCTTCTGATTTAGATAGCGAGACTAAGCGTCAACTTGATCGAGGGATTAAAATTACAGAAATTTTAAAACAAAAACAATTTTCGCCGTTAAAGACTAATCAACAAGTCGCGATTATCTTTGCGATTAATGCGGGGTTACTTGACGATGTCCCTCTTATTGATGTGGCTCGATTCGAACTTGAATTATTTGCTTATTTGGAAGCTGGTCATCAAGAATTATTGGATACTATTAAAGTTGATTGGACACCAGAAGTAGAAGCTAAATTAAAACAAACTTTGACCGATTTTAAAAAACAATTTAATTTTTCTGTTTAATTTTTATGGCTTTACAAGCAAAAACAATTAAAGCAAAGATTAGCTCGGTAAAAAATATTAAGAAAATTACTAAAGCGATGGAAATGGTGGCGGCCAGTAAAATGCGAAAAACGGTGGCTAAAGCATTAGGAACTAGACGTTACGCGGAACTGGCTTTGGAGTTGATGGTTAATATCTCAAAAAATCACGATATCCACCCTCATCCTTTTTTGTTTTATGGTTCTGGCGAAAAAACTTTATGTGTCGTGGTTGCTTCTAATAAAGGGTTATGTGGCGGTTTTAATTTGATTTTAGGTAAACGGATTTTAAAATTTAGTAATAAGATTGGTTTAGACCAAATAGAATTTATAACGATTGGTCGACGAGCCGAATTGATTGTGCGACGCTTAGGTAAACATCCGATCGCTAGTTTTGTCGATTTACCCGATGATTTATATGAAGATAAGGTTAATCCAATTATTAAAATTATCACTGAAGAATTTGGTGAAAGATTTAAAGATGTTGTTTTAGCTTATAATGGTTTTGTCTCGGCTTTAGTTTATAAACCAATCGTCAGAGGCTTGTTGCCAATTAAAGCTATCAATGTTCGTCATTCAATTGAAGAATTAGGTGAAGTCGAGAAAAATGAACCAGTCGTAACTGGTTCGATGGCGCAATATTTATTTGAGCCAGATCCAGAAGAAGTCTTAAATGAAATTTTGCCAGCTTTGTCAAAAATTATTGTTTATCAAGCTATTCTTGAATCTCGAGCTTCAGAACAAAGTGCCAGAATGATTGCGATGAAAAACGCTTCGGATAATGCTGGTAATTTGATCGAACAATTATCAATTGGCTATAATCAAGCCCGGCAAGCGGCGATCACACAAGAAATAGCCGAAATTATAGGTGGTAGTATTTAATTAAAATTTTTTTATGTCTGATAAAAATTCTCTGAAGTTAGAAAACATAACCGGAAAAGTGTCACAAGTTTTAGGTCCAGTCGTGGATGTAGAATTCTCGGCTGAATTACCACCGCTACTATCGGCGCTTAAAATAAAATTAACTGATCGTGATTTGATTTTAGAAGTATCACAACATTTAGGCTTGAAAGAAGTGCGGGCAATTGCGATGGGTTCAACTGATGGCCTCGCTCGGGGGACTGAAGTGGTAGTTTCTGATTCTTCAATTACGGTACCAGTTGGAGTCGAAACTTTAGGCCGAATGTTTAATGTCATCGGCGAGCCGATTGATGGTAAAGAAGCTCTCAAACCAGACATTAAACGTTATTCGATTCATCGACCAGCTCCTAGCTTAATTGATCAATCTTCAGAGTCTGAAATTTTAGAAACAGGGATTAAGGTTATTGATTTAATGTGTCCGTTTACGAGAGGGGGTAAGGTCGGATTATTTGGTGGAGCCGGAGTTGGTAAAACGGTGATCATTCAAGAATTAATTAGAAACATTGCTGAGGAGCATGGTGGCTATTCGGTGTTTGCTGGTGTTGGCGAAAGAACCAGAGAGGGGAATGATTTGTATCGCGAAATGGCCGAGTCTGGGGTCCTAGCTAAAACGGCTTTGATTTTTGGCCAAATGAATGAACCACCAGGAGCTAGAGCCCGAGTTGCCCTCTCCGCTTTATCGATGGCTGAATATTTTCGGGAAGAAGAAAAAAAGGACTTACTATTGTTTGTCGATAATATTTTTCGTTTTACTCAAGCTGGAGCCGAATTGTCGGCTTTGTTAGGACGTTTACCAAGTGCGGTGGGTTATCAACCAACTTTAGCCACCGAAATGGGTGAGCTTCAAGAAAGAATTACTTCAACTAAATCTGGTTCGATTACTTCGGTTCAAGCGGTTTATGTACCAGCTGACGACTTGACTGATCCCGCGCCAGCCAATACTTTTGCCCATCTTGATTCAACGGTTGTGCTTAATCGGTCTTTGTCTGAATTAGGTATTTATCCAGCCGTCGATCCGCTTGATTCAACCTCAAAAATTTTAAATCCAGATTTAGTCGGCGAAGATCATTACAATGTCGCTCGCGGAGTTCAACAAGTGCTTCAGCGGTATAAAGATTTACAAGATATCATCGCTATTTTAGGCGTAGATGAATTATCAGATGAAGATAAACAAACCGTGTCTCGAGCGCGAAAAATTCAACGTTTTTTGTCGCAACCTTTCTTTGTGGCCGAACAATTTACTGGTCAACCGGGTCGCTATGTATCTTTAGCCAAAACGATTGAAGGTTTTAAAGATATTTTAGCGGGTAAGTATGATGAATATCCAGAATCAGCTTTTTATATGAAAGGTGACGCTAGTGAAATTAAACACCCTGAATAATTATGGCTAATTTTTTAAAATTTTCAATTGTTACTCCAGATCAAGTAGTGTATGAAGATGAAATTAGCCAGGCGACTATTCCAACTAAAGTTGGCGAGATCACTGTTTTGGCTAATCACACCCCTCTGGTTTCGACTTTAAGTTATGGTGAATTACGAATCAAAAAAAGTAGTGGTGAAGAAGTGGGTTTTGCTGTCTCGCAAGGGGTAATTGAGGTTAGACCGGGAAGTGAATTAATCGTTTTAACCAATTTTGCTCTTCACGCCAGAGAGATTGACATCGCCGAAGCCGAAAAAGCGAGGGCCCGAGCGGAAGAAATACTTAAAGATGAAGAGGCTTTATCAAAAGAGGATTTTGCTCATTTTGAAACATCTTTAATGAGAGAAATTGCTAAAATAAAAACTGGCCGTCGGTGGTTGAAGTAATCTAAGTTAACAACTTGATCGCATCGATAATTAAACTTGGTTCGTTGTTGCGGTAATTTATTTTGCCCCGACAAGCGACACAATTATCAACTTGAAGTAAATCTTTAAACTTTTCTAGTCGATCTGAAAAAACAACTGTTTCTAAAGTATCTTCCATGTCGACAAGGCGAACGAAAGCCATTTGGTCGCCCTTTTTGGTGATGATCATTTTTATGTCTTCAATTAAGCCACCGACTGTAGTGGTTGTACCATTTGGTAAATGCTTATTGTAATTAATTGTATTTTCTTTTTTATTAAATTTATCTTTAAATTCATCTAGCGGGTGGCCAGAGATAAAAAGACCAAGTAATTCTTTTTCCCATTTTAAAATATCTTTTTTAAGAGCCGGCTCGGCGCTTGGTAATTTAAAAATCGGGATTGAGGTTTGGTCTGACATTAAACCAAAAATAGATTCTTGACCACCATTTAATAAAGATTGCTTGGCAAAAGTTAAAGCTAGATCTAAACCAGTAAGCATGGCTCCGCGTTCTTCTTTGAGACAATCTAAAGCGCCTGATTTGATTAAAGCTTCAAGTGATTTTTTATTTAAATTACGATGATTGATTCGTTCTAAAAAATTAGCATATGAGGTAAAAGGTCCACCTGATTTTCTTTCGGCGACAATCGCGTTGGCAATATCCTCGCCAAAGTTTTTGATGGTATAGAGACCAAAACGAATAACTTTATTTTGCTTATCGTTTGGATCATCAACGACCGTAAAATAACCAAAGCTCGAATTAATATCGGGTGGTAAAATCGCTATGCCCAGGCGTTTGGCTTCACCAACATAAACGCCGATTTGCTCGATATCGCCTGATTCAGCTGTTAAACAAGCACACATATACACAACTGGATAATTGGCTTTCATATAAGCTGTTTCGTAAGCGACTCGGCCATAAGAAGCCGAATGAGCTTTGTTGAAAGCATAGGCGGCGAAGGGTTTAATTCGATTCCACAAATCTTCAGCCGTTTTTTTCTCGATGCCGTTTTTAATACAACCGTCTTTAAACTTTTTTTCTTGTTCAGCCATTAAAGCTGGAATTTTTTTACCCATGGCTTTACGAAACTTATCAGCCTCAAGCCAAGTGTAACCAGCTAGTTTAATGGCGGTCATCATCACGTCTTCTTGATAGATTAAAAGACCATAACTACGATTTAAATCTTCAGCTAAAGCCGGGTGAGGGTAGTCGACTAATTTGGGATTATGTTTTCGTTTGATATATTCGGGAATAAACTCCATTGGACCTGGGCGATACAGAGCCACCATGGCATTAATATCATCAATATTGGTTGGCTTTAATTCTTTAAGCCATCTAGTCATACCAGCGCCGTTTAGTTGGAACAAACCTTCGGTTTCGCCACGAGCAAGAAGAGCAAAAGTTTTTTGATCATCAAGAGGGATATCCTCAATATCAACGATTTGGTCATAAACTTTTCTAACTAATTTGACGGCATCAGCTAAAATGGCTAAGTTACGCAGGCCTAAAAAATCAAACTTAGTCAAACCAACGCCATCTTCACCCACGGCATACATATCGTATTGAGTAATGATTGATTGACCTTTTGGATCATATTGCAGAGGGACATAATGATCCAGTGGTTTAGGCGAAATAACGACACCAGCGGCATGAACCGAAATATGCCGAGCTGAGCCTTCAATCTTGCGAGCTAAATCGATAATTTGTCTCGTATCATTTTCATTATCATAAGCTTCTTTTAATTCAGGAATCATATCTAAAGCCCGATTGATAGTCATGGCAAAGCCTTGTGAACCAAGAGGAATTAATTTAGAAATTCGATCACCGGTTGCATAAGGGTAACCTAAAGCGCGAGCAGTATCTCGAACTGAACCACGAGCCATCATGGTGCCAAAGGTTCCAATCTGAGCTACTTTATCGGCGCCATATTTTTCTCGAGCGTAATCAATAATTTCATCTCGCCGATTATCAGCAAAGTCCATATCAATATCGGGAGCGGACGGTCGTTCGGGATTAAGGAAACGCTCAAAAGGTATTTGATACTCGATTGGATTTAATTTGGTGATATCAAGAGAATAAGTGGTCATGGAGCCAGCCACCGAACCTCGAATATTGTAATAAATACCATGTTCGCGAGCGTAGCGAATAAGATCGCCAACCACTAAAAAGTAATCAGCGTAGCCTTTCATTTTGATAATATCTAATTCGTAAGTTAAGCGATCAAGCGAATTCTGGTCTTGGTCTAAACCGCGTTTTTTCATGCCAAT
>Ga0208904_1001098_pt1 | contig 19185 bp, 18 predicted proteins | sample AntAceMetag02UKB_FD_184774 | JGI IMG/M metagenome (GOLD analysis project Ga0208904, IMG submission 184774) | Saline lake microbial communities from Ace Lake, Antarctica - Antarctic Ace Lake Metagenome 02UKB (SPAdes) (version 2) | ecosystem: Environmental > Aquatic > Non-marine Saline and...
TTGGTTGATGACCCTGCTACGGCAATTATCCGTGGCACAGGATTAATTTTGGAAGATTTTGATAATCTGAAACCAGTAATTATTCCTTCAGCTCGAGATTAGATTTAAGTATAAGAAAAAGACAATATTTTTTATTTGTCTTTTTTTTTTGTTACAAGACTCAAGTTTTTTCGTCTATATAAGTGCAATAGTAATTTTAAAATAGATTCGAATGAAAAGCGAAATTCAACAATTAAACAGTTGCTATCACAATTACCGTCAGGTCATGGCCATAAATACTGGCATTTTTACAACTAGTATTTATGTTTGGTTTTTAAATTTTTGGGCTCAGAGAGTCAATATTGCAGAAAGCGATTATTTCAACTAAATTTTGATTATTTTCTTGTTCATTTTCCACGGCTCCTGGTCCAAACCCGAGGAGCTTTTGCTTTATCCACTTTAATAAGCTAAAAAAGAGGATTACTATGATTAAGAGAATAATTACTAAATTTTTATTGGTTAGCTTAATAGCCGTTGTTCTAATAAGCTTGCATGCGACGATTTATATTATTTATCTTGCCAATGCTGGACTTAACTTCAGGGAGGCTAGTTTTGTGAACCTATTTTATCTATTAGCCCTCTTTTTTCTTGAAATGCCAAGCAAGATTGTTATTAATTTATTAGGAAGGAAGATTTCTCTGATTGTTTCCGCCGTTCTATACGGAATTGGGTTTGGGCTTTATTCTTTGGCTTATAGTTTGTTGAGTTTTATTTGTGCTAAAATTTTTATTGCCGCAGGCACGACCTTAGTTTCCAAAGCATTAAAGTCTTGGTTAACTGATTCTTCACGTTTTTGTGGATTAAAAGGAAAATCAAAGGGTGTTTTTTTCTCGAAAGGGAGAATGATCTGTTTTGTTAAATTGATAGTTGGCTTTGGTGGCGCTTATCTTGGAGTAAAGAATTTTTCTCTGCCTTTCGCAGTCGCTAGTTTGGGATATTGGTCTCTGGCGATTTCATCCTTATTAATTAAAGAAGGAGTTCATTTGCGGGGAGCAAGAATAAAGAAAACATCTTTGATTGATTTCAAAACGATTACCCAAGAAGGCGTTGCTTATGTCTGGCAGGATGATGTTATGTTTATAATTATAGGTCTAACCATAATTATAGCTCTTGGTTTTCCATCTCTTTCTATGGTTTGGCAACCGCGTTATTCTTCTTTCCTTTCGGGTAGCCATCTTTTAGCTTGTCTATGGTTATTGATTAGCGGGGGCGTTTTATTGAGCGAAAAAATGACAAGACCTTGTTATGTTAGAGCTTGCCATAACTGGAAAATGCGCTTTACCGAGCCCTGCAAAATAATTACCTAATAAAGCTGAACAAAAACCCGCTCATTGAATATCAATGAGCGGGTTTATCATTTAATATGGGGTTAGTCCCAATTAGTAATTTTCTAACTTAAGAGAGAGTAATTTAGATGTTCCGTCTTCATGCATGGTTACTCCATAAAGAATATCTGATATTTCTATTATTTCTTGATTGTGTGTAACAACAATAAATTGAGTATAATTGCTGAGTTCTTTAATAATTTTAGCAAACCTTGATGAATTTTCTTGGTCTAAAGAAGCAGCTACTTCATCTAGTATAACAAAAGGAGGTTTGTTAATAGATATTATGGCAGCTATTAATGCCAAGGATGTTAAGGCTTTTTCTCCACCAGATAGCATAGAAATGTTTTTTATTTTTTTGCCAGGAGGTGTAGCCAAAATATCAATAGTTTCTGATAATTCTATCTTAGCATCGCCTCCATTAAATATAATTTTAAAATATCTATTAAAGGCGTGATTGATTTTGCTAAAGCTTTCTTGAAATTGATTTTTTATCTTTTGGTCTAATTCATCGTTGATTTTGTTCAATGATTTTATACTTTCTTCTAAATCAATGCTTTGTTTTTCTAAGAATTCGTGGCGACCTCGAACTTGAGGATATTCTTTAATGACTTCCGGGTCAATTCCTCCAATTATTTCTAATTGATATTTTAATTTATTGATTTTTTCAAGGTCAGAAGCGCTGGATTGGTAATTTTTTTCTTCTTTGGTTTCGACTAATCCTCTAATTTGCGCGCTATATTCTTTCATTTCATTTTTTATTTCTTCATTCAGGGCTTGTTCTCTTGTTTCCCAACGAGCTAACTCAATTTTAAGTTCATTAATTTGATAATCCATTTTTCCTAGTTCTGTTTGTTGGTCATGTATGTCTTTTTGCCAAGAAACCATTTCTTTTTCTTTAATGCTTGTTTCTTTAGAAAATTTTTCCATTTTTTGACTGGCTTTTTCTAATTTTTCGTTGATTATTTCTATTTTTTGGCTTAAGATTTCTTTTTCTTTTTTTGTTTTATTTAATAATTCTTTATTAGAGCGAGATTCTTCTAATTGAGAAGGGTTTTTGATTAAAAAGGAATCTAATAATTTTTTAGTTTTTTCTCGCGCTTTTTCCGCCCAAATCTTGATTTCTTTCCAGTCTTTTTCGTTTTTAGCTTGTTTGATTTTTTGCCATAGCTCTTCTTGGATTATTTTAATTTTTCGTAGGCCATGAATCAATTCTTCTGTCTTAATACCAATTTCGTCATTACTGATTTTTATTGTTTGGTCGGTTTTTCTTTGCTCTTCTGTTAATTTGTTGTTCAGTGTTGATTGTTTAGAAATATATTGATTTTTTTCTTCTAAGAGTTGTTGATATTCTTTTTGAGGTTTTTGATATTCATGACTAATTGTCCTTTGAAAGAATTTTTTTGATTTTTCTTGAATAATTTTTAATTCTTGAGCAATTTTTTCGCGTTTTTGTCCTTTTATTTCTATCTCTTTATTCAGGCTAAGGTTTTTTTGATGTAGGGTTTGCCAAGAATAATGATAGTATCTTATTTGTATTTTGTATAATTTTTTTTCTATCTCTTGCCGTTTTTCTAATTTTTGAATCTGTCGATTAAGAGAATTAAGCAAGGGTTTAATCTCAGAGAGCACAATTGCTGTTTGTTGCAAGTTTTCTTGACTTTTTTCTATCTTTTTTTGAGCATTATTTTGTTTAATTTGATATTGTTTAATGCCGGTAGCTTCATCAAAAAAATTTTGCCTTTCGCCGTAAGATAATTCTAATATTCGTTGAATTGTTCCCTGACTGATAATGCTATAACTTTTTTGGCCAAAATTAGATTTAGCCATTAATAATAGGATGTCTTGTAAATGAACTCGATTTTTGTTTATAAAGTATTCATTTTCTCTATTGCGATAAATTTTGCGGGTAATAGTGAATTCTTTATAATCAATTGTTGCTGATTCGTCTTCGTTGTTAAAAAATAAAATAACCTCAGCTGAATTGAGGTGTTTTTTTTGGGACGAACCAGAGAAAATTATATCTTCGGATTTTTTACCACGAAGCGCTTTAATACTCTGCTCGCCCAATGCCCAACGAATTGATTCTCCTAAATTTGATTTCCCAGACCCATTGGGACCGACAACAGCGGTAATGTTAAATTTTTTTTGATTTGGTTTAGCAAATTTTAGGACTGTTTTTTTAGCAAAAGATTTAAATCCAATTAGCTCTAAACGTTCAAGATACATATCGTTGAATAATTTTTAATTTTTGGTTTCTATTTTTTTTAAGGCCCCCTTTGCCGCACTTACCTCCGCCTCTTGTTTACTTTTTCCTTGCCCAGTGGCAATCAGCTTGTTTTTTAAAAAAATTCCACTAATAAATTTTTTGGAATGATCAGGGCCTTTTTCTTCCATTATTTTATAATGTGGGGTGATTTTAAACTTCTCTTGAGTAATTTCCTGCAAATGGCTTTTAGGATCTAAATATAGTTGCAGTTTTAAAATCATAGCCAATTGGGGCCACAAATATTGTTTGATGAATTTTTCTGCTTCTTTTATTCCTTTATCTAAGTAAATAGCTCCAATTATGGCCTCAAAAACATCAGCCAAAATGGCGTCTTTTTGGCGATTTATAGATTTAGCTTCGCCCTTACTTAAATAAAGATATTCATTAACTTTTAATTTAACTGAAATTCTGGCTAATGATTTAGTATTAACTAAGCTGGCTCGCAAGCAAGTGAGGTCTCCTTCAGATTTGTTGGGAAATTTTTCATACAACAATTTAGTGATAATTAGCTCTAAAACGGCGTCTCCCAAAAATTCTAACCTTTCGTTATTCCCAATCTTTGATTTAGGGTGTTCATTAATATAGGAACGATGTATCAGAGCTTGCTTAAGCAAATTCTTATTATTAAAATCTGTTTTTATTTTTTTTTCAAATTCAAGTAAATTCTTCATTTTTTTTCATTTTTTCATAAATAGCTCCCAAGACACCATTAATAAATTTACTGGATGTCTCACTGCCAAATAATTTAGCTATTTCTATAGCTTCGTTAATGATGACTTTTGGGGGGGTTTGGACAGAGATTAGTAGTTCAAATACCCCTATCCTTAGAATATTCCTGTCTATAAGAGTTATTTTTTCAATAGGCCATTGTGGAGCATATTGAATAATAAAGGAATCAATTTTTTTAATATTTTTTAATATATCTTGAACCAATTGTTTAAAAAAAAGTTTTTCTTTAAAATTAGAAGACGAGAATTCTTTGAGATTGCGTTGAATGATTTCTTGGATATCAACATTTTTAGGAATTATAGATTTGTTAAAATCCCATTCACCTAAAACCTGTAAAGTCATGGTGCGAGCCAAGCGCCTTTGAGACATAGATTTAAATTTAAAATTTATTTGTGTTTTGTATCTTTTCTGTTCACCATTTTTTCTTTTTTTTCTATCCCTTTTCCTTCTTTTCCTTCTTTTTTATCTTTTTGCTCTTTAGTACCCTTTTTGTCTTTTTCTTTTTTATTTTTTCTTTTTTCTGCCTTTAATTTTATTATTTCTTTTCCCATGTATGTCCCACAAAAGGGGCAGACCTGATGAGAAGGTTTAGGTTTTTGACATTTGGGGCAAACAGACAAATGCATTTTCTTTAAACGATATTGATATTGTCTTCTTTTTTGACGGGATTTTGATCTTTTTTGTGTTGGTAAAGCCATAGATTTAATATTAGATCCTAAGTACTAAATCCGAAATTCTAAACAAATTCAAATATTAAATGACCAAAAATCCAAAACATATATTTTGAGCATTTGAATTTTATATTTAGATATTGTTTAGGGTTTAGATATTAGAATTTTGAATTTATTATATTTTTATTTTAACATTTTCAATTACTTTAGCAATAGTATATGGGTTGCAAATACTAGATATTTGTAATATTATTAATATATAAGAACCCGCTCACTGCGTTCGCAGAACCTTGATTACTTCGTAATTAGATTATTCACAGTTTATTAACATTTTATTAACTTACTATAATTATTTTTTTGTAGTATAGTATCACAAAGAAGAAACGATAAATATTAATTTATTATATGGAAAGAAAACAGATTTGGAACATAGTTTTATCTGAATTAGAGCTTTTAATTTCTAAAGCCAATTTTAAAACATGGCTTCAGGGTACTTATATTTTAGAAATAAAAAATGACAGCAAATCAGTAGTAGTGGCAGTTCCAAATAGTTTTGCGAAAAGCTGGTTAGAAAAGAAATATCACAAGCATATTTTAGAAGCCCTGCGAGGCGCAACAGAAGACAAAGTGGAAGATATAATTTATAAGGTTGAGGCAGGCAAGATTAAAGATGGGCCGAGAATAAATATAGCCAAGATACCCGTTTCAGAAGAAAAAATTCAAGTTAATACTGAAAATAATCATGGATTAAATCCCAGATATACTTTTAAAAATTTTGTGGCTGGAAAGGGCTCTGAGTTGGCTCATGCGGCTTGTCAGGCGGTATGTAAGAATTTGGGCAAAAAATATAACCCTTTATTTATTTACGGCGGAGTGGGTTTGGGCAAAACTCATTTATTGCAAGCAGTTGGGCACGAGCTTCTAAGCAAAAATCCAAAAATTAAGCTATTTTATACTAATGCGGAAGAGTTTACCAATGAATTTATTAAAGCGATTGGCAATGGGACCATGGAAAAATTTAAAAATTTTTATCGCCACTTGAAAATTCTTTTAATTGATGATATTCAATTTATGGCTGGCAAAGATCGAACTCAAGAGGAATTTTTTCATACCTTTAATGCTTTATATCAAGAGGAAAGGCAGATAGTTATTGCTTCGGATCGACCTCCAAAAGAGATTCCAGCCCTGCAAGACCGCTTAACTTCCCGTTTAACATGGGGTCTAATTGCAGATATTGCCCCGCCAGGACTAGAAACAAGAATAGCTATTTTAAAAGCAAAATGCAAAGAAAAGAATTGTGTTTTAGAAGGCAATGTTTTAGAATATTTAGCAACCCACGTTCAGAATAATGTTCGCGAATTGGAGGGAGCATTAAACAAATTAATCGCTCATTATGAATTTCATCAAACTGAATTGACTTTGGATGTTGTTAAAAACATATTAAGTACTTTAAATAGTAGGCCAAAGACGGGTTTTATTCACCCCAAACAATTAATTGAAACAGTGGCGAATTTTTACGGATTAGATGTAGCTGAAATGATTAGTTCTTCTCGTAAAAAAGAATTTGTGGGACCTCGCCAAATAGCCATGTATTTAATGAGAGAAGAAATAAACGCTTCTTTTCCTTTGATCGGCAAGGAACTAGGAAAACGAGACCATACCACAGCTATGCACGCTTATGATAAAATAAAATCAGCTGTTGATAAAGACGCTAAAATAAAAAGAGAAATAGATTTGATTAGAGAGAGGTTGTATAATTAATAGACCGCACTTTGTGCGGAAATCCTAAATCCTAAATTCCAATTTCTAAACAATATCTAAATCCAAATGTTCAAAATACAAAACATTTAGAATTTTAAACGAAGTGCTTATGTATATAATTAAGGCCTCGGGGCAAAAAGCTAAATTTAATCCTCTTAAAATTAGAAGAACATGTTTGCGGGCGGGAGCCAACAAGGCCTTGGCTATGAAAATTGAAGACTTGATTTCAGCTAAAGTTCGGGACGGAATGTCTACTAGAAAGATATTCCGTTTGATTTTAGATTTATTGGAAAAATTTAGTCCCTTGACTTCATCTCGTTATGCCCTAAAAGAGGCTATGCTTAGTTTGGGGCCCGATGGATTTATTTTTGAAAAATTTATGGTTCTTCTTTTAAAAGCTTATAATTATCAAGCCCATTGCCCCCCTATTTTAATGGGGCGTTGTGTAAACCATGAAGTAGATATTGTGGCTACTATAATCTCTCCCAGCCAGAAAGAAAAGGAAAAGTATTTAATAGAATGTAAGTATCACAATGCTCCTGGAATTAAAACCGACCTAAAGGACGCTCTCTGTCTTTGGGCCAGGTTTGATGACCTTAAAGAAAGGGGGTTTACCTGCTCATGGTTGATATCAAACACTAAATTTTCTAAATCAGCCATTCAGTATGCTCGTTGCAGAAACATCAAACTATTAGGTTGGCAATGTCCCACGCAAAAAAGTCTTAATTATCTAATTGAAAATAAGAAACTTTATCCGATTACTATTTTAAAACATTTAGATAAAATTTCAGCGGAGAGATTATTCTCGCAAAATATCATTTTAGCTAGCCAACTTTTGTCTCAAGGAACAGAAAAATTAAACTTCAAGACTGGAATTGCTAAAAATAAATTAAATGAATTAATAAATGAGGCTAGGCTAATTCTCGAAAATTAATTAATACTTTTATTATGTTAAATATAGATGATTTATTAAACTACGGCGATTCTTCAGATTCAGATTTAGATGATAAGCAGGCGCAACTAAAAGATAGATTGTCAGACATTAAATCCAAGGAAATTGAAGAAGGGATCAGTTCTCAAGCACGCAAATCAGGGTTGCCATATGTTAATTTAGTTAATTTTCCGATTTCTCCCGAAGCATTGAGATTAATTTCCAAAGAAGAAGCTTTAGATCATCAGGTGATTTGTTTTTATAGAACTGAACGGACCGCCAAATTAGCCTCTTCTCAAGCGGAAAATTTTTCTTTGGGAGAATTTTGCGTTTCTTTAGAAGCGGCCTACGGAATCAAGACTGAACTTCATTTAATCTCAAAGCAAAGTTTTGATTTTGCCATCAAACGCTATGATTTACTGCCCAAGCTCAGAGAAGCCACCAAAGGTGTTAAAATTAGCCCAGAAGAATTCAAAAATTTTGAAAATAAGATTAAGGATTTTAAAGATTTAAATAAAGAAATTCAAAAAACAGACATTTCTAATTTAATTACTTTAATAATGGCTAGTTCGGTTAAGTCTAGGGCTTCAGATGTTCACATTGAGGCCGAGGAAGATGGAATCAAGATTAGGTTTAGGATTGACGGTATGTTGGTGGATGTAGCAGAGATAAATAAAAAATTTTGGTTACAAGTTATCTCCCGTATTAAGTTATTATCAGGGTTAAAAATAAATGTTGTTGGTCGTCCTCAAGACGGACGTTTTGTTATTGATTTAGGAAAAGAGAAAATAGATATTCGGGTTTCGTGTCTTCCCACTTCTTATGGAGAAAGCGTAGTAATGCGTTTGCTTCGTTCTTCGGCCGCGGGTTTAGCTTTTGAAGATTTAGGTCTTAAAGGAAGAGCTTATGATATCCTTAAGGTAGAAGTAGAGCGTCCTAATGGTATGATTATCACTACTGGTCCGACTGGATCAGGCAAAACAACAACTTTATATGCTATTCTTAATAAACTGAACGACGAAGAAACAAAAATTATTACAATGGAAGACCCCGTAGAATACAGATTAAAAGGAATAAACCAAAGTCAGGTTCAAAAATCTAAAGATTATACATTTGCCAAGGGTTTACGTTCTATTTTGCGCCAGGATCCTGATGTGGTCATGGTGGGAGAAATAAGGGATGCTGAGACGGCCGACATTGCCGTTCAAGCAGCTTTGACGGGGCATGTAGTTATTTCTACCTTACACACCAATGACGCTGCCGGAGCTTTACCTAGATTTCTTTCTATGGGGGTTAAGCCGTTTCTTTTGGCTCCAGCATTAAATGCTATTATTGGCCAACGTTTAGTTAGACGCATTTGTGAAAAATGCAAAGAAGAGATTAAACTAAGCGCGGAAAAGCTAGAGAGAGTTAAAGCTCTTCTGACTGATATTCCCGAATCTGCAGACACAAAGATTAATATGGATAACCTTAAGTTTTATCAAGGCAAAGGATGTTCTGCTTGCCAGGGATTAGGTTATCATGGCAGAATTGGTATTTATGAGGTTCTTGTTGTTGACCAACCTGTTGAAAAAATGATTTTAGAAAAGGAATTATCTGAATACAAGGCCCGAGAGTTAGCAAAAGCCCAAGGAATGATTACTATGGTTCAAGATGGACTATTAAAGGCCATAGACGGAATTACGAGCGTTGATGAGGTTTTCCGGGTAGCTGAATAATATAAGAACCATTCCTCGCTACGCTCGTCAGAACCTTGTTATTCGCTTCGCTTATAATAAAAAAAACAGCTAATCTTAGTATTTTTAGCTGTTTTTTTTGTTGGTGTTATTTGATTTTAGCCAATTGTTTTACTATTTTTTGAGATTCTTTTTCAAGTTTTAGTATTTCATTTTTAAAAGCATCTGGCAGAAAAATTGTTTCCTTATGTTCTATTTTTTTTTCTTTTCGCCATTTTCTTATTTCTGTAATTATGTCTTTAATCTTCTCAAATTCTTTTTCAACTTCAGTATTAATCATTTTCTTATCAGATTTGGGCCATTTAGCTACGATTAATAAATCAGAAATTTTTTTATCTCCTATTTTATTAAATTGAATATTAATGGTTTCAGTAACAAAGGGGATAAAAGGATGAAGCATTCTTAGGCATTTTTCTAAAATTATTCTTAGAATACCAGAGGTTTGTTTTTGTATTTTTAGGTCTTCTTTTTGAAATTTTGCTATTTCTAAATACCAGTCAGCAAAATCGTGCCAAACAAATTCATAAAGTTCTTTGGCCGCTAAACTTAATTCATTATTTTCAATTTTTTTAGTAACGGAGTCAACAAGGTTATTCATTTCAGATAGTATCCATTGGTCGGCTTTAGTTGGTTTTTTTATTTCCTCTTTTGGAATTTCTTGATTTATGAGTTCTACAAATCTGGAAATATTCCAAAGTTTGTTGATGAAATTGCGAGCTGCTAAAATAGCGCGAGAATCAAAACGAATTTCTTGTTGATCTCTGTTGGCTTGGAGAATAATACCTAAACGAGTAGCATCTGAGCCATGTTCATTTATAAATTTTAATGGATCAACTCCAGTTCCTAGCGATTTGCTCATTCTTTTGCCTTCTGGTGTAAGAATAGTTCCGTGGATATAAACGTTCTGGAAGGGTATTTTTTTCATAAATTCAAAACCTGAGAATACCATTCTGGCTACCCAAAGATATAAGATGTCTCTAGCCGTAGAAAGCATTGATGTGGGATAGTATTCTTTTAAATCTTTAGTTTTTTTAGGCCAACCCAAGGTGGCAAAAGGCCAGAGAGCTGAGGAAAACCAAGTATCTAAAACATCTGAAGATTGTTGCCATCCTTTCATATTATGATCGCCGTCAAGTATTTCATATTCTTCTGTTTCTCCGAATAAAGGAATGTGACCACTTAATTCTTTTTGATCACCACCTTGTAAAAATTTGCGTAATGCGCGCATATATGCGCCGTGGGTAATTACTAATATTTTTTGATTATTATAATTATGGTCCATTTTTTGTACGAATTTTTCAGCCCTTTTATTCATGCTTTCATAACTTTCTTCACCATCTCCAGGTATGTCATAAACAAACTTATTTTTATGATAATCAGGGTGTTCTTTTTTAATTTTTTTACTAGTTTTGCCTTCAAATTCGCCATAATCTCGTTCAATTATTAGCGGTTCAATAACCACAGGTATGTTTAGTTTATTTGCAATAATTTCGGCTGTTTGCCTTGTGCGCATTAGAGGAGAACATACAATTACAGTAAAGTTTTCGTTTTTTATTTTTTCTGCAAATTCTCTGATTTTTTCAGTGTTGTTTTCGTCTATTGGCACATCACTTCGTCCTTGATATTTTCCTTTTTGGTTCCAATCTGTTAACCCATGTCTTGTGACTACAAGTTTTGTTACATTTTCGGGAACTAAAATTTCGTTTCCTTTATGCCAAACAGGAATGCGATGTCCCCACCAAAGTTGTCGAGAAATACACCAATCATCAACGTTATTCAACCAATCCAAATAAACTTTTTTAAATCTTTCGGGAATAATTTTTATCTTCCCATTCTTTACGGCTTTAATGGCTGGCTTTGCTAACTTTTTCATTTTAACAAACCATTGTGTAGAAATTTGTGGTTCAATTGGGGTGCTACATCGGTCACAAAGAGAAATTTGATGTTCATAATCTTCAATTTTTTCTAAAAGATTTGATTTTTCTAGTTCAATAATGATTTGTTTTCTAGCTTCTTTTGCAGAAAGACCAGCATATTTACCAGCTTCTGCTGTCATTTCGCCTTTAGGGCCGATTACATTAATAATTGGAAGATTATTAGCTTTTCCAATTTGCCAATCTGTTTTATCATGAGCTGGAGTAATTTTTACTGCTCCAGTTCCGAACCCTAACTTAACCAAGTGATGAGCTACAACAGGAATCTCTCTCCCAACAATAGGAAGAATTACTTTTTGCCCTATAAAATCTTTATACTTTTTATCCTTAGGGTTGACCGCTATAGCAGTATCGCCCAACATTGTTTCCGGTCTAGTGGTAGCGACAGCAATGAATTTTTTAGGATTATTTTTAAAAGGGTATCTTATATACCATAATTTACCAACACTTTCTTTGTATTTAATCTCAATATCCGAAATAGCGGTCTCGCATCTAGGGCACCAATTAACAATTCTGGGGCCACGATAGATGTATCTCTTTTTATAATAATTGCGAAAAGCAGTCAAAACAGCTTCTTTGTATTTTTCATCTAAGGTGAATCTCAATCTAGACCAATCGCAAGAACATCCTAATTTTTCTAATTGTTTTAAAATCAAATTACCGTATTTTTCTTTCCATTGCCAAACGGTTTTAGTGAATTCCTCTCTTCCTATTTGATGACGAGTTAATCCTTTCTTAATGAGTTCTTTTTCTACTACATTTTGAGTGGCAATTCCAGCGTGATCTGTTCCCGGTAACCATAATGTCTTGTCTCCCAACATACGATGATATCTTATCAATATGTCCTGAACAGTATTATTAAGAGCATGTCCCATATGCAAAGACCCTGTTATATTTGGGGGGGGAATGGTAATAGAATATTTCTTTTTTCTCTTCCCTGGCAATTTATCAGGATTAAAAAATTCGCTTTCTTTCCAAAGTTTATAAATTTTTTCTTCAAATTGTTTTGCTTCGTATCTCTTTTCCATATTCTTAATTACTTTTTAATACTGATAACCCTTTTTTTTCCATTAGATTCAACTTCTATTTTAACAAAAATCGTGTTTATAGGCAAAATATCCTCAACTTGATCAGCCCATTCAATTATGGTTACAGTATTCTTTTGTTCTAAATAGTCATTAATCCCTATGTCTATCAAGTCTTTTCCGGAATTCAAGCGATATGCATCTATATGGCAAAGAGTTTTAATCTTATTACTTTTTTTAAAATTAATAGGATATACCTTCATTAAAACAAAAGTAGGGCTAGTGATAGTTTTTTTGATTTTAAGGCCAGTTGCTATTCCTTTAGTGAAAATTGTTTTTCCAGCCCCTAATTCACCGATTAGAGCTATTGTTTCGCCGCCTTTTAGCTGTTTAGCAATTTTTTTACCCAAACCTATGGTTTGTTTTTCAGATAAAGTAATGATTTTCATAATTGATTATATTGCTGAATTATTGTAAAATATAGATGTAGTTTTTGATTAAATTATTATACGCTAAATCCGTGTAATTTACAATAAAATATAATATATGAAAATTACACGCTTTGCGCAATCATGCATTTTGATTGAAACAAATGGCAAAAGAATTCTTATTGACCCAGGACATATTCAATATAAAGAGTCATATCTTGATAACGAATGGGGCAATATTGACATTCTCTTAGTTACGCATAAGCATGGAGACCATTGTCATGCTGGCGCTATTAATGAAATTGCAAAAAACCCAAAAACAAAATTTTTTACCACTCAAGAAGTCGCTAATGCATATCCAGAGTTTTCTCCGGAGATAGTAAAAGTTGGCGATATTTTAAATTTTAACGACATTAAAGTTGAAGTTGTTAAAGCGATTCATGGATATATTCCTCTTCTTAGAGGTGGCAAAGAAATTGATGAAAATGTGGGGTTTATTGTCGATGATGGCGTTGATAGAGTATATCAAACAAGTGATACTATTTGTTTCAAAAATGATTATAAGTGTGATGTTTTATTTGTTCCTGTTGTAAATCATGGACTTGTTATGAGTTCATGGGAGGCTGCACTTTTTGCCAAAGAAACAGGAGCAAAATTAGTAATTCCTATCCATTATGATAATCCCAGTCATCCTGCTAATTTTAAACAAATAGAAAAAGATTTTAATGGGCAAGATTTAAATTTTAAATTTTTAAAAACTGGAGAAACCATTGAGGTTTAATTTTTGTTTAATAAATAGACCTTTCCCGTTAGATAAAAATATTTTTCATGAATAGACCAACATTGGAAGAATTAGATAAAATACGTAATCTCGGTTTTCGACCACAAGTAGTAGGGTGTTTTTTGTATGATAAAAAAATACTTTTTCTTTTTGACAAAGAATATAGTTTATGGCAATTACCGCAAGGTGGCATTGATAATAATGAAACTGTTGACTATGCGTTCACGCGCGAAATGACCGAAGAACTTGGTCAGAAATTCATGAAATCTGTTGCCAATCAAGTAACCAAACTTAATATCGTTTGCAAAGACAAAATAGAATTCCCGTCCTCCACGCAAAATACTAGAGAATTGCAGAACGATAAGGGTGATAAATTATTTATGAAAGGAAAAATATATTTTTTTGTTGCGGTTGGATCAAGTATTAAAGATTTAGATATTAACGAGACTGAATTTGACGATTATAAGTGGGTGGATTTTAACGAAGCAAATGCATTAACTGACGAAATCTACCAGCGAGGAAAAAAACGCATTACGGCTAACGTTTTAGGCACACTAAAATTTTTGAAGTTTTTATGACACACCTAATAGATTTTTGACTAGGCAACATTCCTAAAAGATAAAAAAGTGTTATGATTGAGAAAAAAATAATTGATGGAGTTTTATATAATGTGATTGCAGTTATATTTGATGAGGCAAATAAGACATTGATGTTTTTAAGAGAGGGCGAAGAGTGGGAAAGAGGTTGGGAACCAATCAAAGAAGGGATTCACGTTGGCGAAACGGAAGAACAAGCAGTTTTAAGAGAGATAAGAGAAGAAGCTGGGCTGAAGAATATAAAAATTGTGGGAAAACTTCCCCAATTTTATTGGGGAGAAAGACCATGGAAAGGCGGAAACATAAAAGTCAAAGCAAGAATTTTTGTTTGTAAATATGTTAACGGGGAAATTAAACTTGGCGAACCCGAACATGTTGGCTATAAATGGATGGATGTGAAAGAAGCAGAAGAAAAAATTTGGCTGGTTGAAAAAGATGGGAAAAATATAATTATGGATGCTTATAAATTTTATTTTACATCAACGCCATGTAGTAAAAGAGAGTAGTCCAGAACCTGTTGTAAAAAGGGATCTTAAAGATTTGGGGATTAAGAATTTAAAAATAAGGATTTCAAAAATCACATTACATAATTATTAAAGAAAGACTTTGTTGGGCAGGGACTGTCCCCTTAAATTGATCCTCAGAAATGGGCCCTAGGATTGTGTTGTAAGGTAGAAAAATTGATTTGGCAAAAATTTAACCAAAGATTAGTTTTGTTTAAATATTTTAATTCGTTTTATATAATTTCATGAATTATTTAATCGTAATTGTTTTAGTTCTATTTTCCGGATTATTTTCTGGATTGACCTTGGGTTTGTTAAGTCTCAGTAAAGATGTTTTAAAAAGAAAGATTTCTTTGGGAGACAAAATGGCTGAAAAAGTTTATGCTGTAAGAAAAAGGGGCAATCTTTTGTTATGCACTTTATTATTAGGAAACGTAGGGGTTAATTCTGTTTTAGCTATTTTTTTAGGAGATATTACTAGCGGAGTGGCAGCCGCATTTATAGCAACAGGATTGATTGTTATTTTTGGCGAGATTATTCCTCAGGCCAGTTTTGCTAAATATGCTATGTGGCTTGGTTCTAAAACGGCATGGCTAGTAAAAATATTTATATTCATCTTATTTCCTGTTTGTTGGCCTTTATCTTGGGCTTTAGATAAAGTTTTGGGTGAAGAAATGCCCACTATTTATTCTAGGGGTGAATTAATGAAAATTGTTGAGGAACAGCAGAGTTTCGGCGAGAGTGACGTTGATGCTGATGAAGAAAGAATTGTTAAAGGAGCTTTATCTTATTCAAATAAAACCGCTGAGCAAATAATGACGCCCCGGACAGTAGTTTTTGCCCTAGATGTTAATCTAATTTTAGATGATGAATTATTGAATAGAATTAGAGAAGAGGGGTTCACCAGAATTCCTGTTTATGATTCATCTATTGATAATGTAATGGGTATTTTATATACCAAGGATTTAATTAACATAAAGCCAAAAACAAAAATTATCGATGTCTACAAAAGGGAAAAAGCATTAATAGTTTCACCTAAAATTAAGTTAGATGAATTATTGAATATGTTTATTAAGTCCAAGACCCATATTGCTTTTGTTAAAGGAAAATATAAAGGTCTGAATGGAGTAGTAACGCTCGAAGATGTATTAGAAGAAATACTTAGAAGAGAAATTGTTGACGAGACAGATAAAGTGCCAGATTTACAAAAGAAAGCTTTAGCCAAGAATGAATAAATATAATTTATGCATGATCTATGGAAAAAGATTTATTGAGTGATGTTCGTAGAGAGTTGAAAGCGAATATTGATAAGAAATATAAACAAAGCTTTCAAAGATTTTTTAAAGAAGGTATTGTTCGTTATGGAGTAAAAACACCGCTTGTTCGCAAAATTGCTAAAAAATATTTTAAAGACATAAAAAATTTGAACAAAAAAGATATATTTATTTTAGCAGAGCAACTTTTGAAATCTAATTATGGGGAAGAGTCAATAATTGCTATTCAATGGATTTTTGGAACAAAAAACAGGTTGATAAAAACAGACTTTAATATTTTTGAAAGTTGGTTAAAAAAATATATCAATGGTTGGGGGAAAGATGATGATTTTTGCGCGCATATTATCTATCCCATGATTGAAAAATATCCAGCGTTAGTTGAGAGAATTAAATTGTGGGCAAAATCTAAAAATCAATGGGTTAGAAGAGCTTCAGCTGTTAGTCTCATTAAAACATTTGGGCATAGCCATACAACCAAACATAATCTTGATGATATTTTTGACATAGCCAAAGCATTGTTGTATGATAGGGAAGATTTGGTTCAAAAGGGTTATGGTTGGATGTTAAAATCTGCTTCGGTTGATAACCAAAAACAAGTTTTTGATTTTGTAATGGCTCACAAAAAGAATATGCCCAGAACAGCGCTCAGATATGCTATTGAAAAAATGCCAGATTATCTCAGGAAAAAAGCTATGGTTTAAGAATTAATTAATAATTAAAGCATGAATACAGAATATTCTATTTTAATAGGAGGAGCAGCTGGTCTCGGTTCACGCCGAGCTGGTTTATTTATAGCCAAGTTATTTAGTAGTTTGGGTTATTATGTTTTTATTTACGACGATTATCAATCTCTGATTCGAGGAGGTCATAGTTTCTCTAACCTAAGAATCTCAGTTTCTAAAAAATTATCTTCTTGCTTTCAAATAGATTTTTTAATTGCTTTAGATAAGCGCACATGGAATGAGCATAAATCTGAATTGAAAAAAGAAGGAACCCTTATTTATAATAATAATCAGTTTAATGTTTCAAAAAGTCAGGCTATAGGAATTCCAGCGCAAACTATTGTTCAGAATTTAGGTGGCAAAAAAATTATGGAAAATATTGCTTTAGTGGCAGGGTTGGCAAAAATTCTTGGCATTGAGTGGAAGATATTAAAAGAGTTATTAACCAAAGAATTTAATAAATCTAGAAACGTAAATTTACAAATTGCTAAGAAATCTTTTGAACAAAACAAACCTTTGATAAAAATAAAAAAGATAAAAAGGAAAAATCTTCCTCTTTTAACGGGTAATGAAGCTATAGCGCAAGGGGCAGTTAATGCAGGATTGGGCTTGTATTTTGCTTATCCTATGACTCCAGCAACTGGAATTTTGCATTATTTGGCTGGACATAGTCAAAAATTCAAAACAAAGACCATTCAGTTGGAGAATGAATTAGCTGTTATCAACGCCGCTTTGGGCAGCGCTTATGCTGGTGCTCCTTCTATGGTAGGAACCTCGGGAGGGGGCTTTGCTTTAATGACAGAATCCTTAAGTTTAGCCTGCCAAGCTGAAATTCCCTTGGTTATTGTTAATAGCCAAAGAGCTGCTCCAGCAAGTGGAGTGCCTACCTATACAGCTCAGGGTGATTTGTCTTTTTCATTAACAGCAGGACATGGAGATATTGTAAAATTTTTAGTTGCTCCTGGAGATGCAGAAGAATCATGTTACTGGGCGGGAAAACTTCTTTCTCTTTCTTGGGAATATCAAACTCCTTCTATTTTGTTGGTAGATAAACAAATATCAGAAAGTACCTTTAGTTTTGATAAAAGAATTTTAGAGAAAATAAAGCCGATAACATATTTGAAAGGAGATATCAGTAATCAATATATGAGATATCAAGACACTAAAAGCGGAATTTCTCCTTTATTATTCCCCGGCAAGAAAGGAGCAGTAGTTAAAGCAAATAGTTATGAGCATGATGAAGCTGGTATTACTATTGAAGATGAATTTAGTGCTCAAAAAATGCAAGACAAAAGATTAAAGAAGTATAAAGAAATGGAAAAAGCAATAGAGAAAATGAAGGCGGTTAATGTTTGTGGAAATAAAAAATCTTCACGCGCTATATTGGCTTGGGGTTCCACTAAGGGGCCAGCCAAAGAAGCAGCAGAAGATTTAAATATTAAAATGATTCAGCCATTAGTTATTCAGCCATTTCCCGAAAAACAAATGAAAAAAGCCCTAGAAGGAGTAAAAAATTTAGTATTAATAGAAGGCAATGCTCTTGGCCAATTAGGTTCTGTTTTATATAGCTATGGAATAAAAATAGATGCTAAAATTTTAAAATATAATGCTCGACCATTTTTAACAGAAGAAATAAAAAAGGCATTAGATAAAATTTGGAAAAATGAAAAAAAATAATTTGAAATTAGAAACAAGTTGTGTTAATACTTGGTGTCCAGGATGTGGTAATTTTGGCATTTTAATGGCCTTTAAACAGGCGATTACTTCTTTAATTAAAAAGGGAACACCAAGGGAAAATATAGTTATAGCTAGTGGGATTGGGTGCGCTTCTAAAATTGTTGATTACTTAAATTTGAATAGTTTCTGCTCTTTGCATGGCCGTCCTATCGCTACTGCTGAAGGAATAAAAATTGCTAATGACAAATTAAAAATTATTGTTTTTGATGGTGATGGAGGAACCTATAACGAAGGGATTTCTCATTTAATTCATGCCGCTAAGAGGAATATTGACATTACTGTTTTGGTGCATGATAATCGCTGTTTTGCTTTAACGACTGGACAATTTACATCTACTTCTCCCAAAGGTTTTAAGGGTAAATCCACTCCAGACGGCAGCATAGAAGAACCATTTGACCCTTTAAAGTTAATTATGGCTTCTAATGCAACATTTATTGCTCGCTGTTATTCATCAAAAGTCGCTCATCTTAGGGATATAATTTTGGCTGGCATTCAACACAAAGGATTTTCTTTTATTGATATTCTTCAACCTTGTGTTTCTTTTTTTAATACTAGCGAGTTTTATAATAAAAAGGTTTACGAAATGCCTAATGGTAATTTGAATTCTGAAAAACATGCTTTAAAAAAGATAAATGAATGGCAATACAAAAAGGAGGGTTCTAGAATTCCTATTGGTGTTTTTTATAAAATTAATAAGCCAATTTATAAATAATTTTGATAGAAT